>Ga0182744_1003309_pt1 | contig 12630 bp, 9 predicted proteins | sample eDN3rd30CKraftMG_FD_128525 | JGI IMG/M metagenome (GOLD analysis project Ga0182744, IMG submission 128525) | Enriched Miracle-Growth compost microbial communities from Emeryville, California, USA - eDNA 3rd pass 30_C Kraft MG (version 2) (version 2) ...
GGAATTAAGATGTCTGGAGAAAGTGTTTTTGATTTACAACAATTCAAGGCAAATGCCGGAAAAGAGTTTCTTATTTATAACGGACCAGATGAGCAATTCTTAGGCGGACGCATCATGGGAGCAGATGGAGGCATTGGAGGAACCTATGGAGTTATGCCGGAACTATTCTGTACACTTGACAAACTATATCGTGCCGAGAAACTTGAAAAGGCTCAAAAATTACAATTTGAAATTAATAGTGTAATTAAAAAACTATTAAGCTATCCATCTTTATATGGTGCTTGTAAATATATTTTATCCTTACGAAATATTGAAACGGGTGCCCCAAGGCTTCCATTATTACCAGTAGCTCACCAGGATCATGATTCCTTGTCAGAGTTAAATAATCATATCCAGCAATTGATTAGCACCTACACAAAAGAAGTGGAAAAAGTATCTTAATAGTGCCTTCTTTTTACACCTGTCCTTCATAAGCTTTATGAAGGACAAAATACTTTAAATGATAAAACGATAAGGAGATCATCACATGAACACTCATCCTTTTTTCACGACGATACACAAAGATTTAATTGTTTCTTGCCAAGCGCTTGAACATGAGCCGCTGCACGGATCTGAAATCATGGCGAAAATGGCTCAGGCCGCTAAAGAAGGCGGAGCATGTGCCATTCGAAGCAATTCGGCAGTAGATGTTGTTGCAATTAAAAAACAAACAGGACTTCCAGTCATTGGGCTGGTCAAGCGTGATTATCCTGATAGTGAGGTTTTTATCACAGCAACCCTTAAAGAGGTAAAGGAATTATTGGCAGTAGAGACGGATGTCATTGCGCTAGATGCCACTTATCGCAAGCGTCCAAATGGAGAAAACTTAAAGGATTTAGTCGACTATATTCATGAGCATAGTCATGCGTTAGTTATGGCGGATATTGCAACGATTAGGGATGCCGAATATGCACTAGAATGCGGTGTAGATATGGTATCTACGACTCTTTCAGGCTATACAAATGACAGTCCAAAACAAGAAGATCCAGATTTTGAACTAGTTGAGCAGCTTTCACAAAGATTACCTATCCCTGTCATTGCCGAAGGCCGCATCCAAACACCAGAGCAAGCACGCAGAATGCTGGAATTAGGTGCTTGGTCGATTGTGGTAGGAGGAGCCATTTCAAGACCGCAATTAATCACAAAAGCTTTTGCAGAAGGAATCCGCTAAGAATGAAGCACTATTTGGCCTTTGATATAGGAGGAACACAAATTAAATATGGGATTGTGACAGAAGATGGAGACATCCTTTCTCAGGGAATCATGGATACCGAAGCGCACCTTGGCGGACGGGCCATTATCGATAAAGTAATTGCAGCAGGTAAAAGCATTGTGGCGGACCATACCCTTACTGGAATTGCGATTAGCACAGCTGGGCAGGTTAATTTCCATAGTGGAACGATTGTAGCTGCCGGCGATACAATCCCTCTTTATTCAGGTGTCGAAATTAAAAAGCTTGTCAGTGAGGCACTCGGACTGCCAGTGGAAGTTCGAAACGATGTCGACTGTGCGGCCCTTGGCGAGATGTGGCTTGGTGACCACAACTCAAGTGATTTCATCGCTTTAACCGTGGGGACAGGCATCGGCGGAGCGATTGTAATTGATGGAAAAATGTATTCGGGGCATTCATTCAGTGCAGGGGAATGGGGCTATATGCTAGTTGACGGGGAACCTTTTGAAAAAAATGCCTCAATGTCAGGGTTGATCCGTTTTGCCAATCACTATAAGGAAAAACGCAGCTGGACCGGAAAAGAAATTTTTGACTTATATGATCAGGGTGACGATCAAATTCAAGAAGCTGTCAGACAGTTTTACCGGTATTTAGCGATGGGCATTTCCAATCTTATTTATATTTTCAATCCGGAAAAGGTCATCATCGGCGGCGGCGTCACAGCCCGGGGAGAGAAGTTCTTACAAGAGGTGCAGGCAGAAATCAACAACTATTTGCTTCCTTCTTTTCAAAGAAATACAGAGGTTGTTCTTGCTAAGTTATCGAATCATGCAGGAATGATCGGGGCGGTATACCACTATATGGATAGATTGAAAGGGTGAAGGTATTTTGATGGAGCAAGGATTTGTAACAAGATGTGTAAGTTCTTTAACAAAGGTTTTTGCCGACCAAGATTTGATGGACAATGCGATTAACAAAGGTTCAGCACTTTCAAATGAAACGTACTCTTTTCAGGTTGCCTATAAATCTAGAACACTAGTGAAGGATATTAAAGTTCGGGTAGATTCCACAATGAATGAGCTAATCACGGTCCGTACAGTTGGATTGGTTCCTTCTGAACTGCCTTGTTACCACGATCATGATGATCTCATCCTTCGATCAACACCTGGATTATACCCGGACCCGCTTTATCCGGTTACACAGGGGTTAATTGGATTTCCAGAACAGTGGCGTTCTATTTGGGTTACTGTTGATCTCCAGGGAAAGATGATTGCAGGAGAATACCCGATTGAAATCATTTTTGAAAGAGAAAACGGGGATATCATAAGCAGGGAAACGTACCTACTAGAAGTGATCCAAGCGGAACTTCCTGACCAAAAGCTACTACATACCGAATGGTTCCACACCGATTGCCTGGCTACTCTTTATAATGTAGATGTTTTTAGTGGAGAACATTGGAGAAGAATTGAACAATTTGTTCAAACTGCAGCAAAGCATGGTATGAATATGATTCTCACACCAATCTTTACACCTCCATTAGATACGGAGGTCGGCGGAGAGCGGCCGACTGTGCAGCTGGTTGATGTAGAAAAGTCAGGTGAAGCGTACTCTTTCCAATTTGAAAAGCTTAAAAGATGGGTTGATTTATGTAAAAAACAAGGGATAAAGTATTTTGAGTTTTCCCATCTCTTTACCCAATGGGGAGCAAAGCATGCGCCGAAAATAGTTGGATATGAATATGGAGAATTGAAAAAATTATTTGGCTGGGAAACGGATGCAATGAGTCTAGAATATCGAGGTTTTCTGCAGCAATTTCTTCCACGGTTGATAGAATTTATTAACCAGAATCGTTTAGAAGATCAATGCTTTTTCCATGTTTCGGATGAACCGCATCTGACACAGGTTGAATCTTATAAAAATGCTAGCTTAGTCCTGAAAGAATTACTGAAGGATTTTCCAGTTATTGACGCGCTTTCCGACTATACCTTCTATGAAAAAGGCATTGTCGAAAATCCGATTCCATCCAATGATCATATCAATGCCTTTATAGAGAATGGGGTAGAAAATCTTTGGACCTATTATTGCTGTGCCCAATATAAAAAGGTTGCAAACCGATTTTTTTCGATGCCATCGTTTCGTAATCGAGTTCTAGGTATTCAGCTATATAAATATAAAATCGCTGGCTTTCTTCATTGGGGATATAACTTTTGGTATTCACAACACTCGAAAAAAGCCATTGATCCATTTAAAAATACGGATGCCAGTTATGCATTCCCATCAGGAGACGCTTATCTCGTTTATCCTGGTGAAGATGGACCGATTGAATCGATAAGACTCGAGGTAATGAATGAAGCACTGCAAGATTTGAGAGCGCTTCAATTGCTGGAAAGCATCGTTGGACGAGAACAAGTTTTAGCGCTTTTGCATGACGGATTGGATTATGAAATAACCTTTGAACACTATCCTCAAGACCAAGAGTGGTACCTACAAAAAAGGGAACAGATTAATGAAAAAATTAAGAAAGAAGGTGTAGTATGTCAGCATTAACCTATAATCAAAACTCTTTCATATTGGATGGCCAAGAAATTCGCCTATTAAGCGGGGCGATGCATTATTTCCGTACCGTACCGGAATACTGGGAAGATCGTTTAATCAAGTTAAAAGAATGCGGATTTAATACGGTCGAAACCTATGTGGCATGGAATTTACATGAGCCTGAGGAAGGCCAATTTGTTTTTGAGGGTATTGCTGATATTGAAAATTTTATTAAGACGGCAGATAAAGTTGGTCTGCATGTCATTGTCAGACCAGGTCCATATATTTGTGCCGAGTGGGAGTTTGGCGGTTTCCCTTATTGGTTATTGACGGTGCCGAATATTCAACTCCGCTGCTATAATCAACACTATTTAGCCAAAGTAGATGCGTTTTTTGATGTGTTATTTGAACGATTGCAGCCATTGCTGCGCACCAATGGCGGTCCAATTATTGCGGTCCAGGTTGAAAACGAGTACGGCAGTTATGGAAATGACCAAAAGTATTTGCAGTATATGCGGGACAGCATCCAAAAGCGGATTGGACAGGAGCTGCTATTTACTTCTGATGGTCCGGCACCAAGTATGCTGCATGGCGGGATGATTGAAGGCGTGTTTGAAACCGTCAATTTTGGTTCACGAGCGGAAAGTGCATTTGAGCAATTAAAGCAGTATCAGCCAAACGCACCTTTGATGTGTATGGAGTTTTGGCATGGGTGGTTCGATCATTGGGGCGAGGAGCATCATACTCGTTCATCTGAAAGTGTCATTGAGACATTAGAGAGTATTTTAGAACAAAATGGTTCTGTCAATTTTTATATGGCCCACGGCGGGACCAATTTTGGTTTCTATAATGGAGCCAATCATAATGAAGAAGTTTATCAGCCAACGATTACCAGCTACGATTATGATGGCTTATTAACAGAATCCGGTGATGTGACGGACAAATTTTTTGCGGTAAGAAAGACGTTTGAAAAATATGTTGATTTGCCTGAAATGAACTTACCTCCCGTGACACCGAAAAAACAATACGGTGATGTCTATTTCACGGAGCGTGCTTCCTTACTAGATTCATTGAATCAACTCTCAAATCCCGTGAGGAGCCAAACTCCTTTAACGATGGAGGAGACTGGTCAGGGTTATGGGTTTATCGTCTATGAAACGGTGATAAAAGGCGCATACGGCAAGCAGACAATCACGGTGCAGGATGTTCATGACCGCGGTCAGATTTATTTGAATGATAAGTACGCCGGTCTTGTTGAGCGAATTGGTGGGCGCTCTAGCATCGAGGTTGATATCACTGCGGAGGAAACAAAACTACAGATACTTGTTGAAAATATGGGACGAGTAAACTATGGTCCATTCCTTAAGGATTTTAAAGGAATTACCGAAGGTGTCCGTGCAGGTAACCAATTTTTATTTGACTGGACGATGTATCCATTGTCATTAAACAACTTGAGTGCGTTAACATTCACCAGTGATGAGGCCAAGGAAAACCATCCATATCTTCACCGAGGGACCTTGAATATTGAGGATGCGGCAGATACCTTCATTGATATGTCTGGGTGGACAAAAGGGGTTGTGTTTGTAAATGGATATAATCTTGGACGATACTGGGAAATCGGGCCGCAGCAAACGCTCTATGTCCCAGCACCGCTTTTGCAAAAGGGTGGAAACGAAATTGTCGTATTGGAATTACATGACCATAAAGAAAGTATAAGGTTTGTAGACCAGCCTGTATTAGGATAACTTGCGGGAAGAATCTACGTCCAAAAAGGAGCAATTACCATGATTGTTAATCATATTAGCACTTTGAATCTATACAAAGGCTCAATCATTTATTTTTTAGAAGGCAGTTTGCAATCAAAGGTAAAGCTTGAAAAAGGTGACTTTATCATTTGCTATCCGCAAGATGCCCATATGGCTGGAATGATGGTGAATGGTCACGAAAAGGTCAGAAAAGCTGTATTTAAAGTGAAATTATAGAGTTTCTTTGGAGGTAGTTGAATGATTAAGAGAAATGATTGGGAGAACATTACCATACTGCAAAAAAATAGATTACCTGAACGGGCGTACTATCTATCTTTTTCTGACGAACGTTCAGCATTAACATATGATAGAGGAAATTCAAAAGGATTTAAACTATTAAATGGAAGCTGGAAGTTTCATTATGCTGAAACCCCGGCACTTGCTCCTGAGAATTTTCATCAAGATTATTATGATGTGAGTGAATGGGATGAGCTCGCCGTTCCTTCACATTGGCAGATGAATGGATATGGTAAGCCGCATTATACCAATGTTGTGTACCCGTTTCCGGTGGACCCGCCATATGTACCGATGGAAAACCCAACCGGCTCCTATTTCAGGAATTTTTATATCCCTACTCAATGGCTGCAGCAAAAAATCATCCTTCATTTTGAGGGTGTAGACAGTGCGTTCCATGTGTGGGTCAATGGCCAGGAGGTCGGTTATAGCCAGGGTAGCCGAATTCCAGCTGAATTTGATATCTCCCCTTATATCCATGAGGGCGAAAATACGTTAGCAGTTCGAGTCTATCAATGGTCGGATGGCACCTACCTAGAAGATCAGGATATGTGGTGGTTAAGCGGAATCTTCAGAGATGTCTATTTAGTAGCAAAACCAAGTGTCCATATTCAAGACTTTTTCGTCACCACCAACCTTGATGAACAGTATCAAAATGCAACTCTTTCCATTAATACAGTCATTGAAAATGGCACCAGCCAAGTGGAAAATTACCAGCTTGAATACCGCCTATTTGATCAAGACAAGACTTTGGTGACTGGAAATTTACAGAAGGTGCTTCTGCACAAAAATCAATTAACCAGTGTTAACATCGACCTTCCGGTAGAGAATCCTGAAAAGTGGTCCGCGGATCATCCGTATTTGTACCATTTATTGATAACCTTAAAGGATGGTGCCGGGAATGTAATCGAGGTAATTCCAAATAAAACCGGATTCCGTTCAATCGAATTGAAGGATGGTGTTATCCTCATTAATGGCAAAGCCATTAAATTCAAGGGTGTCAATCGTCATGACTCACATCCAGATCTAGGACGGGCCGTGCCACTCGAGGCAATGGAGAAGGATGTCATCTTGATGAAACAGCATAATATCAATGCAGTCAGAACAGCCCATTATCCAAATGATTCGAGATTCTATGACCTTTGTGATATATATGGTCTTTATGTCATCGATGAGGCGGACTTGGAAACCCATGGCTTTGAACATACCGGTAATGCCTTACTAGGTAATAATCCTGATTGGGTAAAGGCGAATAATGATCGAGGCAAGTTAAGTGATGATCCTGAGTGGGAGGAGGCTTATATCGATCGAGCCAAACGGATGGTTGCCCGCGATAAGAATCACCCTTCGGTTATCATGTGGTCATTAGGAAATGAATCAGGCTTTGGATGTAATCATGAAGCAATGGGCAAATGGATTAAAGAAAATGATCCGACACGCCTTGTTCATTATGAAGGTGAAGTTAGAAGTATTATGATGGAAGACGACAATAATCCAAAAAGAGATCCAGCCGTTTCTGATGTGCATACCACGATGTACACATCGATTGAAATCATGGAACAATTGGGGCAAAGAACTGATTTGAACAAGCCGCATATTCTCTGTGAATACATCCATGCAATGGGGAACGGTCCTGGCGGCATTAAAGAGTATTGGGATCTATTTTACCAATACAAACGTTTGCAAGGAGGTTTTGTCTGGGAATGGTGTGACCATGGAATCCGCCAATTTACGGAAGAGGGCGAGGAATACTTCGCTTACGGCGGCGATTTCGGTGATAAGCCAAATGATTATAATTTTGTTGTTGACGGGCTTGTAATGCCAGACCGAACACCGTCTCCAGGGTTAATTGAGTATAAAAAGGTCATTGAACCTGTTCAGGTAGAAGCTGTGGATTTGAAAACTGGAAACGTGCGTATCAGGAACCGTTATGATTTTATTTCTCTAGATCATTTGAACTTATCTTGGTCAATCGAGGCAGATGGCAAGCTTATTAATCAAGGCGTAATGCAAGCTCCTGATGTGGCACCTGGTGAAACGATGACGATGACTATCCCGTTTAAACTTCCAGAGCTAATCCAGCCAGAAACAGATTATTGGTTAAACCTTCAATTTACCTTGGCCGCTGATATGCTATGGGCAAAAACAGGGCATGAGATTGCATGGGCGCAGTTTGAACTACCTGTCACAAGCAGTGTTGAAAGGGAAGTGGTGGACTCTCTTCATCAGAACCTGGATTGTCAGGAATGGAATAACAAGCTGCTAGTTCAAGGAGAAGAGTTTCAGGTGGAGTTCGATCTTGTTTATGGAAAACTGAATTCTTGGTCCTATCGAGGAGTTAATCTATTGGAAGAAGGACCAAAGCTTCAATTATGGCGTGCGTTAATTGACAATGATCACCGTTCAGCTGCAGACTGGACGCGATATGGCTTACATTGGCTTTCGCACCGAGTCAATAGCGTCGAGTGGCAGCAAACAGCGGGCGATAAGGTCGTCATCACTTCAAGCGTTCGGATTGCCCCGCCAATTTTAGCTTGGGGAATTACCGTCACTTATACGTATAGTATTCATCGCAATGGTGAGCTGTCAATCGAAGTAAAAGGCAGCCCTGAAGGAAATGGGCCGGAAACATTCCCGCGTCTTGGCTTGCAAATGAAGCTGCCGGTTGCTTTAGACGCTGTATCCTGGTATGGAAGAGGACCCGGAGAAGCCTATAGCGACAGCAGAGAGGCTAATCGTGTAGGTGTTTATGCGAAAAAAGTGGAAGAGCTATACACTCCATATATTTTTCCACAGGAGAATGGAAATCGCCATGAGGTTCGCTGGGTATCGCTAACGAATGCTGGCGGCATAGGTTTTGTTGCAGCAGGTGACCCAACGCTTGATTTCAGTGCCCACTATTATACAACGGAAAACATGGATCAAGCACAACATACCTACGATTTAATCAAGCAGGATTATATTACATTGAACCTTGATCATCAGCAGCATGGTCTTGGATCTGCCAGCTGCGGACCAGATGTGACGGAACACTATCGCTTAAGACATAAAGAGTTCCAATTTGCTGTTCGCTTTATGCCATTTTCTATTGATGAGAATTCGCAAGTGGAAATTAGCAAATCGTTACGAGCAAAGTATAGCAAGCAGGAAAGTAGTATCCCTGTAGTATAAAGCTTGTATGGTAGAAGAACAGCGAAACACCATGATGATTCTCTCCTGTAGAATCTGAAAAAAGAGAGCGAAAAGTTCGCTCTCTTTCCTGAAATCAATATTCATTTACCTTCTTTTCACTAAACAAAGTACCCCTTGGATGATTAATACAAAAGAGAATAAAAGAATAGCTAGGACACCAATAATGAGTACTAATGGACTCAGCGGTGCTAAAATTCCATCTAATGGTACTCTTAATAAGGCAAAACCAGCAATAATACAGGCTAAATACAAGAATGGACTGCGGTCTAATAAACTCATCGTATTCTCACTCCTTTTCCAGGGATTACTAAATACTATTCACTATTGAGGTTAGATATTTATTAGAAAAATAAATCAGGATAAAGCTACTGGAAATTTGGAATATTATCCCTGGTTTTTATACCTATTTCTGTGAGTAAAGTGCCATCTTATGAGAGATACGGCCAATTTTGACTATTTGAACATGTAGTTGGATAGGATAACGTTAATTAGTTGTTCTTTGAAGGGGAAATATCATGTGGATCCTAGTGGTATTTATTTTCTTTATTATCCTTGATGTTATTGCTTTTCTTGTCCCGAAAAGATTGAGCAGCATAGAACTTTATACGACAAATCTCTTTGCGTTAATATTTGGAATCAATGTGGATATGGTTCTGAACTTTAAATACAACTTGTATGGGTATTTTGGAAAAGGATTTCAATGGATGGGTTTTGTGGGAGAGTTTCTTTACTTTATCCCTGTCAGCATATTGTTTCTAAACTATTATCCCTTAAAAGGAACTAACCAGACGAAACTTTTTTACATTTTAGCATGGTCATTAGGGTCTGTAATAATTGAGTTTTTAATAGAGAAAACTCACTTCTTTAACTATACCGGGTGGAAGCTTTGGTATTCTGCCTGCTTATATCCATTTATTTTTCTAATCCTAATTTCCCATTTAAGATTGGTCCAGAAATTAATAAATAGAAAAAAGTGACCGAATCCCGTTCAAAAGAGATTCGGTCACTTTGTTTAAACCGCCTCAGCACTTTTCTTCAATCCATTTTCCACTTCTATTTCTGGATGAACCTTTCGAATGACTGCCGGTCTTGCAAGAAATAAGACGACGGCTACTAATAATCCCGATGACAGAATCAAGACCAAGTGAGCAGGGAAGACATCGTATAGAAATCCATAGATGATCATTCCTAAAGGCGATAATGCCATGGCAACGGTTTCGACGATTGAGAATACACGACCTTTAAATTCATCAGCAATTTGTTTTTGCATCATGACTTGTGTTGGAGTATTGACGATCACAATGCAAGCTCCAAAAACAAATTCAAGGAGGATAAAGTAACCGAACATTAGGTTATATTCCATCGATATGAGTAAAGGTAATGCTGTAACTCCCATGATTACCCCTATAATGATAATTCCCCTTTTAGCAACAAGCAGAGGAAATTTGACTTCCTTTCGGACAGAAAGATAAATAGACAGGAGCAGCATGCCAACAGCAAAGGCACCTTCTGTAATACCAAAATGTTGAGAGGCCATCTTTAATTTTTCAATCAGGATAAATGAATACCCAACCTGAAAAGCATTGAAAAAGAAATTGACTAATAAGGCAATCCAGATAATAGTCATCAGCAATGGCTGTAATTTCATATAAGAAATCCCCGCCTTCATCCCTTGCAAGATGGATTCATTCTTGCCATCTACTGGTTCAGCCTTTTTGGTAAATAGGGTAAAGTTCATGGTTGATTCGAGAATAATTGCGACACCAGAGGCAGCCATATAGACGATAAGGAATATTGGCATGGAAATTACTCCATACAATAATCCTCCAACAGCAGGAGAGGCAATGGCAGCAAATGAGATGGACATCTGGTTTAAGGACATCGCTTTTTGTATCCTTGCTTCGTCTACAAGCCCAGTAATCGAAGAGGTAAACGCTACACCAGAAAACATTGAGGTAAGTGATAAAATGCAGGATGTGATGTAGATCGCAGTTAGGGATAATCCTGAGGTGAGACTAACGAGCAGCAGGCACGCAATAGCTATAGTAGTTACCATTTGTGAAGCAATCGCAATCGCTTTCCGCGGATACTTGTCAATGATATAGCCTGCAAAAGGTGCAGCAATAGTGCGAGGCAACACATTGCAAATTAGGTTTAATGCAAAGCTTTTTGCAGACCCGGTTGCTTGTAAAATGTAAAAGCTAATGGCAAATGAGTATACTTGTGAGCCAAAGGATGAAATTAGCTTGCTAATGGTAAATGTCCAGAGATGATAAGTCGCTTTTTTCAACATCGACGTGTTATTCATAAGATCTCCTCATTTCAATAAAAGTTTAATTTAATTAAACAAATCATAACATGAAGTTTTTTCCAAATCAAGTATAAGTTTAATTTAATTAAACATTTTCGGTGCCTATTTTGTTTATCTCTTCCTATTTGTGGAGATGTTTAATATAATTAAACTAATTACTTTTTGGGAGGTCACCAACATGTTAGGAGACCGTATACGGAAAATTAGAAAGCAAAAAAAGCTGACCCTTGAGGCGCTGGCAGGGACAGAACTGACAAAAGGGATGCTTAGCCTCATTGAGAATAATAAAGCGAAGCCTTCAATGGAAAGTCTGGTGTATATAGCAGAGAGGTTAGGTGTTGAGGTAACTGATTTGTTAGAAGAAGTCAGTACTCAAGAAATAAGAGAAACGCTTGAAAAGGCTGAAACATTATTTAATCAAAAAGGAGAAACCGCAAAAGATAAATATAAACTGCTGATAACTCTTATTGAACCTTATATAAAAAAACTAACTCAAGGTTATGAATCAGCCCGTTTATTAGACATTTACAGCCAAAGTCTATACAGGGAAGGGTTGTCGGGCTGGGAAGAATTCTGTAATCAAGCTGCTGCTATGTATGATAAGATGAACCTAACATCCAAGCGCGGAAAAATTGCAATTTTTCGCTCGCTCGTATATTTCATTAAGCATGAATATCAAAATTCCTTAGAGATTTTGATAAAAGAACGTAAAGAGATTGAATCCAAACATGTCTATATCGACCCCATGACCAACGTTGACCTTGACTATACGGAAGCGGTATTACACTTTGCGGTCGGAGATGATTCTGCTGCTACCGTTACGATGGAAAAGGCAATTGATTTTTCAAAAAAGAATAAGATCTTTTATCGTATTGATGATTTATACAGACTAGGTGCAGGACAGGCTACGATGAGAAATGATAAGGAAAATCAAGAGTTGTATTTACGAAAGTTAAAGCAATACGGTGAATTTGCGGATGATTCACTATCCATTCTCGTCCACAACCTTATCGTTGCCATGACATTTACTGTAGAGAATCAAGAGTACAAAAGAGCATTAGATATCATTGATCATTATTTGGCTGATCCAAAGGAGCAGGATATCGTTGAAGACCTCTATATTGTAGAAAAGGGGAAGTCCCTTTACGGTCTAGGAGAATATAGAGAGGCTCTTCTGCATTTTGAACAGGTAGAAACACCTGATGACACGCACCATCCATTTGATCTGGCACTCTATTACATTAGGGATTCATATAAGGCACTTTGCCATTATGAACTTGGAGAGATGGAAAAGGGAGTTCAAGCTGCTCAGCTGGCCGTTGAGAACTTCGAGGGTCTTCCGA
>Ga0182744_1003312_pt1 | contig 12616 bp, 13 predicted proteins | sample eDN3rd30CKraftMG_FD_128525 | JGI IMG/M metagenome (GOLD analysis project Ga0182744, IMG submission 128525) | Enriched Miracle-Growth compost microbial communities from Emeryville, California, USA - eDNA 3rd pass 30_C Kraft MG (version 2) (version 2) ...
CTGCCGCCGCCGATGAAGTGTCCCGCATGGAGATCGGCGGGCTGGTGGTAGACACGTTGAAGCGGCTGGTGACGCGCGATGGCGTGGCGGTGAAACTGACGCCGAAGGAATATGACCTGCTCACCGTGCTGGTGCGCCATGCCGGGCGGGTGATGACGCACCGGCAAATTCTGGCTGCCGTCTGGGGGCCGGCGCATGTGGACGATACGCAATATCTGCGTGTCTTCGTCGGCCAGTTGCGGGCGAAGATCGAAGCGGATGCGGCGGCGCCGAAGATCATTCTGACGGAGCCGGGGATCGGGTATCGGCTGGCGGAGGCGGATGGGCAGTAATTGTGGCCGCAGCCTCGGTGTCATTCCCGCCAAGCGGAGCGCAGAGCGGGAATCCAGTCTTTGCGAGCGCCTGAATCATCAGGTCTGGTTTCCCGCTCGCCCGCTTCGCGGACGTCGGGAATGACAGAGGTCAGTTCACCCGCGTCCAATGCACGGATTTGCAGATCAGCCCGCCGAGAACGCAGCCGGCGGTCGTCAGGCTGTTGCCGGACAGGGTCATCGTGCCGGAATAGTTTTTGCCGTCTTCCGGGTTGAAGGCATTGCCGGCCCAGGCGTTGGGTTTCGACGGTTTCATATTGTAGAAGACGCGCTGGCCGACCCGGGCGGGCGTGCTGTTGTCCTTCGTCCATGAAATCACGCCGCAGAGCGCGGAGCCGCAGTCTGAAATGCGGACGCGGGCATTGCCGGTCTGGTGAAGCCAGGTGCCTCTGGCGTCCTGCGCCAGGGCGGGAAGGGTTGTGGCGGTCAGCAAAAGAGTGGCAACGATTGTCGAAAACTTCATGGTGTGGCCTCCCTTATCCGACCCTTGCTGCGCAAGGGCCACCTTCTCCCGCGGGAACGGGAGAAGGGTAAGAGCGCTACTAGGTCAGGCTGGCCGTGAATTTCTGGATGCGATGGCAGGCGTCTTCCAGCAGAGCGGTCTTGGCCGCATAGGAGATGCGGAAGTTCGGGCCGAGGCCGAAGGCGGAACCGTGCACCACGGCGACACCTTCCTGCTGCAGCAGTTCGCTGATGAAATCCTCGTCCGTCTGCAGCACCTTGCCGCTCTGCGTCTTCTTGCCCATGGCCTGCGAGCAGTCCGGATAGACATAGAAGGCGCCTTCCGGCATCGGGCACTTGATGTATTTCGCCTGGTTGAGCATGGAGACGACGAGATCGCGGCGCTCCTCGAAGGCCTTGCGGAAGATTGGCAGATGATCCTGCGGACCGTTCAGCGCTTCGACGGACGCCCATTGCGCGATGGTGCAGGCGCCGGACGTCTGCTGGCCGTGCAGCAGGTCGAGGGCCTTGATGAGGATGTCGGGCGCGGCGGCATAGCCGATGCGCCAGCCGGTCATGGCGTAGCTCTTCGACATGCCGTTCATGGTGAGCGCGCGATCCATCAGGTTCGGCTCGATCTGCACCGGCGTGGTGAACTCGAAGCCGCCATAGATCAGGTGCTCGTAGATGTCGTCGGAGAACACCCAGACGTGCTTGTTCTTCGGCAGCATCAGAACGTCGGTCAAAGCCTTCAACTCGGCGCGCGTATAGGCGGCGCCGGTCGGGTTCGACGGCGAGTTGAGCAGAACCCATTTCGTCTTCGGCGTGATGGCGCGATCGAGGTCCTCGGCCTGCATCTTGAAGCCGTTCTCCAGCGTCGTCTTGACGATGACCGGTGTGCCGCCGGCGATCGTCACCATGTCGGGATAGCTGACCCAATAGGGCGCCGGAATGATGACCTCGTCGCCCTTGTCGCAGGTGGCCAGGAAGGTGTTGAACAGGATCTGCTTGCCGCCGGTGCCGACGATGGTCTGCGAGGCCTTGTAGTCGAGGCCGTTCTCGCGCTTGAACTTGCTGGCGATGGCCTCGCGCAACGGCACGATGCCGAGCACGGGGGGATATTTGGTCTCCCCACGATTGATCGCGTCGATCGCCGCCTTTTTGATGTGGTCGGGCGTGTCGAAATCCGGCTCGCCGACGGACAGCGAAATAATGTCCCGCCCGGCGTTTTTCAGGTCGCGCGCCACCTGGGTCGCCACCATGGTGGCGGACGGCTTCACGCGGGTAACTGCGCCTGCAAGGAAAGACATTTATCTATCTCCGGGGAAACAAAGGTTAAGCCCTGGTTCGGATGGATCAGGGAAGCGGCGGAAAATAGGTTCGCGGCGGACAAAGGGCAAATGAAAAAGGCGATTTTCCGCCCAATCTCCAGCCACAGGGAAACCTTGTCGGTGTTTGTGTGTTTCCACACAGCATCCGTTGGGAAATCGGCCAATAAAGCCGGAACAGGGCGATCGCCGTCCACCAGACTCAGGAGCTGCTCATGCGCTCGATTCGTTTGTCAGAAGTGAATGAAAACAGCGGGTTTTCCTATGCCATGCCGCGGGAACTGGCGCAGCAGCAGTTGCAGATGTCGCTGCGGCTGGTGGCCGTCATGGCCGTGGCGTCCCTGATCGGCGCCGTAACCCTTCTGCGTAGCCCTGCCCCGGCGGATACCGACAGGATATCGTCATACGATGTTCGCCAGGGTGCGCCGGTGGCCGCGCCCATCGCCACGACGGTCTTCATGGCCGAAAATCTTCCCGGTGCTTCCAATCCGATAAAGGGTTCAGGTGCGGTTCATCTGCGCTGACTAGAGTGCTAGCGTGGCTGGCCCAGCAAGGCTGGCCTGTACTCTGGAGACCGCCATGAAGTCCCGTATTCTCGCTGCTCTCGCGTTCGCAACCGTTCTTTCCGGCGCGGCGTTTGCTCAAGCTCCCGCCACTTCCACCCCGTCGCGCCCGACAGCTCCGCCAGCAGTGACGGCTCCAGCTAAAACCGCGCCCGCCAAGCCGGCTGCTCCGGTCGCTGCGACCAGCGCGCAACTGCTCGACATCAACAGCGCCAGCGAGGCCGATCTCGAAAAGCTCAAGGGTGTGGGGCCGGCCCGCGCGGCCGCCATCATCAAGGGCCGCCCCTATCGCGGCAAGAACGAACTGCTCGACAAGAAGATCGTGCCGTCCAATGTCTATAACGACATCAAGGACCTGATCATCGCCAAGCAGGCTCCGAAATAATCAGACGTCAATGTTGTCATTTAAAAGCGCGCTTCCGCAAAGGCAGCGCGCTTTTTGATTCAGATCTTGTCCTTGAAGACAAATGCCGCGCCGATGGCGATGAAGGCGAAGCCAACGGCGTGGTTCCAGCCGAGTTGCTCCTTCAGGTAGAAGGTCGAGAAGCCGGCGAAGACAACGAGGGTGATGACTTCCTGCATCGTCTTCAACTGGGCGACGCTGTAGACATTGCTGCCGAAGCGGTTGGCGGGGACGGCCAGGCAATATTCGAGCAGTGCGATGCACCAGCTCGCCAGAATCGCCCATAATAGCGGGCTCTCCTTGAATTTCAGGTGGCCATACCAGGCGAAGGTCATGAAGATATTCGACAGGAGCAGAAGAACGACGGGAGTCAGTGCGGAAGTAGTGAATTGCGCCACGGCATGCGACCTCGATTAACGGAGGGCTAACGCATGGCATTGCGGAAGGGTTCAGCGCAAGATGGGTTGAAGCAGACCGCCCTCATCCGCCCCTCGCGCTGCGAGGGGCACCTTCTCCCGTTCAAGAAAACGGGAGAAGGATGAAGCTGCGGCCCTTCGCCCGCTTGCGGGAGAAGGTGGCCTTTGCGTAGCAAAGGTCGGATGAGGGTGCCTACACGATCAATCCCTGCATCGGCTCCACGTCCTGCGACTCCGGAAACACCCGTTCGCTCAGCACATTGGCGCCAACCCCCAGATGGTCGGCGAGCAGGCCTTTCATCACGCCGCGCAAGTCCGTCGTCGCCTTGAGGTCTCGGCCTTCGTAAAGGTCGGCATCGCGCAGGCCGGGCCAGTCGGCGATGACCCTGCCGCCGTTGAGCGCGCCGCCGGCGAGAAATGCTACCGTGCCGGTGCCGTGATCGGTGCCGGCGGTGCCGTTGATGCGCGCCGTCCGGCCGAATTCGGTGACGACCGCGATGACTGTGCTTTTCCAACTGTCGCCGAGGCCTTTTTCGAATTCCTCGATGGCGCCGTCGAGGCCGGCGAGCAGAAGCGCCAGCCGGCCGGTGGCGCCGCCTTCGTTGACATGGGTGTCCCAGCCGTCGAAGGCGAGTGCGGCGAAGCGCGGGCCGTCGTCGGCGGCGATCAGTTTCGCCGCCCCGCGGGCCGGAACGCGCATGGCCTGGATGATATTGCCGCCGGCCGGCCGCATGCCGCCTGCTTCGCGCTGCATCACCTTTTCAAGACCGAGGCCCTGTTCGAGCGCATTGGCCAGGCCGCTGTCGCTATGGCGGTAGAGATCGAGCAGCCGCTGCTCGAGATCGTCCTGAACGGCGGGCAGGGCGCTCGGCGCCCAGCCGGTGACCGGCGCGCCGCCGCGCAGGATGAGCGGCGTCGACGCGCCGACGGCCAGGCCTTTGCCTTTGACCGCGATGCGCTCGCCTTTCGGCAATTGTTCGAGCGCACGGTTGAGCCAGCCAGATTGGGTTTTTCCAGGCATCTTGTAGCCGCTCTCCAGCACGTCCTGGCCATCGAAATGCGAGCGCTCGCGATAGGCCGTGGCCGTGGCGTGAACCACGGCGGCATGGCGCGATCGATAGAGCCTGGCGAAATTCGGCATGGCCGGATGCAGGGCGAAGAAATTGTCCAGCGGCAGCGCGGGCTTGTCGCCGGTGAGCGACAGCGCCTGCTGGCCGTGCAGGGCCTGATAGGCCGGATCGCTCACCGGAGCGACAGCGGCAAGGCCGTCGAGCGCGCCGCGCAGGACCATGACGACGAGGCGCGGATCGCGGCCGTCAGCGGCAAATGTGGAGCCATGGGCGAAGCGCGGCAGGTAGGACCAGGCGAACAGGGCGCCGCCGGTGACGAGAAGCTGGCGGCGCGAAGGCGCGTGCAGCGCTGCAATATCCGGCATGGTCATCTCCTCTGGAATTCGGGCGACATGAGCACCAGCGCCATCGCCTGTTCGCGCGATGCGGCGCGGCCGATCGCCTGACGGGTTTGCGCCGAAGCGGCCTCCCCTGCGACGGCATCGAGCGCCTCCTCGGGATCGGCTAGATTGCCGAGGCGTTTGGCGATCTGGCCGGCGATGTCGAGCCGCGTCTTCATGCCGTTGGGCGTCGCCCAGGCGGCGTTGGTATCGGCAAATCCGTTCGGACCCGGCGGCTGCCAGAGCGGCGCGCCCATCAACGAGAGGGAGCCGAGATAGCGCTGCGGCTGGTCGGGAACGCGCGCGATCAGCCGCGAGGCGGCGATGATATAGTCGTAGGGACTGCGGATTTTCGTCAGCGGTGCCGACCATGCCGTGTCGTCGTCGACAAGCGCCAGAGACAGCGCCTTGAGATCGCCGTCGCTGTCGCGAAATACCTTCGTCAACCTGGCCACCAGCGCCGGGGGCGGTTCGTCGGCAACGAAGTGGCGGGCGAATTTCGTCGCGATGAATCTGGCTGCGGACGGATGACGAGCGAGATCGTTCAACGCCTTCTCGCCTTGGACGACGCCTTCGTCGGCATAGGCCCTGCCGAGCAGGACTTGCGGGCCGGGTTCATGGGCGTTGGGGTTGAAGGCGAATGTGCCGGGACGCCCCAGCCGGCCCGGCGGGCCGACGATGGTCCAGCCGGTGAGGATGCGCGCCAGCGATGTGACATCCGCCTGCGTATAACCGCCATCGACGCCGAGCGTATGCAGTTCAAGCGTTTCGCGCGCCAGGTTTTCGTTGAGGCCGCGCTTGCGGGTCTGTCCAGCGCGGGAATTGGGACCGACGGAAACTGCGTTGTCGAGATAGGCCAGCATGGCAGGATGCTGTTCGACCGCTTTCACCATGTCGGCGAAAGACCCCAGCACATGCGGGCGGATTGCTTCGCGTTCGAAGGCGCCGGCGGTGATGCGCACGCCGGGACCTTTGACGGCGGAAATGCAGAAGTGGTTGGACCAGAAGCCAACGAGCCGCTCGACGAAGCCGCAGGCCGGCGCATGGGCGCGCTGGATGCGCGCCAGGGCGTCGGAGCGGAAGCGGTCCTGCACGAAGTTGAAATTCGGCAGGGGGCGCTGCGGCGCTGCCGATGCGGGATCTGGCGATACGGGACTCGGTGATGTGGTCTTCTGCTGGGCGTCGGATGCCGTGGCCTGATTTGCCATCTCGCGTGCCTGGGCAAGCGCTTCGCGCCTTTGCCGCTGCACGCCGTACATTTCCGCCAGCAAATCCTCGCTCGAACGCAGATTGGGGCCTTCGAGCAAGGCCGTGCGTGGCGATGCCAGTTCGGCTTTGACGAAGCCGCGCGGATCGGCGGCTGCATTGGCGAGATCGCCGGAATTGGCGCCGCGGGCGCCGAGGCCGAAGCGGTTGAGCGCGACGAGCGCCATCTGCGCCTTGATGCCGGCCGTCATTGCATCGTCCTTCGAGCAATCATGCCCGCAATGGCATCATCAAATCGTGGCGAAATTCTCGCTCAAGCGCGCGGCGGTTCGTAACCGAATGTAACAACCTGGCGGATCGCCTTGCCTTCACGCAGACGATCGAACCCCTCGTTGATCTCGTCGAGCGTGATGCGATTGCTCAGCAGACGATCGACCGGAAGGCGTCCGCGGCGGAACAGGCTGATGTAGCGCGGCAGATCGCGCGACGGCACGCAGGTGCCGATATAGCTGCCCTTCAAGGTGCGTTCTTCCGCGACAAGGCTGACGGCCGGGATCGACAGCATGGCGGACGGCGCCGGCAGGCCGCCGGTGACGGTGGTGCCGCCGCGCCGGGTGATGGCATAGGCGAGTTCGAGCGCTTTCACGGACCCCGCGAGTTCGATGACCACATCGAAACCGCCTTTCGTCGCCTCGCGAATATTTGCGGCCGCATCGGCCTCGCGGGAGTTGAACGTATCGGTCGCCCCGAGCTGCTTGGCGAAGGCGAGTTTGCCGTCGTCGAGATCGATGGCCGCTATGCGATCGCCGCCCGCAGCGACAGCCCCGAGCAGGGCCGCGAGGCCGACGCCGCCGAGGCCGACGATGGCCACGCTCGATCCGGCCGACAGCGCAGCCGTATTGACCACCGCGCCGACGCCGGTCAGCACGGCACAGCCGAACAGAGCCGCGTGATCGAGCGGAATGTCCTTGTCGATCTTCACCAGCGAGCGGCGCGAGACCACGGCATGGTCGGCGAATGCGGAGACGCCGAGATGATGATTGAGCGGCCTGGCATCGCGGCTGATGCGGCGCTCGCCCGACAGCAGCACGCCCGCGCCGTTGGCCGCGGCTGCCGGCTCGCACAGGGCCGGCCGGCCGGTGGCGCAGGGCTGGCAATGGCCGCAACTCGGCACGAACACCATGACCACGTGATCCCCCACGGCGAGATCATCGACGCCTGCTCCCAACGCCTCGACCACGCCGGCAGCCTCGTGGCCGAGCGCCATGGGTGTCGGGCGCGGGCGCGAACCGTCGATGACCGATAGATCGGAATGGCAGAGCCCGGCGGCGCCGATGCGCACCAGCACCTCGCCGGGGCCGGGCGGAGCGAGATCCACCGTGGAAATCGTCAGCGGCCTGGAGACGGCATAAGGCGTCGTCCGGCCCATGTCTTCGAGAACGGCGGCGCGGACTCTCATACGTGTCTCTCCAATTGCAGCACAGTGTCGCCATTCTGGCGGCGGCCCGTGATCGTCAAGCGAAGACTGGCGGAACCGGCGCGCAGGCGCAACGTTCTCCTATCGCATGCTCGCGGGCGATTGAGCCAGGGTGGGTGTGCGGCTTATGCGCAGCAATTCCCGGGAGCGACCATGAGCTATCTGCGTTTTCTAGCGATGATACTGGTATCCACCGTCATCATGTTCGGCTTGATGTACCTGAATACCTATGCACTGGACCACGTTTTCTTCAGCCAGACCCGCCTGTGGATGGCCCTGGTGATGGGCGCGGCAATGGCGGTCGTGATGCTCGCCTTCATGCTCGACATGTACACCAAGACGCCAGCCAACATCGCCATCCTGCTCGGCAGCATGGTCGTTTTTGCCGGCGCGCTGTGGCTGGTGCGAAGCCAGGAAACCATAGGCGACGTTGCCTATATGAAGGCGATGATCCCGCATCATTCCATCGCGGTTCTTACGAGCACCCGCGCTCATATCCGTGATCCCAGGGTGCGCAAGCTGGCAGACGGCATTATCGAAGCTCAGGTCAGGGAAATCGGCGAAATGAAGCAGCTCATCGCAGATCTGCAGACATTGCCTCCGGCGGCAGGTGCGCCCGATCTGCCGCCAGTCGACGTCGCCAGATGATCTGTTCAGCCGGTATCAGCCGGTAGATGATTAGCAATCTAATATATTCTTGCGGGACAGCCGCGCTTCCGACATCATCGCTGCAAGCCCGAACGGGCGCAGGTGACCGCCAGTGACGCGGTTGCCAAAGAACGGGCAGGAGGAAACGGCGATATGGCGGGTTTCGACGTCAGGACGGCGTTCAGCGTCGCAGGCAAAGTGATCATCGTGACGGGCGGCGGCACCGGCATCGGCAAAGTCTACAGCCAGCGGCTGGCGGAAGGCGGTGCCAGGGTGGTGCTCGCCGACATCGCGGCAGAGGCCGCCGCCAAGGTGGCTGAGGATTGCACCAGGGCCGGGCTTGAGGTGGTGTCGTTTCCCACCGATGTTTCCAGCCCGGAATCGGTCGAGGCCATGGTGGCGCAGACCGTCGCCAAATGGGGCCGGATCGACGGGCTGATCAACAATGCCTCGCTGATGAGCGTGCTGCCGCGGGGAAGCTGGCTCAAGATTCCGGTCGAGGAATGGGACCGGGTGATGGCCGTCAACCTGAAAGGCATCTTTCTATGCTGCCGCGCCGTGCATCCGCACATGAAGGCGCAGGGCGGCGGACGCATCGTCAACATCTCGTCGTCGCGTATCTGGGGCGGCAATCCCAACCGTCTGCACTATACGACGTCGAAAGCCGGCGTCGTCGGACTGACCCGGGCGCTGGCGCGCGAAGTCGGCGATGACAAGATCGGCGTCAACGCCATCACACCTGGCTTCACCGAAAGCGAGACGCAGGTGGCGTCTTCCTCGTCGAATTACGTCGCGTTCAAAGGCGATGGCCGCACCTTCAAGCGCGCGCAGGTGCCGGACGATCTGGTTGGCGCCGTGATGTTCCTTTTGTCCGACGCCAGCGGGTTCATCACCGGCCAGACGATCAATGTCGATGGTGGGCAGTCGATGCATTAAACAGGCTCGGTCGTCGGAATCCAACGATGATGGTTGTGCAAGCGGCAGAGAGTTCACCGGTACGCAGCAACCTTGCCGTCATGGCCGGCCTTGTGCCGGCCATCCACGCCGTGGTGTGCTTGATGATGGCAAGAAAGACCGCTGCCATAGGCTTCTTTTGGAACAACGAGGCAGCGTCACCGCGTGGATACCCGCAACAAGCGCGGGCATGACGCGGTTGGGTCGCTGCCGCGTGTCGTCCCCATCCTCCGAGATGCGCTCTGCGAGCGCTCCTCGGGACAAGGGCTTCTGGATCGATCGTGGCTCTTAATCGATCCCTAAGTCTTCACCTGCGGATTGATGCCCGCGGGAAAAATATCTTCCGGCTTCAGCAGCCGCTTCGCCACGCCCTGTTCGAAGCAGAAACGCAGGAAGGTTTCGAGTGTCGTGTAATTGGCGTCGACGCCGTAGGGATAGATGTCGCCCTTGAACAATTCTCTCTGGTCCATCACCGTGTCGTAGAGCCAGGGGATCGGATAGCGCGAGGCGCTGCCGTCGAAAATGCGTTCCATGGCGCGGCGCTTCGATTCCTCGAAGGCGAGGTAGAGGTTGCGCGCGACCCAGGGATGTTCCTCCAGCACGGCCTTGCGCAGGGCGATGATGTGCATGATCGGATAGACGCCGGTGCGCCGGAAATATTTCACCTCTTCGGCGCGTGGGTCGTCGAACAGGCGTCTGATGTTGGGATCGCGGCGCTGGTAGGGCGAGGGAATGCTGGCCGTCATGATGGCGTCGACTTCGCCGCGAACGATCATCTCGCTCAGGGTCTTTTCCGGCTGGCGGATGAGATCGATGCCTTTGGGCAAGGTGAGGTCCACCTTCTCGGTGCGGCCGACGTCTTCTATGCCGGCCTGCACCCACTGGATGCTGGTGAGCGGCACGCCGGCGTCATGTTCCAGCCAGCCGCGGGTGTAGACGGCGGCGGTCTGCGCCCATTCGGGCAGGCCGATCCGCTTGCCCTTGAGGTCGGCCGGGGTCCTGATGCCTTTCGACGGGTTCACGTAAAGCGAGGACAGGCGGAAGACGCGAGAGGCGAAGACCGGCAGGGCGATCACGTCCCGCGTTTCCGCGCTCTCGTGCTCGGCCATCTGGGCTGTGAACTTGGCGAAGGACATTTCGCTGACGTCCCATTCGCGCTTGGCGGCGAAACGGGAGAAAATCTCGTGAATCTCGTGCTGGAGCCAGATCGGCTCGATGCCCTGGGCCTGGACGTCGCCGCCGCGGAAATCGCGGAAATGATCGTAATCGCTGGTGGCGATGGTAATGTTGATCTTCTTCAACGCCGTTTCCTCCTTTTTGGTGCCGGACCGCTTTTTTTGTGAAGCTTTGCTGTCTTGATCGCATGGCTGCAAGACGCGTACAATTGGGAAAACCAAGATTCAGGAGGAGACGGGCATGTTCGCGCAGATCAATCACATGGCCATGAACAGCCCGAACTGGCCGATGATGGCGAAGTTCTACGAGGCGGTGTTCGGGCTGAAACCCTCCAGCAAGACCAGCCGGCCGGCCAATGGCGTCTCCGTCGGCGACGGTTATGTGGGCATGAATATCAATCCGCTGCGCGACGGCTATGTCGGCGGGCTCGACCATTTCGGCATGAAGGTCGACAGCATCGACGCGGCGCTGGAGCGCATGCAGAAGAAATTTCCCGAGGCCAATATCGTCAAGCGGCCCTCGACCCGGCCGTTCGCCCAATATTCGGGCCATGATCCCGACGGCAATGTCTTCGATCTGGCGGAACGGACGAGCAAGCTCAGCGAGGTCTACGCCGAGCAGGCCGAGGAGAAGCCGGTTCCCGATCGCTACCTCAACAAGTTCGCCATCCGCACGCCCAACGCGGAGAGATGCGCCGAATTCTATTCCGAAGTGTTCGAACTGGAGCCTTTGAACAAGCGGTTCGACGGGCCGGGCTGGCATCTCACCGATGGCAGAGTGACCCTGTCGATCCTGCCATGGTCGATCCCGATCTTCGAGAACATGTCGATCAAGCGGCCGGGGCCCGATCATATCGGCTTCAAGGTCGAGAGCATGGATGCATTCAAGGAACATCTTGCCGCCATCGGCGGTTCCAACCCCTATCTGGCGGCGATGCCGCTTGGCGGGAGCAAGGAATCCGACGCCCGCAAGGCCTTCCTGGCGAAATCCGCCACCGGTAAGATGCAGATCGCCGATCCGGGCGCGGTGTGGATCGACATCACCGACGAATAGGCCAGCGAACAGAACAAGGAACAAACATCATGGACGATGCTGTCGCCAAAGCGCAGGTCCAGGACACATTCGAAGACAAGTTCGTCACGGTCGACGGGCTGAAACTGCGCTACATCGAAGCCGGCAGCGGCCCGGTGCTGCTGCTGCTGCACGGCGCCTCGCTGGGCTCCTCGGCCGACGTGTTCCGGCGCAACCTGCCGCCGCTGGCGAAGGCGGGCTTCCGCGTGCTTGCCTACGACCAGCCGGGTTTCGGCCTGTCCGATACGCCGGACGATCATTCGCCGGCCTATCGGCGCGCCTCTATCCTGAAATTCATGGATGCAATGGGCATCGCGAAGGCCGCGCTGATCGGCCATTCGCAATCGGGCGGTCCTGCGATCCAGACGGCGTTGCAGGCGCACGACAGGGTCAGCCATGTGGTGGTGCTTGGCACCGGCACCCTGCTGCCGCCGCTCGATGATGCCGGCAAGAAGGGCGGCGCGGAAGCGGCGGTGCAGCAGCGGCTCGAGCGCCGCATGGCGCAGGCGGAGCCGACCATCGAGGATACGCGCAAGCTGCTCGAGGCCAATCTCTTCCATCATGAATTGATTACGCCGGAAGAGCTGGCGCTGCGTCATGCGCGCAGCATCGGCAAGGCGTTCGCAGCCTTTTGCGCCCGCAACGATCTCGCCGAGTCGCAGCCGGCGAAACAGCCTGCCGTGCCGCTATGGCAGAAATCGGCGGAGGTGAAAGCGCCGCTGCTGATGATCTACGGCAAGCAGGACCGTGCCAATGCCTTCGAGCGGGCTACGAAGCTGAAGCAGATCTATCCGCAGCTAGATCTGCATATCGTCGACGGCTGCAAGCATCTGGTGCCATGGGACGCGGCGGACGAGTTCGTCAGGCTCGCTGTGCCGGTGTTGAAGGGGTAGGCGTGCACTCCCTCATCCGCCCCTCGCGCTGCGAGGGGCACCTTCTCCCGTTGAAAGAAACGGGAGAAGGATGAAGGTTAGGCCTTCGCCCGCTAGCGGGAGAAGCAACTATCGTTTTATGGTCTCCCAAGGGGTGCCTCTGGCGAGGACAGTATTTGCGTAGATGACGAGTTTTCGGGCGCAGGCTACGACCGCCACGCAGTGGTGCTTTCCATTTGC
>Ga0182744_1003313_pt1 | contig 12615 bp, 11 predicted proteins | sample eDN3rd30CKraftMG_FD_128525 | JGI IMG/M metagenome (GOLD analysis project Ga0182744, IMG submission 128525) | Enriched Miracle-Growth compost microbial communities from Emeryville, California, USA - eDNA 3rd pass 30_C Kraft MG (version 2) (version 2) ...
AGCTTGTACAAAAGAGGGCTTACGGATATAAGTCGTTCGAAAATTACCGGTTAAGGCTGTTAAATGCCTGTCTATAAAGCGTTTTAGGCGTATGCCCACCATGAACTGAGAAGAACCCGAAGAACCGAAGAACCGAAATCACTTGCTAGTGGCGTCCCCTACGAGATTTGAACTCGTGTCTCCTCCGTGAAAGGGAGGTGTCCTAGGCCCCTAGACGAAGGGGACGCAGTGAAAAAATTGGAAAGAAACAATTTGGTGATCCGCGATGGACTCGAACCATCGACCCTCTCCTTAAAAGGGAGATGCTCTACCAACTGAGCTAGCGGATCACTTCCTGACGTTTTGGAACGCAAGATCCCAATGTTTTAAATATTCTGACCGGCCTGTCAACCTTTTGCCGTTTCACTCAGGAAAAAAGTGGACGGATCCAAAGAGTCTGATCTCTTCCGGGCCCGATGGAAATCACATCGATGGGTGTGGCTAAAGAAGAGCTTAAAAATTGGACATAATCCTGGGCATAGCGGGGCAGATCTTTCAGGCTTCTCGCTTGGGTCAGATCTTCCTTCCAGCCCTTTTGGGCCACGTATTTGGGCTTGCAGCGGGCCAATTCGCCGGGACTGACCGGATATTCGGTGATCTCTTTGCCGTCCAATTCATAAGCCGTGCAGACTTTGACTTCGTCAAAGCCGCTGAGGACGTCCAATTTCATCAATGCCAAAGAAGTGATCCCGTTGACCCGAATGGCGTACTTCAAGGCCACCAGATCCAGCCAGCCGCAGCGTCTTTCCCGCCCGGTGGTGGCTCCGAATTCATGGCCGCGCTTTCTCAGCTCTTCACCGACCTCGTCATCACATTCCGTGGGAAAGGGGCCCGATCCCACGCGGGTCGTATAGGCCTTGGTGATCCCGATCACGCTCAATGTCTGACTGGGGCCGACGCCCGATCCCACCAGGGCCGAACCGGCCAAAGTGGAAGAGGAAGTCACGTAAGGGTAAGTGCCGTGAAGCAAATCGAGAAGGCTTCCTTGAGCGCCTTCAAACAGCACTTTCTTGCTGGTGCGAAGCGCTTTGTGAATCACCAAGGAAGTGTCCTTGGAGCGAAAGTCCTTCAGCTCTTCCGCGCAAGTTTTGATCACGTCCAGAAGTTCGTCCACGCTGAAGGGCTTTTCTTTATAGTAATTTTCCAGAAGAAAGTTTTTTTCGTTCAAGGCCGCTTGAAGTTTTTGGCGCAAGGTTTCTTCCGGCCCAAAAAGATCGCCGAAGACGATCGCTTTTCTGGAGGCGCGCTCTTCGTAAGCGGGACCGATCCCGCGCCCCGTGGTGCCGATCTTTTCATTGCCCAAAGCTTTTTCGCGCGCTTGATCCAAACGGCGGTGATAGGGCAGCAAAACGGTGCAGGAATCTGAAATTAAAAGTTGGGAAGCGCGGTCCAAAAAACCGTTCACTTTGAGCGCGCGGATTTCATCCACTAAAGTCACGATGTCGAGCACCACGCCGGCGGCGATCACGCAGGTGACGTCCTTGTGAAGAATTCCGGAAGGGATCAAATGTAAAACAGTTTTCTTTCCGTCCACCACCAAGGTGTGTCCGGCGTTGGCTCCGCCTTGATAGCGCACGACAAAGTCGGACTGGGAGGAGAAAACGTCCACGACTTTTCCTTTACCCTCGTCACCCCATTGCGAACCGACAACAATCAATCCTGGCACTTTGAATCCCTCCAAACGGGCCGTATTCGAGCACACTTGGACCGAGGGGGCAAGGGGTTAGTTCAGAGTCTTTTCAAACCAGGGAAAAGGAAGCGGAAGCACGTCGTTGAGCGCTTCCCCTTTTTGAAATTGAAGCAATTTTTTGACCGCTTCCAGCGAAGAGCGCTTCCAAGCTTCCGCTGTGAAGGCGCCGGTGTGCGGAGTGAGAAACAACAGCGGCTCTTTCAGTAGAAAACTGTTCGCATCCATAGGCTCTTTGGAAAACACGTCCAGGGCTGCTCCCGCCAATCGACCGCGCTTGAGCGCCGTGACCAAATCGCTTTCCTCCACCACTCCGCCGCGCGAGGCATTCACCAAAAAAGCTTCGTCGCTCATTTCATCCAAGGTGGAGCCGTTGATCATGTGATGCGTTTCCGTGGTGAGGGGAACGTGCAGAGTGAGCACGTCGGCCTCTTTCAATACTTCGGTGAAACCTTTGCGCTCGATGTTTAGGGCGGCAAACACGGCGTCCGTTTGATAGGGATCATGGGCCGCGACTCGGGCGCCGAAGGCTTGGCAGAGGCCGGCGACCCTTTGTCCGATGCGGCCGAGGCCGATCACACCCACGGTTTTTTCTTCCAGCAGACTTCCTCGGGAAACGCCTTCCTTCCACATCCCTCCGCGTAAGGAGCGGTACTGTTGGTTGGCGTTCTTCAAAAGACTCAAAATCAAAAACAAAGTGTGCTCACTGGCGCTGACGGCGTTGGCGTCCGGGCAGTAGGTGGCCGAGATCTTTTTTTCCCGGCAAGTTTTCCAATCGATGTGGTCAAAGCCGCTGGTGGCGGTGCCGATAAAGCGCAGATTTTTAAACGGCGCCAAGTAAGCGGCGGTGATTTTGGTGTGCGAACGGATCAAGAGCGCTTCCGCTTCGAAAAGACGCTCGGAAGGAAGGAGATCAAACAGGTTTCCGGTTTTCAAAAGGGAAAGACTTTCGGGGGAATAAGCTTCGGTGACGGCCACTTTCATAGGAAATACTCTTCGGACGGATGGAGGAGAGAAGAAATTTTCTCTTCAAAATGGGGCGGAAGCTTTTTTTGCAAACCCTCGGCGAGCGCTTCGAAAAAAAACATCATGTCTTGATCGGTGATCGCGCCCATGTGTCCGACGCGCAAAACTTTTCCCTTCAATTGATCTTGGCCCCCCATCACGGTGATGTGGCGCTCGTCTTCCAGCCATTGACGAAGCTTTTCTCCTTGGACGTCGGAGGGAAGAGAAAGCGCGGTGACGGAAGCGGAGGGAGACTGGGAGTAAACCTCCAGCCCCAACTCCCGCGCGCCGACGCGGGTCGCTTCCGCCAAAGCGGCGCAGCGGTTTTTCACGCCAGCCATTCCCGCCGTTTCGAAAATTTTGAGCACTTCGGCCAAGGCGACGATCATGGAGTTGGGAGAGGAAAAACGCGTGGTCTTCGGATAAACCTTCAGTTCTTCCTTCCAGTCGAAATAAAATTTGGGACAGCGACTCAGCGTCGCGGCTTTTTGCGCTCTTTCGGAAAGCCCGATAAACCCGATTCCCGCAGGAAGCATAAAGGCCTTTTGAGAGCCGGCCACCACCACATCCAGTCCCCAAGCATCCATGGGAAGATCCATGCAGCCCATGGCGGTGATCGCATCCACGATCATCAAAGCGGCGGTGTGTTTATGAACGAGCGCGGCCATCTCGCGCACCGGAAAAACGGTGGCGGTGCTGGTTTCGCAGGCCTGAGTCAGCACGGCTTTGACCTTCGGAGAGTTTTTCAACTGCTTTTCGAATTCCTGAAGATCCGGTTTTTGGCCCCAGCCCGTGGAAAAGGAAATCACTTTCATTCCGTAAGCGGTCGCGATTTTTTCCCAGCGCTCACCGAACTTGCCGCCGTTCACGCACAGCACTTCGTCGCCGGGGCTTAAGCTGTTGACCACCGCGGATTCCATGAGTCCGGATCCCGTCGCCGTTTGGATCAGAACGGGTTGGCGGGTCTCAAAGACTTTTTTTAAACCTTCAAAACAAAATCCGAGAATTTCCTGAAAGCGTGGGGTGCGGTGATGAAGAACCGGTTGCGCCAAAGCCCGCAACACTCTTTGTGGAAGGGGAACCGGGCCTGGCGCCAAAAGGCGGTACGTCCATTGGTTTTGCATATTTCTGTTGCAACTGACCTTGAGGGTGAAGTCAATGGGATTTTCAGGATTGAAAAGGCCGTCGATCCCGATTACTTTCAGAGTGTGAAACGCACGCTCGGCTTATTGATTATTTTGAACGCATTTTTCGTGACCTCTTGTGGATATAATTGGGGCTTCGGCGACCGCGAACTTCCCGGTGGCTATCGGGAAGTGGCCATTCCGATGTTTAAGAATGAATCCACGGAAGTGGGGATCGAGGCGGACTTCACACGTTCGTTGATTCAGCGTTTCGAGCGCTCCCAAGTGGCCGTCGTCAAAGACAAAGACCACGCGCCTTTGGTTCTGCGCGGGACCATCACCAAAGTGGACGTGGTGCGCGGTCTTGGAGCTTCAAAGATCAATCAGCTTCCGACCCGTGCGGTTTTAAACACGGAGTACGTGGTGACGGCGCATTCGACGTTGAGCTTGGTGCGCCAAAGCGATCAAAAGGTTTTGTGGTCGGGCAGTTTTGAGAAATCAAAGGTGTATTTGGCACCGAGGATTGGAACGGAAGTGGTCAACTCCGCCAACGCCCTTTACAACTCTTCCGAGAGGCGGCTGACTCTGACCAGCCTCGCGGACGAGATGATGCGCGAGGCCCATGACCGCATGACGGAGAGTTTTTGACATGATGACTTTGGATTTAAGAAAGCTCCAGCAACGTCTGGAAAAACAAACGCCCTCTCCCGTGTACGTGCTCTGCGGGGACGAAAGCTTTTTAGTGGAAGAGTCCATCCGCTTGTTGAAATCGAAAGTTTTGAGCGATGCCTCCGTGGATTTTAATTACAATTCTTTTATCGCCGGGGAAAGTTCCGGCGCCGACGTCCGGGATTCCGTGGAGATGCTGCCGATGATGGGCGCGCGCCGTTTGGTGCTGCTCAGAAACGCGGAAAATTTAAAAGAAAGGGATTGGGAAGCGCTTTACGACGTGATCGAACGCCCCGTTGATTCCACGGTGTTCGTGGTCGCGTGCGAGACGATGGACAAAAGAAAAAAGCCCTACAAAAAACTTTCCCAGTCTTCCGTGTGGGTGGACCTCAACCGTCCTTACGAAAATCAGATGCCCCAATGGATCGAGTACCTGTGTTACGGCCAAGGGCTTTCCGTCAGCGGGGAAGCGATTTCCCTTTTGCTTCAGTTCGTCGGCACCAATCTAACGGAACTCGACAACGAGATCAAAAAATTGAAATCTTATTTGGGAGATCGTCAGCAGATCACCGAGCAGGATGTTTTGCAGGTGGTCTCCCGCAGCCGCGTGGACCGCATCTTTGATCTGACGGATGCCATCGGCACTCGCGACAAGGCGAAGGCCCTGACTCTGTTGGCGCATCTGTTGGAGCAGGGGCAAAGCGAAGTCGGGGCGGTGGCGCTCTTGAACCGTCACTTCCGCATTCTCTCCCAATTGAAAGCTTTGGCGCCCACGGGCTTGAGCGGTCCCAAGCTGTGTTCAAAGGTGGGGATTCCTCAGTTTCTTTTGAACAATTACATGTCCCAGGCGCGCCTCTGGACGGAAGCCAAGTTCTCTCGGATGTTTTCCCTCTTGGCGCTCACCGATAAGGCGCTCAAGTCCTCCTCCGTGGCCGGGCACATCTGGCTGGAGAATTTGATTCTTAAAGCTTGCGAGTAAATTTTCCGAAAAGGGGGCATGAGTGCCGCCAAACGCCGCGTTCCGCGCCGAAAAATCAACCGTCCAGTGGGTCTTCTTTTTAAAGGGGAGTATCTGGTGGAGCGCGTGTTTCAGGTGGGAGAGGGCGGACTCATGGTCTCCAGTGTCACGCCCTTGGCGGCGGAGGACCGCGTTTTGATCACCTTCAGTCTTCAGGGTGAAGGATTCATCACCAGCAAAGCCACGATCCGCTATGAGGTGAAAGAGGGTTCACAAAATTTTTACGGGCTTGAGTTTGACGAACTTCCCTTTCAGGCACGCAGGGAAATCAGATCTTTTGTGGCCTCCCATTCGAGAGGCCCTAAAAACTTCAAAGATTAAAGAGAAGCGAGAGCTTTGCTGAGTCGGCTGACTTTGCGGGCAGCGGTACGGGCGTGAAGACGTCCCTTTTGCGCGGCCTTATCCACTTTGCTGGTGAAAGTCAGAAGAAGTTTCTGACCTTCTTCTTTGCTTTTGCTGGCAATGGCCGCACGGACTTTCTTTTCGAAGGTTCTTACTTCGCCCATTGTTTTGCTGTTCACAGCGTTGCGACGCAAAGATTGACGGGCTCTTTTGATTGCGGACTTATGATTTGCCAAGACTTAACCTCCGGTGATTTACTGGCTTAAAGCTCAAAGGAGTTAACACAGTATGTCCCAAAGCTCAAGCCCTAAGCTCCGTCATGGGAAGACCTCCTTTGGGGCCGCTGCTTTCGCCATGTCGGCGGGAACGTTTCTTTCCCGTTTGCTGGGTTTTGCCCGGGATGCCGTGCTGGTGGGGCTTTTCGACCGCACCCTGACGGACGCTTTCGTGGTGGGTTTTCGCCTGCCCAATTTGTTTCGCCGCATCTTTGGGGAAGGGGCTTTGTCCGTCAGTTTTATTCCTATCTACCTGGAATCACTTAAAAAAGATCCGGACAAGGCGGCTCTCTTGGCCTCCACGGTCTTTAGCGTTTTGCTGGCGTTGACGACGATTTTCTTCACCCTCGGTGTGATTTTCATGCCCCAGATCATGAATCTCTGGGTGGACGATCCGACGGGATACGCCGCTGTGCCGGGAAAGATGGCTCTTACCATCGGGCTGGCGCGGATCATGTTGGGCTATTTGGTGCTCGTCACCTCTTATGCCTTCTGCATGGCGGTGGCGAATTCTTTGGGCTACTTTTTTTGGCCGGCCATGGCGCCCGCTGTTTTCAATCTTTCGGTGATTATTTTCTCCTTTCTCCCGGGTTTCCGTTTTCATGGCGATCAATTGGCGTGGGGGGTGATCGTCGGAGGGGCGGCGCAGTTGTGCGTGGTTTACATACTTTTGGGCAAGGTGGGAGCGCGCCCCAGTTTTCGCATTGATTTGAAAAGCCGGTTGTTTCACCGCGTTCTTAAAAACATGGGGCCCGGTGTTTTCGGCCTGGGTGTTTTTCAGGTGATGACCTTGGTGAACACCAGTTTTGCCGCCCGTTTGAAGGAAGGCTCCCAAAGTTACATTTACTGCGCCGATCGGATTTTGGAACTGCCGCAATCCTTGATCGCCATTTCCCTGGGCGCGGCCTTGCTTCCGCGGTTTTCCAATTATCTGACGGACGGCAGACGGGATTTGCTTTTGGGCGAGGCGCACCGGGCACTGCGCTCGCTTTTGTTTCTGGCGCTTCCCAGCGCCTTGGGAATGTTTTTGTTGAGCACTCCTCTGACGGACTTGTTGTTCGGGCGGGGAAGTTTTGACGCCTATGACGTGCGCATGACCGCCGAGGTGGTTTCGATTTATTCCGTCTTGTTGCTGGCGACCAGCGTGGCCAAGGTGTTGAGTCCCGGATTCTATGCGATGAACGACACCAAACGGCCGGCGCTTTTTGCCTTCATTTGTTTGATCGTTCACATCAGCCTGGGAAGTTTTTTGGTGAACGAATATCAGTTGGTCGGTTTGGCCACCGCGACGGCGGTCTCTTCCGCTTTGAATATGTCGCTCTTGAATTTCTTTTTCCGCCGCCGTCTTGGACCCTTGAACTGGCCGACGGTGTTTTGGGAAATGCGCCGGTGGGCTCCCGGACTTTTGTGGATTGCCTTGATGTGCGTGGAACTCGAACCTTTTTTGAAGCCCCACTTCGGAAGATCCGTGGCGGCTCTTTTGGTGATTGTTCTTTCGGCCTTGGGATATTTCGCTTTGGCGAGTGTTTTTAGGGCTCCCGAAGTGGCTTTCGTTTCCCGGCGTTTGCGCCGCAAAAAAGCTTAAAAAAGCCTGCCTTAAATTTTTTCCGAAAGTTTGGCGCTTTCCCACAGACGTTCTTTTTCGGGAGCGGAGAGGGCGGCGAATCCGTCGAGATCTTGGCCGCAGGCCTTAAGCATGTGCTGAAAACGTCGGCGGAATTTTTGATTGGTTTTTCTCAGCGCTTGTTCCGCATCGATGTCTAAATGCCGGGCCAACTGCGCCAGGGAAAAAAGGCTGTCTCCGATTTCCAAGGCCAGGGCCTCTTTGGTTTTCTCCGTTGGGGGAGTGAGGGCGAGGGCCTCTTCCAGCTCCGCGATTTCTTCTTTCACTTTCGAAAGCACGGCGGAAACTTCCGTCCAGTCGAAACCGACTTTGCGCGTGCGGGCGCCGATCTTTTCGGCCTCCATCAGGGCGGGAAGTCCTTTGGGGGTTTCAAGATATTCTTTGGAAGCGTTCAGGCCTTTGGATTCCTTTTCCCGTGCTTTGATTTTTTCCCAATTCGTCAGAACTTCCGCGGAGCCGGTCACGCGGGTGGCCCCGAAAACGTGGGGGTGTCTGCGCACCATTTTTTCACTGAGCACTTCGATCACGCCTTCGACGTCGAAGCGTCCCGTTTCGGAGGCGATCTGGCTGTGAAGCAGGACCTGAAACAACACGTCGCCGAGTTCCGATTTCAGTTCCTCGTCGTCGTTTCCTCTTTCCAGGGCCTCGACCAGTTCGAAAGCTTCTTCGATGGCGTAAGGGGCCAAGGTGACGTGTGTCTGTTCTTTGTCCCAGGGACATCCGCCGGGTCCTCTTAAAGCGGCCACGATCTCGCGCAGTTTTTGGAATCCGTCCATGCTTTCTCGCCTTTCGTCGTTGGTCTATGGTATCATTGGTCGGTGTTCCGAAGGCAACAGCACATTTTTTGTCGCACACTTGACCCAAAAAATGGACAATGAGACAGGGTTTTAAGCTATGGATCATCGTAAGAATCTGCAAAAACACTCGTTTCTGAAAGAGAAGTCCGCTCCTTTTTTGGATTGGGTGAAAAATTTCAACATCGACCAGAAGTATTTCCGCAAACTTTGGCGGGACTTCGATCAGAAACTGCGTTTCCGCTGGTGGATGCTGGTCTTCGGTTATTGCATGGTGCTGTCCTCCATCGTGTTTTTCGAGGTGAATTTCAACGAAGTGGTCGAGTTGGGGGAGGCCGCGCACTCCGACATCAAGTCCCCCATTTCCTTTCAAGTGGTCGATGAAAGAGCCACGGAGGAAAAGCGTCTGGCGGCGGAAGAGTCCATTTCCCCCGTTTTCGATTACGACCCCACGATTTATGAGCAAGTTCTTAATCGGGTTTATCAATCCTTCCGGGAGATGAGGGATGAACTCAAAGGGGTAAAGTGGCCCCGGAGTGAAGATGCCAGAGAAGAATTCATCAAGGACTTCGTTAAAAATAAGCCCCGTTTCGAGCACACTTTGGGCGTGGAAGTTTCACAGCTGGCTTTTGAATGGTTGACGGAAAACCGCTTCGCGCCACGTATAGAAAATATCTTAGTGAGAGCTTTACTGAAGTGGTCGTCGGGAAAGATCATCGACGGCCGCGGGCTTCAATTCGCCAGCGACGATGAGAACTTGATGGTTTTTCCCCATGGCGAGGAAAACCGGGGAGAGCTGATTCCGGTCAGCAAGACCAAGGACATCCGCCGCCCCAGCGATTTTACTTTGGAAGACGTACGGGGTTATCTGCAGCTGTCGCCGCGCGATCAGCGCTCGATGACCTGGCTGGCGCGCAATATCTTGGTGCCTAATCTGATCTACAACAAGAAGGACACCTTGGAGCGCCGTGAAGCCGCGCGCGATGCCGTTTTGCCGGTGCAGATTTCGGTGAAGAAAAATCAGGTGATCATTTCCAAAGGGGCCACGGTTCAGCCCATTCATCTCTTGCTCGTTTCCGAAATCAACAACATCAAAAATGCACGGCGCATGGACCACGTGGCCTTGGCCGTGGCGCTTTTGTTTTTTATTTCCATCGCGGTCTTTTTTAATTACGTTCGGCGGACGTTGCGCTCCAAGCTGCTTTTGGAGGCCAAGGATTTTTATGCGATGGCGGTGGTGCTGGTTTTAGTTTCGGTGATCACGAAAATTTATCTGTTCGTCGTGGACGGCTCCTTTGTTGATCAGTTCTCCGCGACCATTCCCGCTTCGAGTTTTCTTTTCGCCGCGCCGGTGGCGGCGGGCCCCATGCTGGTGGGCCTTTTGATTCCCTACGGGGAGATGGTGTGGCTTTTCACTTTGTTTTTCTCCGTCGTGGTCGCCCTGATGGTGGATCCCAGTTTTTATTTTCCCATGTTGATTTTTTCCGTGGTCGGCGGGATCGCCGGGGCCCGGGGCGTGTACTCCTGCAAAAAGAGGAATGACATTTACTGGGCCGGAATTCGGGCGGGAATCATCAATGCCTTGGTGATCGGCGTGATGACCTTTTTGTTGTCGGTCAAGGAGATGGGCTTTTTCGATCACTTCATTTGGAACGTGATTTTCGGTTTGGCGTCGGGAGTGCTGTCTTCGATGGTGACGATGATTTTCATTCCCCTGTTGGAGAGCTTGTTCAATTACACCACGGACGTGAAACTTTTGGAGCTGGCGAGTTTGAACCATCCCTTGATGAAGGACATGATCGTGAAGGCGCCGGGAACCTATCACCACTCTTTGGTGGTGGGGAGCATGGTGGAAGCGGGAGCGGAAGAAATCGGCGCGAATCCCTTGTTGGCCAAGGTGATGGCCTATTATCATGACATCGGAAAAATGGAGCACGCCCAGTATTTCATCGAAAACCAGCGGCCGGGGCACAATCCTCATGAGCAAATTTCGCCTCACATGAGTAAGACCGTTTTGGTGGCCCATGTGAAGGACGGCGCGGAAATGGGGTACCGGCACAAATTGGGGAAAGCCATCATCGACGGCATCCGCCAACATCACGGCACCACCTTGATCAGCTATTTTTTCAACAAAGCCATCGAAGACCAGGACGAAGACATCGACATGGTCCGCGAAGAGGACTTTCGTTATCCCGGACCCAAACCGCAGTTTAAGGAAGCGGCCTTGCTGATGCTCGCGGACAGCATCGAAGCCGCCGCCCGCTCTTTGGATGAACCGACGGCGGGGCGCTTGTCCTCTCTCGTGAGAAACATCATTCAAAACAAGTTTCTCGACGGACAGTTGGAGGAGTGCAACCTGACATTGCGCGATCTGCGGGTGATCGAGAGCACTTTCCGCCGGGTGATCCTTGGGATTTACCATCAGCGCATCGATTATCCTCAATCGCCCATTCACAATAAAAGCCCTCTGGCGCTTCCTCCCGTGCAAAGAGTGCCCCTGACTCCCAAGAAAAAGCCGCGCACGGTGTGATGAAACTGGAGACTTTGAACCACACGTCGGACCGCCTTCCGCACCGCTTGCTTGAGCGCTGGCTGAAGGGGTGCGAAAAAGAGTTGCGGCAGACGGACCGCAAGCGCGTCCACGAAAAAGTGCTTTTGGTGGTGTTCGTTTCGGGAACGCGGATGAAGAAGATCAATCGCCAATTTCGCGGCAAGGATTACGCCACTGATATTTTAAGTTTTGAATCCTTAGAGCCCGGTTCTCTTGGGGAATTGGTGCTCTCTCCCCAAGTGGTGCGTGCTCAGGCCAAGCGCACGGGTTTGAGCTACCATCAGGAGCTTTGTTACATGATCCTCCACGGTCTTTTGCACCTCTTGGGCTACGACCATGAGACCTCGCGCAAGGAAGAAAAAAGAATGTTCGAGCTGCAAAACCGTATTTTTGATCGCCTTGCCCCGGGTTTCGACTTCAGGTAATCTTCCCCAAGGCCTTCAAAAGGAGTTTTGGTTTGTCACTCATCGCACAGTCTTCGGAAATAAAATCCCATCTCGCGCATCTTAAAACGAAATCCGCTCAACTGCGGAGGTATCTTTGACGTCGACGCGAAACTGAAGCGTCTGGAAGAGCTGGAGCAGGCCGCTCAGAACCCGGAAGTGTGGAACGACCACCAGCAAATGCAAAAATTGAATCAGGAAAAAATTTTTTTGGAAAAGTCCGTCGCCGACTTTCAGGCGCTCATCCAGCGCATCGAAGACGGTCTGGTGCTTTTGGAAATGGCCGAGGAGGCTTCCGACGAGGACTCCTTTAAGGAAGTCAAAGCGGAAACCGCGGCCATTGAAAAGCTTTATGACGAACTCGAATTGAAAAGTCTTTTGCGCGAGGAGATCGATCAGAACTCTTCTTATCTTTCCATCAATGCGGGGGCCGGAGGAACGGAGGCCCAGGACTGGGCGGACATGTTGTTTCGGATGTACCGCAGATGGGCGGAGGATCAGGGCTACAAAGTGGAAATCATGGCTTTGTCCGAAGGTGAGGAAGCTGGGATCAAATCGGTGACGATGGTGATCGAGGGTCTTTATGCCTATGGGTATCTGAAGGCCGAATCCGGCGTGCATCGTTTGGTAAGGATTTCCCCTTACGACGCCAATGCCCGCAGACACACCAGTTTCGCCTCGGTTTATGCCTGGCCGGAAGTGGACGACAAGATTGAAATCGAAGTGCGTGATGAGGACTTGAAGGTCGACACTTACAGAGCGAGCGGCGCCGGTGGTCAGCACGTGAACAGAACGGATTCAGCGGTGCGCATGACCCATATTCCGTCGGGAATCGTGGTTCAATGTCAAAGCCAGCGCAGTCAGCATGCCAACCGGGACAAGGCGATGAAAATGCTGAAGGCCGCCCTCTATGAAAAAGAATTGGAAAAGCGCCAAAAGGAATTGGATAAAATGGCCGGCAGTAAACTCGCCAATGAGTGGGGCAGTCAGATCCGCTCTTACGTGCTCCACCCCTATCAATTGGTCAAAGACCATCGCACCGAT
>Ga0182744_1003316_pt1 | contig 12603 bp, 11 predicted proteins | sample eDN3rd30CKraftMG_FD_128525 | JGI IMG/M metagenome (GOLD analysis project Ga0182744, IMG submission 128525) | Enriched Miracle-Growth compost microbial communities from Emeryville, California, USA - eDNA 3rd pass 30_C Kraft MG (version 2) (version 2) ...
AGCGCAATGTCGCCGCGCATCTGGAAGCGTCGGCCGACGCCCTGGAAATTCGCCAGTGCGCGCTGCATCGCCGCCGGTTCGACGCCGAGTTGCCAGCCGACCGCGCAGGCGGCAAGCGCGTTCTGCACGTTGTGGCGGCCGGGCAGGTTGAGCGTGATCGCCACCGGCTCGGCGTCGTCGGGCAGGTGCAGCGTGAACTGCGTCGCGCGGCCGTCCTGGCGCAGGTCGCTCGCGCGCACGTCGGCATCGGCGTCGATCGCATAGGTGAGCGTGCGGCGATTCGTTTCGCGCGCGAGGTCGGCGACGTTGTCGTCGTCGACGCAGAGCACGGCGACGCCGTAGAACGGCAGGCGGTGCAGGAAGTCGGCGAAGGCCTTCTTCACGCGCTCGAAGTCGCCGTCGTAGTTTTCCAGATGATCGGCGTCGATGTTGGTGACGATCGCGATGACCGGCGACAGCAGCAGGAACGAGCCGTCCGATTCGTCGGCTTCGGCGACGAGGTATTCGCCGGTGCCGAGCCGCGCGTTCGCGCCCGCGGCGATGAGCTGGCCACCGATGACGAAGGTCGGGTCGAGCCCGGCTTCGGCGAGCACGCTCGCGGTCAGGCTCGTCGTCGTCGTCTTGCCGTGCGTGCCGGCGACGGCGATGCCGCGGCGGAAGCGCATGAGTTCGCCGAGCATCTCCGCGCGCGGCACGATCGGGATGCGCCGTTCGCGCGCGGCGACGAGTTCGGGATTGTCCGGCTTGATCGCGCTCGACACGACGAGCACGTCGACGTCGGCGACGTTCGCTGCGTCGTGGCCGCGGTCGATGCGCGCGCCGAGCGCGGCCAGGCGCCGCGTCGTCGCGTTGTCGGCCTTGTCCGAACCCGACACCGAGTAACCGAGGTTGCACAGCACTTCGGCGATGCCGCTCATGCCGACGCCGCCGATGCCGACGAAATGCACGCGGCGGAAGTCCTGCATGATGTCGCCGTGCTGCTGGAGTCGGACCGGTGTCATGCGGCGGCCTCCAGACAGACTTCGGCGATGCGGCGCGCGGCGTCGGGCTTGGCCAGCGTACGCGCCGCCTGCGCCATCGCGACGAGCTTCGCGCGATCGCCGAGTTCCTCGAATGCGTGGCCGAGGCGCTTGACGAAATCCTCGCCCTCGGCGACGAGCACGGCGCCGCCGGCGGCGACCATCGCCTGCGCGTTTTTCGTCTGGTGGTCGTCGACCGCATGCGGAAACGGCACGAGGATCGACGGCACGCCCGCGTCGGCGAGTTCGGCGAGCGTCAAGGCCCCGGAACGGCAAATCACGAGGTCAGCGCGCGCGTAGGCGGCGGCCATGTCGTCCTCGAACGGCACGACGTCGGCATCGATGCCGGCGGCGAGATAGGCGGCTTTCGCCTTGTCGAAATGCTTTTCGCCGCACTGGTGGCGCACGATCACCGGCAGGCGCGCGCCGCGACGGCGCAGCACTTCCGGCAGTGCGCTGTTGAGGCTCTGCGCACCCTGGCTGCCGCCGAGCACGAGCAGGTGCAGCGGACCTTCGCGGCCGGCGTAGCGCTGCGCGGGCGGCGCGACCGCGGAAATCGACGCGCGTACCGGATTGCCGATCCATTCGCCGTTGGCGAACACGTGATTGAAGCCGGTCAGCACGCGCCGCGCATGGCGCGCGAGCAGGCGGTTGGTCACGCCGGGAATGCTGTTCTGTTCGTGGACGACGAGCGGCACCTTGGCGAAGCGCGCGGCGAGTCCGCCCGGTGCGGCCGCGTAGCCGCCCATCGACAGCACGCAGCGCGGCGCATGCTTCTTGAGCAGCCGTCGCGCGGCGAAGGTCGCGCGCGCAAGACGCAACGGCGTCGCCAGTTTCGTCAGCAGAGCCTTGCCGCGCAGGCCGCCGATCGCGAGCGTTTCGATCGGAAAACCGTGCTTGGGCACGAGACGCGTTTCGAGTCCGCCGTGCGCGCCGAGCCAGACCACGGGCACGTTGCTCGCGCGCAGTTCGTCGGCGACGGCGAGGCCGGGGAAGATGTGGCCGCCGGTGCCGCCGGCCATGATCATTACCGGCGCTTGCGTGCCGATTTCGGTGCGCGTTGCACGCGCACGTTCGTTGGCAGCGGCGCGCGTCATGCGCGCACTCCCGCAAGCTGGCGCTGCGCGACGAGCGCCATCATCGCGTTGTCGGCACGGCTGACCTCGTAGCTGACGCGCACGAGCAGGCCGATCGCGGCGCAGGTCATCATCACGCTCGAACCGCCCGAACTGATCAGCGGCAGCGTCAGGCCCTTGGTCGGCAGCACGCCGAGGTTGACGCCGATCGAGACCAGCGCCTGCAACCCGAGCATGAGCGAGACACCGAACGCGCAATACGCGGCGAAGTGGCGGTTCTGCTCGATCGCGCGCATGCCGATGACGAAGCCGCGCCCGACCAGCCACGCGAACAGCACGAGCACGAGCACGATGCCGGCGAAGCCGAGCTCCTCGGCGAGCACGGCGAGGATGAAGTCGGTATGCGCTTCCGGCAAATAGAACAGTTTCTGCACCGAACCGCCGAGGCCGACGCCGAACCATTCGCCGCGGCCGATCGCGATGAGCGCCTGCGTGAGCTGGAAGCCGTCCTTGAACGGATCGGCCCACGGATCGAGGAACGAGGTCAGGCGCTTGACGCGATAGTCCTGGCTGAAGGCGAGCCAGACCACCGCCGGCAGTGCGAGCGAGCCGAGGATGGCGAGATCGCGCAGGCGCGCGCCGCCGAGCCAGACCATGCCGAGCACGACCGTGAACAGCAGCGTCGCCGAGCCGAAGTCCGGCTGCGCGAGCAGCAGGCCCGCGAACAATGCGGCGATGCAGAGCGGCTTGAGCACGCCGAACAGCCGCGTCTGCACGTTGTCGCGATGGCGCACGAGATAGCTCGACATGTAGACGATGAGCAGGATCTTCACCGCCTCGACCGACTGGAAACCGATCGGCCCGAAACGCACCCAACGCCGCGCGCCGTTGATGCGCACGCCGATCATCGGCACGAACACGAGCAGCAGCAGGCCCGCGCCGAGCAGCAGCAGCGGCAGCGCGTTGCGCTCGATCCAGCTCAGTTCGATGCGCGACATGACCAGCGCGGCGACGAGTCCGACGCCGAGGAAGAACAGGTGCCGGTACAGGAAATAGAACGGCCCGACGTGCTGGCCTTCGGCGACCGCGATCGAACTCGACGCGACCATGACCACGCCCAGGCTCGCCAGCGCGCACGCGGCGAGGACCAGGCCGAGGTCGTAGCGGCCCGTCGCACCGTCGAAACGTTGCGCCTGCGATTCGTTGGTCGGCGTGAAAAGCAGCATCGTCAACGGACCTTGAGCGTCGCCAAGCCAATGAGCATCAGCACCACGCTGATGATCCAGAAGCGCACGATCACGCGCGGCTCGGGCCAGCCCTTGAGTTCGAAGTGATGGTGGATCGGCGCCATGCGGAAGATGCGCTTGCCGCGCAGTTTGAAGCTGCCGACCTGGAGCATCACCGACACCGTCTCCATGACGAACACGCCGCCCATGATCAGCAGCACGATTTCCTGGCGCACGATCACCGCGACACAACCGAGCGCCGCGCCGAGTGCGAGCGCGCCGATGTCGCCCATGAACACCTGCGCGGGATAGGTGTTGAACCAGAGGAAGCCGAGGCCCGCGCCGGCCATCGCGCTGCAGAAGATCGCGAGTTCGCCCGAACCGGGGATCGCCGGAATGCCGAGGTATTCGGAAAACACCTTGTTGCCGGCGACGTAGGCGAACACGCCGAGCGCGGTCGAGACGAGCACGCAAGGCATGATGGCGAGGCCGTCGAGACCATCGGTGAGGTTCACCGCGTTGGAGAAGCCGACGACGATCAGGTAGGCGAGCGCGACGAAGGCGAGCGCACCCAGATACGGCCACGGCGAACCGCCATGCATGAGGTCGGCGAGGTTGCCGAGCGGAAATTGCGCCTGCTTGATGATCGGCAGGTAGAACGTCGTCGCCGCCGGCGATTCGGCGGCGAAATACAGGAACAGCGCGACGCCGAGGCCGAACAGCGACTGCCAGAAGTACTTCCAGCGCGCGGCGAGGCCGCGGCTGTCCTTGAGCACGAGCTTCTTGTAGTCGTCGTAGAAACCGATCGCGCCGAACGCGAACAGCACGAACAGGACGAGCCAGACGTAGCGATTGCGCAGGTCGGCCCAGAGCAGTGTCGATACCGCGATCGAGGCGATGATGAGCGCCCCGCCCATCGTCGGCGTGCCGGCCTTGGACAGGTGCGACTGCGGACCGTCGCTGCGCACGACCTGCCCGGCCTTCACCGCAGTCAGCTTGCGGATGATCGCGGGCCCGGCGAGCAGCGACACGGCGAGCGCGGTCAGCGCGCCCATGATCGCGCGGAACGTGAGGTACTGGAACAGGTGGAAGCTGCTGATGTGCCCGCGCAGCAGGTCGGCCAGTTCAAGCAGCATGACGCGCCCCTCCATTGCCGTTCGCATCGCCGGCGAGCGCGCGCACGACGCGATCCATCGCCGACGAGCGCGAACCCTTCACGAGCAGCGTGACGCCACCGCGCAGTTCGCCGCGCAAGGCTTCGATGAGCGATGCCTGGTCCGCGAAATGGCGCGCGCTCGCGCCGAACGCATCGCTCGCCGCCTGCGCATGGCGGCCGACCGCATAGAAGCGATCGATGCCGCTGCGCCTGGCCAGCGCACCGACATCCGCGTGCAGGCGCTCCGCATCGGCGCCGAGTTCGCGCATGTCGCCCATCACCAGCACGCGCTCGCCCGGTTCGGCGGCGAGCGTGGCGATCGCTGCCGCAAACGATCCCGGATTCGCGTTGTAGCTGTCGTCGATGAGCATGGCGCCCGACGCGTGCGCGATGCGCGCGAGGCGGCCCGGCACCGCGGGCGCGTTTTCGAGCCCGGCCTTGACCGTCGCCAGCGGCACGCCGAGGCCGATCGCCAGCGCGCTCGCGGCGAGCGCATTGGCGATGTTGTGGCGACCGCGCAGCGGCAGTTGGATCTCCGCGCCGCTGACCGGCGTGAGCAGGCGGAAACGCCCGCTGTTTTCCGCGCCCGGCTCGACCGTCGCACCGATCTGCGCGTTGCGCAGCAAGCCGTAACGCAGCACGCGGCGACTGCCCGCGAGCACGGCGAAGTATTCGGCGAACGCGTCGTCGCCGTTGATCACGGCGAGTCCGTCGTTCGGCAGCGCGCGGTAGATCGCGCCCTTCGTTTCCGCGACGCCTTGCAAACTGCCCATGCGTTCGAGATGCGCGGCGGCGACGTTGTTGACGAGCGCTGCGTCGGGCTGCGCGATGCGCGCGAGGTAGGCGATGTCGCCCGGCTTGCCCGCACCCATTTCGAGCACCGCGTATTCGGTATCGGCCGGCATCGCGAGCAGGGTCAGCGGCAAGCCGATCTCGTTGTTGAAGTTGCCGGCGTTGACGTGCGTGCGGCCGTGGCGCGAGAGGATCGAGGCGAGCAGCGTCTTCACCGTGGTCTTGCCGTTCGAGCCGGTGATGCCGATCACGCGCGCACCGCTGCGTGCCCGCACCGCGCGCGCGAGTTCGCCGAGCGCGTACTGCGTGTCGTCGACGACGACCTGCGGCAGGTCGACGGCGAGTTCGCGATCGACGAGCAGCGCGGCGGCACCGTTCTTCTTCGCGTCGGCGGCGTAGTCGTGCGCATCGTGGCGTTCGCCCCTGAGCGCGACGAACAGCGCGCCTTTCATCGCGCCGCGGCTGTCGATGGCGACGCCTTCGACGCGCGCGTCGGCACCCCCGGATCGAATCCCCGGCAGGCTGTGCAGGCGGCCGTTCGTCCAGCGCGCGACATCGGCGAGCGTGCAACTCAGCATGGCCGCACCTCCAGCGCCGTGCGCGCGACGGCGAGATCGTCGAACGGCCGGCGCACGCCAGCGACTTCCTGATACGGCTCGTGGCCCTTGCCGGCGACGAGCACGACATCGTCGGCCTGCGCCTGCGTAATCGCGAGGGTGATCGCCGCGCCGCGATCGCGTTCGACGCGCGCGCGCTCGGGATGCGCGAGGCCTTCGATGATCTGCGCGACGATCGCGTCGCCGTCCTCGCCGCGCGGGTTGTCGTCGGTGACGATGATGCGATCCGCCAATGCTTCGGCGATCGCGCCCATCTGCGGACGCTTGCCCGCGTCGCGCTCACCGCCGCAGCCGAACACGCAGACCAGCGCGCCGGCGCAATGCGCGCGCAGCGTAGTCAGCGCCTGTTCGAGTGCGTCTGGCGTGTGTGCGTAGTCGACGACGACGAGTGGTTGCGCGGCGTCACCGCCGAGGCGGCTCATGCGCCCGGCGACGGGCTGCAAGTGCGCGAGCGCATCGGTGATCGCGGCAAAATCGAAACCAAGCGCGCCGAGCGACGCGGCGACCGCAAGCAGGTTGGAGACGTTGAAGCGGCCGAGCAGCGCGGTCGCGACACCGCCCTCGCCCCATGGCGTGACGAGATGAAAGGACAGGCCGCTCGCGCCGGCGCGGACGTTGCGCGCGATGACCTCGGCGTCGGCGTTGTCGATGGCGTAGCGCAGGAGCGTCGGATTCGGATCTGCACTGCCGTCATTCCGGCGAAAGCCGGAATCCATTTGCTTTTGCTGTCCCGCAATTTGAAATGGATCCCGGCCTTCGCCGGGATGACGAGCAGAAGCAAGGCGCGCCGCGAGGTCGCGCCCGAACGCATCATCGACATTGACGATCGCCGCGCGCAGCCCGGGCCATGCGAACAGGCGCGCCTTGGCCGCGCCGTAGGCGTCCATCGTGCCGTGGTAGTCGAGGTGGTCGCGCGTGAGGTTGGTGAACACGGCGACGTCGAAGCCGACCGCGTTGACGCGGCCCTGGTCGAGCGCGTGCGAGGACACTTCCATGGCGACGTGCGTGGCGCCCTCGTCGCGGAACTGCGCGAGCAGGTCTTGCACCTCGATCGCATCGGGCGTGGTGCGCTCGCCCGCGCGCAGCGCGCCGACGAGGCCGACGCCGAGCGTGCCGATCGTCGCCGACGTGCGGCCGGCGCGTTGCAGCGCCTGCGCGACGAGCTGCACGGTCGAGGTCTTGCCGTTGGTGCCGGTGACGCCGATGACGGCGAGATCGCGCGATGGTTCGCCGAAGAAACGCGCGGCGATCGCGCCGAGCTTGTCGCGCAGGCCGTCGATCCACAGCGTCGGCGTGGACGCGGGCATCGGGCGCGGCGTGGCGGCGCCTGTCGTGTCGGACAGGATCGCCGCGGCGCCGCGCGCCGATGCCGCGGGGGCAAACGTGATGCCGTGCGCCTGCGCGCCGGCCAACGCAACGAACGCATCACCGGCCTCGACGCGGCGCGAGTCGAGCGCGAGTCCGCGCACGACGATGTCGCCGGCCGCGCCGGCGTCGGCGTGGTCGTCGAGCAGTTCGCGCAAGGTCATCGAACGCGCGTGCGTCATGGCGTCGCCACCTCGACCATGTTGCCGAGCGTTTCCGGATCAGGCTCGGTCTTCTGCGGCGGCGCCGGCACGCTCGGCGGCGGCGTCGGGCCGCCGACGTACCAGTTCTTGACGTTGTCGGGCGGCACGTCGAGCAGGCGCAGCGCGCCATCCATGACCTTGGCGAACACCGGCGCGGAGACGAAGCCGCCGGCGTAGGTGATGAGTCCGGCTTCGTTGCTGCCGGCGTCGTGGATGACGACGGTGGCGACGAGTTCGGGATCGCTGACCGGCACGATGCCGGTGAACAGCGAGACGTAGCGGTTCGAATAGCCGCCGCCGGCCGACTGGTGCGAGGTGCCGGTCTTGCCGCCGACGATGTAGTTGGCGATGGCCGCGGTTGGCGCGGTGCCGCCCTTCGACACGACGGTCTGCAGCATCGCGAGCACTTGCGAGGCGACCTTCGGATCGATGACGCGTGTGCCGGCGTCGCCGCCGCCCTTGACGAAGGTCGGCGTGTGCAGCACGCCGCCGTCGGCGATGGCGCCGTAGGCGCGCACGATCTGCAACGGCGTCACCGACAAGCCGTAGCCGAACGAGATCGTCGCCTGTTCGACCGGACCCCAATCCTTGGGAATGGGCAGGTAGCCCGACGATTCGCCGGGAAAGCCGCTGCCGCTGACTTCGCCGAAGCCCATCGCGTGGAACATCGCGTACATGTCCGCGCGCGGCAGAGAACCGCCGATCTTGGCGGCGCCGATGTTGCTCGACAGCGTGATCACGTGCGTGACGTCGATGACGCCGTGGTTGTGCGTGTCGTGGAAGGTGTGGCCGTAGAAGCTCCATGCGCCGGGCGATGTATCGACCTTGGAGTCGGGCGTCCACTTGCCGCTGGCCAGCGCCGCGGAAATCGTCACCGCCTTCATCGTCGAGCCGGGTTCGACGACGTCGGTGACGGCGCGGTTGCGGCGGTATTCGGCCGGCGCGCTGCCGCGCGAGTTCGGGTTGTACGACGGCAGGTTGACCATCGCGATGATTTCGCCGGTCTTCGCGTTCATCACGACCATCGAGCCGGATTTCGCGTTGTGCTTGCGCAGGCCGTCCATGAGTTCGCGATAGGCGAGGTACTGGATGCGGCGGTCGATCGACAGCGTGAGGTCGCGGCCCGGCTGCGCCTCGCGCAGCAGCTCCACGTTCTCGACCTCGTGGCCGAGGCGGTCGCGCAGCACGCGCTTGACGCCGGGCTTGCCGGACAGCCAGTCGTTGAAGGCGAGTTCGACGCCTTCCTGGCCGTGGTCGTCGATGTTGGTGTAGCCGAGCACGTGGGCCATGACCTCGCCGCTCGGGTAGTAGCGCTTGAACTCGCGCTGGCTGTAGACGCCCGGGATGCCGAGCTTGAGCACGGCCTGCGCGTCGTCCGGGTTGAGATGGCGCTTGACGTAGACGAACCACTTCTTCGCGTTGGCGCGTTCTTCCAGGCGCTGGCGCAACGCTGCCTCGTCGAGCCCGGCCGCGGCGGCAAGGTCGCCGATGCGCTCGTCGGGCACTTCCTGCGGATTGACCCAGATCGAATCGACCGGCGTCGACACCGCGAGCGGCTCGCCGTTGCGGTCGAAGATCGTGCCGCGCGACACGGGGATTTCGAGGTCGCGCAGGTAACGCGCGTCGCCCTGCTCCTGGTAGAAATCCTTGCGCACGACCTGCAAATCGACCGCGCGCACGACGAGCGCGCTGCTGGCGAGGCCGAGCACGCCGGCGACGGCGTACAGGCGGGTGCGCGTGTGCGCCGGCTTGACGCGCACGTTCATCGGCGGATCACCACGGTGCCGGCCGGCGACGGCGCGATCATGCCGAGCTTGTCGCGCGCGATCTGGTCGATGCGGTTGTTGTCGGCCCAGGTCGCCTGCTCGAGTTGCAGGCGGCCGTATTCGAAATTGAGGTCGTCGCGCTCGGCGCCCAGATGCGAGAGTTCGACGAATTGCAGGCGGCTCTGCTGGCGCGCATAGACGACGCCGATCGCGCTGGCGATGACGGCGAGCAGCAGGATCGTGAGCGCGACGGCGGCGGCGAGCTTCATGCCGCCTCCACGCGTTTTTCGGCGATGCGCAACACGGCGCTGCGCGCGCGCGGATTGCGCGCGAGTTCGGCGTCGCCGGCCTGTTGCGCGCGGCCGATCGCGACGAACGGCGCAGGCGCGGTTTCCGGCATCGGCAGGCCGCGGCGCACCGGACGCGCGATGTCGCCGCGGATGAAATGCTTGACGATGCGGTCTTCGAGCGAGTGGAAGCTGATCACCGCGAGCCGGCCGCCGGGCTTGAGGCAACGCCGTGCGGCGGCAAGTCCGCTTTCGAGCGCGCCGATTTCGTCGTTGACGTGGATGCGCAGCGCCTGGAACGTGCGCGTCGCCGGATGCTTGTGGTGTTCGCGGCGACCGATCGTGCGCGTGATGAGGTCGGCCAGTTCGCGCGTCGTCGCCAGCGGCTTTTCCGCGCGCTGCTCGACGATGGCCCTGGCGATGCGTCGACTCATCTTCTCCTCACCGTGACGCCACAACACGTCGCTGATCTCCGTTTCGCCGGCCTGCGCCAGCCATTGCGCCGCGCTGGTCCCGCGCGTCGGGTCCATGCGCATGTCGAGCGGTCCGTCGCCCTGGAAACTGAAGCCGCGGGCGGCATCGTCGAGCTGCGGCGACGACACGCCGAGATCGAGCAGCACGCCGTCGAGCCCCGCCAACGCTTGCGGCCATTCCGCCATGCCCGCGAAATTGCCGTGTTCCACCGTCACGCGCGCATCGGTTGCGAACTCGCGCTGCGCGCTGGCGATCGCCTCCGGATCGCGGTCCATCAACAACAGGCGTCCATTCGGCCCGAGCCTCGCGAGCACCTCGCGCGCGTGTCCGCCGCGTCCGAAGGTGCCGTCGAGATAGGTTCCATCCGCTTTCACGCGAAGGCCTTCCAGGACCTCCGCCAACATCACGGGCGCGTGCGTGAACGAGGTGTTTGCGCTCATGTCGACGCGCCCGTCACAGCTTCAGATCGAGCATGTCCTCGGTGATCTCGTCCTCCCCGATCGTCTGCCGGATGTTTGCCTGGTGCGCCTGCTCGCTCCACAGCTCGAATTTCTCGCCCATGCCGAGCAGGACCGCGCGCTTCTCGATGCCGCTGGTATTGCGATGGCTGGCCGGCAGCTGGATGCGGCCGTTGGCGTCGGGTTCGACGTGCATCGCCGCGCCGACGAGCTTCCGCTGCAGGTTGCGGTGCATCGCCTTCATGCCCGACAACCCGATCACGCTGTCGCGCACGCGCTCCCATTCGCCTTCCGGGAAGATCCACAGGCAGCCGTGCTCGAACGGGTTGTAGGTGACGACGAGGCGGTTGCCCGCCGCAGCCACGGCTTCGCGATGGGCCGCGGGAATGGCTACCCGCCCCTTGTCGTCGAGCGTTACCGCCGTCTCACCCTGGAACATGACCCACGATCCACCACGAAAAACCACCGTAACCCACAGTATGTCGCAAGTACTGGGCTGTCAAGGAAAAATCGTGGCAAATCGCGGGCAAAGCGTGAGCGTTTGTGTCGACGCCCGCGGCGAAACTTCAGGCACTTTGGAGGAGTGATTGGCAAGACTTTGAAAGATCTTGTAAATGCCCGATCTTCGTTGCCGACCATTGCTGAACGCCACTGCCGCGACCGATCGCTCGACAACCGACTCACGCCGCGATCCGAGCCGCGCAGAACGCAGGGCGGTTCAAGCCGCGCAGCGGTGGAACCACTCTGTTGCGCGACACATTCGGCGGCTCCGGCCTTCGGCCTTGAGCCCGCCCTGCAGGACCCGCATCGAAGGATGCCCGCCAAAACAGGCTTTTCCGAGGCAAAAGAACGCCCCATCGAAGCGTGCTTTTGGTGAAAAGCCATCGAGCCGCTCAACCGCGCACGGCGGTTCAAGCCGCGCAGCGGCGGAACCGCCATCTTGCCGGCACATTCGGCGGCTCCGGCCTCCGGCCTTGAGCCGCCCTGCAGACCTCGATCAGATATCGGCAAGATGCTCGACAAAACAGGCTTTTTCATGGCGCGCCAAAACGCCCCATCGAAGCGTGCTTCACTTGAAAAGTGCGGCCATGGATGGCCGCTTCTGGATTTCGACGGAATCGCAAAACCCATTCCGCTGCGCTCTTGCCGAGCGCAGCGGAACAGGAAGTTCCGCAAAAGCCAGTGGAGTCGGCCGATAAGCCGGGTTCTGTCGTGGACAACCATTCCTCTAGGCCGCGCGTCGCCACGCGGCTCGAGCAACCAACCCGGGGACGACGCGGGCCACGTCATGGTCCCCCTATTCGGTCTTGCTCCAGGTGGGGTTTGCCGTGCCGGTCCGTTGCCGGACTCGCGGTGCGCTCTTGCCGCACCGTTTCACCCTTGCCACGCATGTCTTGCGACACCGTTCGGCGGTCTGCTCTCTGTTGCACTTTCCGTCGGCTCGCGCCGCCCAGGCGTTACCTGGCACCTTGCCCTGTGGAGCCCGGACTTTCCTCGGCGCCCTTGCGGACGACGCGGTTGCCTGGCCGACTCCGCGTACGAGTTTAATGGAAGCGTCGCGCAAAAACGCCACGCATTTCCATCGCGGCGCCCTGCATTCCGTCCGCGGCAACGCTCAACGCGAACGCCACACCCACCACGCCGCCTCCGCGCCCGCGGCCAACGCGAGGACCGCCGCGACGAAATGGCCGATCCGCGTCCACACCAGCGCCTGCTCCGGCGCGGGAAAGTGCGATACCGCGAACTTGCCGACGGCGAAATCGACCAGCGCGAAAACGAGCGCGCAGGCGATCACGCCGACCACGATCGCAGCTGCCTTGCGCATGGGCGATGCCGCGTCCTGACGATCCACGCGCGATGGCGATATCCGGTTCATGCTGTCCTCACTCCGTCTTCATGGATTCGTCCGCATACAACTGCTTGCGCGGCGCGCCGGTGATCGCCGCCGCGAGTTTCGCCGCGCGCGCGGGCGGCAATTCCTCGCGCAGCAGCGCGAACACGCGCTTTCCTTCGGCGAGCGTCGCGACTGCGTCGCCCTCTTCCGCGCCGGCAACGACGAGCACGAATTCGCCGCGCTGCTGGTCGGCATCGGCGACGACGCGCGCATGGATTTCGCCGAGCGTCGCCGCGATCGTGGTCTCGAAGCGCTTGGTCAGTTCGCGCG
>Ga0182744_1003320_pt1 | contig 12597 bp, 11 predicted proteins | sample eDN3rd30CKraftMG_FD_128525 | JGI IMG/M metagenome (GOLD analysis project Ga0182744, IMG submission 128525) | Enriched Miracle-Growth compost microbial communities from Emeryville, California, USA - eDNA 3rd pass 30_C Kraft MG (version 2) (version 2) ...
GCAGAACCATTTAATGTCTTTATAAATGGATACATGATTTTATAAAAGAGAATCATTGGTTTTGCAAAAAGTAACGTAACAGCTTCTGCTTTATTTATCGCTATCGTTTTTGGCGCAAGCTCACCAACTACAACGTGTAAAAAGGTTACGGATATAAAAGCAATAAGAAAGGACAAAATTCCTGCTGCGGATTCTGGTATGTTTAACTGTGTAAACAATGGATGAAGCATATGTTCAACTGTCGGTTCACCTAACCAACCTAATCCTAATGCAGTAACCGTAATACCTAATTGACATGCAGATAAATATTCATCTAAATTTGATACAATTTTCTTAGCTGCAACTGCTTTTTTATTACCTTCGGATACAAGCTGGTCTATTCGTGTAGTTCGGATTTTTACGATGGCAAATTCGAAAGACACGAAGAATGCCGTAAAAGCAATTAAAATAGCAATTACAATCAAGTTTATAATGGTCAATGGTCTCCTTACTCAAAAATTTGTGAGTAAGGAATACACCTCCTGGTTTTTGTAAATGTAAGTTTTAACTTAGTAATAATAATAGTGTTTGTGCTAACGGTACACCTTGAGAAGAAAGTTTATTCACAACCGTTTCTTTTTGATTACTGTTTAACTTTTCAAGAATAGGTTCTATCGCTTCAATTTCTTCTTTAAGATGACGCATTAAAATTCCAATTTGTTCAAAATGCTTTTCTACTTTTTGCTTATCAATACAGTTTTCAGTCTTAATTAATTCAATCGAAGACTTTATCTCTTCAAGTGGCATATTAAGATTTTTATAGTGTTCTATTAAATGCATAATTTTAATGCAGTCTTCTCCGTACAATCGATAATTTGAATCCGTCCGTATAGGGTTTAGTAAGCCTATTTGGGTATAATAATCGATTGTTCTTTTGGAGATATTCATTAACTTGGCGATTTCGCCGATCCGATACAACTTCCCAACTTACTCACCCCTTTCTATAATATTATTAATATATCATGCAGAAAGTGTACAGTCAACGTAATAGTTTTACAATTAATGTTTATCTATAAAACAAGGCTTAAAAACAATAAAAACCGCCCCTAAAAAGTAGGAACGGTTTCCATTTCATCTAAACTCCTTGATTAAATATATCCGTTAGAACTGGCACGATTTGTTTTTTGCGGGATACAACGCCTTTTAGGACTGCTGTGTTATTTTCTAGTGTAACGTTGTATGCTTTTTCAACTGCATTGGTTTTGCTTCCTAATGCTAAACCGACAGAATCATTTGTTAGAATATCTGTTACCACAAATAAGAATAAATCTAGGTTCTTTTCTTCAATATTTTGTGAAATGGCAGCTTCTAATTCTTCTTGGCGAGCTAGAACTTCAGCAGTATCGACTGCATTCACTTGAGCAATTTCAACCTTACTAGAACCCATATCGAATTCTTTTGCGTCTAGTGTGATTAATTCTTCGATGGATTTGTCACTTAAGTCTGCTCCCGCTTTAAGCATTTCTAGGCCATATTCTTGCGCATCCACACCAGCAATTTCAGCTAATTCCTTTGCTGCTGCAACGTCTTCCGCTGTGCAAGTTGGGGACTTAAACAGCAATGAATCTGAAATAATCGCTGATAGCATTAGTCCTGCAATTTCCTTTTTGATTTCCTTGCCATTTTCTTTGTACATTTTGTTTAAGATGGTAGCTGTACAGCCTACTGGCTCACAACGATAGTATAAAGGATCACTTGTTTCGAAGTTAGCAATACGATGGTGATCGATTACTTCTAGAACACGAACGTCCGCAATATCATTCGCACTTTGCTGGCGCTCATTGTGGTCGACTAAAATAACTGAGTTTACTTCAGAAGCTACGTTTTCAACTAAGCGAGGTACCTCTGCTTTAAAAGTGTCCAATGCATATTGTGTCTCACCATTCACACTTCCCAGGCGGACTGGTTCAACATCCAGACCAAGCTGTTTTTTTAAATCTGCATAGGCAATCGCAGAACAAATCGTATCTGTGTCAGGGTTTTTATGACCGAAAATAAGTATTTTTTCCATTATTATGACTCCTAATCGTATTAAAATATGTAGACAAGCTCCAAAACTGAGTTTGACCCTAACGAAAATTATATATGATTCTTTACTAGGATTCAAAAAAAAAATTGGTACTAGCCCTTAATGTTAGATAAAAAAGTAAAAACAGGGCACCATATCCATTATGGTACCCTGTTTCAGACAGAGACTATCAAATTTATTTTACCCCAAGTGGAACTACTCTTTGTCCAATGGCAGCAATCAATTCTTTTGGCATTGGGAAGCTTAATGCCGCTGGATCTTTCATTACCGCCGGAATGGTTTGTGCTAAATTTTCTTCAGTGATATTATATTGCTTGAAATCTGCAGGCAGTCCTACCTTATGCTGGAGCAGGCGAATTTTTTCTATTACCTTCGATAGGGCAACTTCAGCGCTATCACCTTTCACCTCAATATCCAAGGCGGCAGCAAGCTCATTCACCTTTGGCAGGTATAATGCAGAAACCATTTCCATGACCACCGGCAGGAAGACGGCATTGGCCAAACCATGTGGAATTCGGAATAATGCTCCATACGCATGTGCTAGGTTGTGTACCGGTATCGCGTTCAATGCAAAACTAAAGGCTGTAATACCCATTAAACTTGCTTGCAGTAAATCCATCCGTGCAGCCAAATTCGAACCGTCCGCCACGGCTGCTGGCAGATTCTTTTCAATTAACCGAATCGCATGCAACGCATAGGCATCTGTCAACGCAGTTGCCGTTGGAGATGCAAGTGCTTCGATTGCATGTGTTAAGGCGTCAAACCCGGTAAAGGCAGTAATGAAAGGTGGCAGTCCTACTGTTAAATCAGGATCAAGAATCGCCATATCCGCATTAATAAACGGGTTAATAATATTTGTCTTCATTTGAATATCTTCATTAAAAATGACTGCAATCGGTGATACTTCAGAGCCTGTTCCTGCTGTAGTAGGAATTGCGATATGCGGAATCGGGATAAAGTTTGCCTTTGGAAACTGTTCATATAAAAGGCCCCCAGGGATCGCTTCTTTAATATCTCTTAATCCTTTATGAAGGGCATATTTTACCCCTTTAACTGTATCAAGAACGCTTCCGCCTCCAACAGCTAATAAGGCATCTCCGCCAACTTCTTTTACATAACGAACAGCGTCATTTATACAGCGGCTTTCGGCATCCTGGGTAATATCAAGATATTGACCGACCAGCTGTGGTCCGCTGCCATGACCTGTTAAAGTAAATATTTCTGCTACCTTCTCAACGACTCCGGCTTTTTCTAAACCTCTGTCACTCAAGAGAACCACTCTTTTTGCTCCTAGGCCAGCAAAAAGGCTGGGTACCATTGCCCGTGAATTACAACCACTGTATATTCCAGTGCGAAGCATAAACTGTGATAAGGAAGTTTTCATTATCGTCTTCACCTCTTCATTAGTTTTGGCCAAACAGAATTCCATACCAGTTACGTCTCTCAAGCTCTGGAGACATGGATGTATGAACATGCTTTGTTTGTGTATAGGCATCTAATGATTGCTGACCCATTTCTCTGCCAATGCCGCTTTGCTTATAACCGCCAAATGGCGCATCGCTTCTTAGCATATGCCAGTCATTGATCCAGACAACTCCAGCCTGTAATTTTCTTGCTACGTCATATGCTTTATTGACGTCACGCGTCCAAACACCTGCTGCCAAACCATAAATTGTGTCATTTGCCATCATTATTGCTTCATCTAATTCAGAATAGCGTATTACACATAACACAGGTCCAAAAATTTCCTCCTGCGCAATTTTCATTTCGTTTGTCACATTGGCGAAGATAGTTGGTTCAACAAAATATCCATCCTCACAACCCGCAACTTTGACTTCTTTCCCACCGCAAATCAGGGTAGCGCCCTCTTGCATTCCAGCTTCAATATAAGAAAGAACAGTTTCTTTTTGCTTCTTAGAAATGACAGGGCCAACATCTGTCATCGGATCGAGCGGATTACCGAGTTTAAGGTTGCTTGTCAGCGCAGCCAAACCTGCAACAACTTGATCATATAAGGAATCTGGAACAAATAAACGAGTTCCGCTTTCGCAAAGCTGACCAGAATGTAAAAACACGCCAAACAAACTGCCAGGAAGTGCGATGCTGAGGTCAGCGTCCTCTAAGAGAATGTTTGGTGACTTTCCGCCGAGCTCTAAAGTAGTATTCTTTATCGTTTCTGAGGCCAAACTCATGATTCTTCTGCCTACTTCGGTGGATCCAGTAAAGGCAACCTTGTCGACCTTTGGATGGCGAACCAGCGCTTCACCAATTTCAGCCCCAGGACCTGTTACCACATTAATGACTCCAGGTGGAACTACTTTCGAAATCAATTCAGCGAGCTTTAAGGTAGATAACGGCGTATAGCTTGCAGGCTTGATGACCACAGTATTGCCCATAGCTAATGCCGGCGCTATTTTCCATGTTGCAATCACCATTGGTAAATTCCAAGGCGTTATTGCTGCACACACCCCAATTGGTTCACGCCAGACAAAATTATGTGCGGGTCCTGGAAATGGCGGCACTGGCAAAGTTTCTGAAAATGGATATTCCAAGGTGAAGTTTGCCAATGTTTGAAATAAATCAACCATTTGTAAAATATCACTATTGCCAATCCGGCGGATTGTTCCACCTGAGCTAATACATTCTAAATAAGCTAACTCCTCCGCATGTTCCGCAATTTGATAAGAAATCGCATAAAGTACCTTCGCGCGGTCTTTCGGATTCATATTTCTCCATTCAGTGTTATCAAACGCCTCTCTTGCAGCATTTACCGCACGATCAACATCGGCTGCAGTCCCTTTTGCAACTTTTGCAACAAGCTCACCAGTTGCTGGATTAAAGACATCAAAGGTTTCTTGATTGCTTGAAGGCTCCCACTTTCCATTAATAAACAGCGGGAAACTTTGAACCTCGACTTTTACTGTCATTTTACTTCCTCCTTTTTATAAAACGCCTAATTCACTTTCTGAGAATCTATAAATCTCTTCGATTTTTTTGCCTTTTGCTCGTGCTAGAATTTCCATCCGGACTGAAAGCTGTTTTAGGGTAAAATCCATGACCAATGCTGGGTCACCACCGAAGGCACTTACCTCCCTTCCTGCTATTCCTTCCTCGTTTAAGCTAAGCGATAAAGGAGTAAGTTCAGTCATTTTCGCCGTTATAAAATCAAAGAGATGGGGGTGTTCACAAATTAATCGTTGAAGCAGGAAGGTCCCATAGCCAATATGCCTGGATTCATCTTTTTTCAAATTTCCAATGCCTTCTAAGAGACCAGGCATGATATTTGCCGTTTCTAGCGCTTGGTAAAAAGAATAATAACCTGTTTCTGCTAAGACACCTTCAACAAACATGTTATATACAACGGAGGCTTCTGCAATTGCTTCTGGAGATTGGTCTGTCACAAGACGTTCCATCGCAGTTGGGAGGATTTCATAGAAGATTTTTTTATACGTATCTGTATGGAAATGGGATAAATCCCCTCTTTCACCGATAGCATTCAAGACAAGACGGAAAAACTCTGTATGCTTTGCTTCTTCATAAAGGAACGTAGTTAAGAACATCTCTTCTTCAAGACGCCCTTCTTTTGCTATCGCCATGATCAGCGGAAGCAAATCCAGTGTAACGGCTTCTTCTCCAGCCTGAAATTGTGAAATTAAGCGAAGAATATCTTCCTTTTGTTCATAATTGAGTTTTTTCCAATCCCGGGCATCCTGACTGAAATCGATATCCGCGGGATTCCACGTTCCTAATCTTTTTGCCTTTTGATATAATCGGAACGGGAATGAATCCTCCAATAAACCTCTTTTACTTGTCGTTAACATTTTTCTCTCTGTCATGGTAGACCTCCTATTTAGTTTATCTTTATATCAACAACACTCTTGCGCAGATGAGTTTTTAAAATCTTTCCAACGCCGTTTCGCGGCATGCTCTCAAGAAAAACGATTCTCCTTGGTGTTTTGTTTTTCGCTAAATGCTCCTGACTATATCGAATCAATTCCTCCTCATCTACAACTGCTCCAGGTTTTAGTACGACACAGGCAACCATTTCTTCTCCCATCTTTTCGTCTGGAATGCCTACCACTGCAACTTCTGAAACTGTTTCATGAGCATTAAGAATCTCTTCAACGTCCCGTGGATAGACATTAAATCCACCACGAATAATTAAGTCCTTTTTACGGTCAACTATATAGACATACCCCTCATCATCCATTCGTGCCATATCACCTGTATGTAACCAAGAATCGATTAGGACTTTCCTTGATTCTTCACAGTTTTGATAATAGCCTGGTGTAACATTTTCTCCGCGGACACAAAGCTCACCAACCTCACCATTTGCCACCTCGACTCCATTATCATCGACAATTTTCACCTCCACACCCGGAATCGGAATCCCTACTGAGCCAGGTTTAATTTCAATACCATCTTTATGAGCCGTTACAATCGGTGCAGCTTCCGATAAACCGTAGCCCTCATATACCTTGGCACCAAACTTTTTTTCAAAGGCATGCAGTAAGGCAACAGGAAGTGGCGCAGAACCTGAACTAACGGATTCAAGGCTGGAGGTGTCATATTGACCTGCATGAGGATACGTGACTAATGCATGAATCATTGCAGGTACAGCCGAAAATGTCTTCACCTTATATTTCTCTATTGCCTTAAATACCTCTGTTGTATCAAAATTTGAAAAAACAACAATCGAACTTCCCAATAATAAGCAAATATTTGAAATGGTCAGCCCGTAAACGTGAGCAAGTGGAAGAACTCCAACCGTTGTCCCCCGCTCCAGCTCATTATGTTTGACTGAATTTTCAGCATTACTAGTTAAATTCTTATGGGTTAAAAGAACACCTTTCGGATTACCAGTGGTTCCAGATGTGTAAAGAATGACAGCTATATCATCCTCGTTTCTATCAATTGTAGGTTCTTGCATACTTTCCTTAGGCTGTAAATCATAAAAGTTTACATAAATCCCATTTGAAGGCCTATCAACTACAATGACTAATGGTTTTTCTATTAAGCTATTAAGTGCTTCTTCTACCTTTTCTAAAACTAGTGACGATGTAATCACTGCTTTCGCACCTGAATTCAAAACGATATAATGCAGTTCTTTCGGATGGAGTGTGAACATAACTGGTACGATAATACCTCCTGCTCGGGTTATACCTTGATAGGCAAAAATTACTTCTGGACAGTTTGGCATACAAACAATAACTTTGTCTTCCTCTGAAATACCGTATTCGCGAAGACCTCCAGCAAATGTTTCCGCTATTACCTTACTTTCAATGTTTGTATAGGTCTTTTCTTTATAATATATAAAAGGAAACTCGCCAAACTGACTGATGTTTGTTTCTAGCAAATCACTAAGCCTCACAACATCCTCTCCTTTAATGGAATCTTTTTTTTAATGGAAGAATAGCTTCACAAGAATCCCCCTTGTGTGAAAAACAACAAGAGGGTCCCTTGTATAGATATAGCTAGTTTTAACAAACTATTCCTATTAATCTACTTTTATCGGTACAATTTTTCCATTTTCTACAGCAGCAACTGAAAGATCAAATTCAAATCCGCCATCCTCACCAATTTTATTCACGATATAGATTTTTTTATCGTCAGGTAAATTATCCAAGCCTGCTTGCATATTCGCACGGATTTTTTCAACATCATCAACTGAACCTGCTGCTTTCATGGCTTCAACAAACAGATGCATGCCAATATAGTTAAGTCCAGCTTCAGATCCAGGATTTTCACCATACTTTTCGTTATAGCGTTTCACAAAATCCGGTATCGCTGCTTCTTGAGAATCAACAAGCGGCATCACACCAATCGAGCCATTTAATAAATCATAAGATCCTGTTACTGCCTTCATTTCATCAAATTTCGCCTGGTCCATTACGATGAACCCGCCCTTGAAGCCAAGCTCACGAGCTTGTTTTGCTACCTTCGCTGTAGGCTCAGACGCCCCGCCGATAAACAATACATCTGGCTTCTCTTTTAGTGCATTTGTTAGGATTGTGAAGAAATCTGTTTCCTTTGTAAAATCAATCGCAGAGTTGTAAACCACTTTACCGCCTTCTTTTTCCCAGTAAGCTTTTAAATTTTCTGCCCAGTCCTTACCATACTGTGAAGCAGTTGGCAGGAACGCAATATTTTTACCAAAGTTTTTCATTGAGTATTCAGTAAATGGCTCTAAATATCCGTCATATCGAGGTGGAATTCGAACCGTTAATTTGTTTCCAACTTCCGTAATTTGTGGTTCACTGGAATAGGCGCCAATAATAAATTTATCCAGCTGATTGAATACCTGTAACGCGAAAATCCCACCGCTATGCGGCGTAAAAATAATTGGCGGTTTGTTTTCTTGAACCAATCTCTTTGCATTGGCACCAGCTTCATTTGGCAGGTATTTATCGTCCAAGGATACAACATTTAATTTGTATTTCTTGCCGTTAACTTCAAAACCTCCAGCTGCATTAACTTCGTCTGCTGCCATCTTTACACCATTTAAGGTGCGCTCTCCATAAAAGGCAGCTGGTCCACTTAATGGACCGGTATATCCGATGTTTACGGTTTCTACTTCCCCACTTTTATTATCATCTTCTTTTTCATGGTTTTCCCCTGAAGTATTCGAAGAATTATTGCAGGCAGCTAAGCTGAAAATTAATACGAATAACATACTGATCATAAAAAGCCACTTCATCTTTTTCATGGTTTTCCCCCTCGTATTTTTTATAAATTTTCAGTTGTAAACTTGGTGAATGTGACCCATCACCCCCTTAGAAGCCCGGCAAAATTAAGCTCCTATGTAAGCCTTCCTTACCTCATCGTTTGCAAATAACTCTGCGGAGGTACCTTGAAGAACAATTGAGCCATTCTCAAATACATAGCCTTTATCTGCTATTTTTAATGCCGCGTTTGCATTTTGTTCAGCTAGCAAAATCGTGGTACCCTCCCGATTTATTTGCTGAATCACCTCAAACATTTGCTCAACAATTAATGGGGCAAGTCCTACAGAAGGCTCATCTAAGAGCATCAGCTTTGGCTTCGACATTAATGCCCTGCCGATGGCTAACATTTGCTGTTGTCCACCGCTTAAAGAGCCTGCAGCATTGTCTTTTTTATCATGGAGAATAGGAAATAGTTCATATACATGTTCCAAGGATTTCTTTATTTCTTCTTTCTTCCGTCTATGAATATATGCCCCCATTCTCAGGTTTTCCTGAACAGACATGGCAGGGAAAAGCTTCCTTCCCTCTGGACATTGGCCAATTCCTAACTGAACAATTTTGTCTGCTGATACCTTGTTTAAGGATTTGCCTTCGAAATAGAGTTCACCTTCAGAAGGTTTACTTAAGCCGCTAATGGTTCTAAAAGTGGTGCTTTTGCCTGCTCCATTTGAGCCTAATAGGACAACGATTTCTCCTTCATTTACTTCGATATTTATGTCATGTATAGCGGCAAAGCTGCCGTATTTGACAGAGATATTTTTCAAACTAAGCAATGGCACTCCCCCCCAAATAAGCCTTTATTACCGTTTCATTATTACGAATCTCTTCTGGTTTACCCTCGGCGATTTTTTCACCATAATTCAACACCATAATCTTGTCGGCCAGCTTCATAATCATTTGCATTTTGTGTTCAATTAGACAGACCGTGACTCCTATATTTGCCATCTTTCGCATTAGCGTTGCCAAGCCTTCTGTTTCATCAGGATTAACTCCGGCAGCCGGTTCATCCAGAAAAACAATTTCAGGATTCGTCGCTAATGCCAGTGCAAATGCTGTTCTTTTTTTCTCTTCTTGTGTTAACCCTGATACTGGTTTATGCGCAACCTTTTGCAAATCAACAAATTCAATTACCTCCATAGCTTTATCTCGACAAAGTGCTTCTTCTTTCCTAAGGCGCTTCGTCCGAAAAATCGCATCAAACAAATTAGACTTTGTCCTTAGCCGATGGCCGACTATGATATTGTCCATAACTGTAGATTGCTCAAATAGATTTGTTGTTTGGAAGGTTCGTGCTACTCCCAGCTGCGCTATTTTATTTGCAGGCAGTTTTGTGACATCCTGTCCTTTAAAAATCACCTGTCCTGAGCTTGGAGGATGAAATCCGCTGATCAAGTTAAAAAACGTTGATTTCCCTGCACCATTTGGCCCAATAATGGCATTGATTTTTCCTTTTTCGATTGCAAAATCTACATTGTTTACTGCAACTAAACCACCGAAATTTTTGGTTAACTTTCTTGTTTCTAAAAAAGTCATGTTTATCCCTCCTTTACTTGCTCTTCTGGCAGGTTATTTAGTCTAGTTTTATGGACCGAAGACCTGCGCTTCTGACCCCAGGCCGCCACTGCTCCCACAATTCCTCTTGGATAAAATATAATCAGCAGCGTTAAAACCGGACCGAAAACAAGCATCCTGTAGTCCTGTAGAAACTGAAGACGCTGAGATAGGACGACGATCAGCAGTGTACCCACAATAGGCCCGCTTAAAGTACCAAGTCCGCCGACAAGTAAATAGGTAAGAAAATCAAACACAATCGCGATCGAGCCGATATCCGGCCCAATAAAACGAACAAATGAGGCATAAAGTGCGCCTGATAATCCAGCAATAACCGTTGAAATAACAAAAACAGTTAATTTACTTTTCATGGTTGAAATACCGATCGTCTGGGCTAAGTCTTCACTATTACGGATGGCAATATAGGTTCTGCCTGACAGGGAGTGAACAATACGATACATGATGAGAACAACGAGAAGAAGAAAGAACAAAACTAAGTAGTAATGGGATCGCAATGTTTCAAAAGTGAGTGGTCCAATATTGGCCGGTGCTGGAATTCCAATTAAACCACGTACACCTTCTGTTAGGCTGTCCCATTTATCTATGACGAGATAAATAATATAGCCGACACACAGTGTATATATCGCAAAGAAATGTTCCTTTGTCCGGAGCGATATAAGTCCGACAAAAAATCCGAGTACACCTGTTATGAAGAGTGATAAAAGAAGTGCCGGCCAGAAATTCATTTCGGCTTTAACGGTTAATAAACCAAGTGAATAGGCACCGATTGCAAAGAAGCCTGCATGTGCTAACGATAGATATCCGGTATACCCTGCAAGCAAGTTCAGCCCGTATACACCAATCATCCAAATAAAGGAAAGGGTCATGACGTGAATGAAATAATCATTATTACTAATTAGCGGAAAGACAATGGCAAATAAAATGAGACCGAGAATGACAATTCTTTGAATCTTTGACATTAGTGCCCCCCCTTTGAAAATAGACCGGTAGGTTTAGCGGAAAGAATGATAACGAGGAGTACAAAGGCGATAATGTCCTTGTAGTCATTAGAGATATACGTCGCACCTAAGCTCTCACTAAAACCTAATATATACCCGCCTAAAATCGCTCCGGGAACACTTCCCATTCCACCAAGAATAATGATGACAAAAGCTTTTAAGATGACAAGGTGACCCATTCCAGGGAATACCAGATTAATAGGTGCACTCAAAGAGGCAGCGATTGCAGCTAAGCCGCCGGAAATCATGAAGGTAAGCATGGCAACTTTTTTTGTATTTATTCCGACTAGGTTTGCTCCTTCACGATTTTGCGACATTGCAATAATGGTTGAACCAGTAAAGGTTTTTTTCAAGAATAAAGTTAAGAGAATCATAACAACGATTGCAGCAATGACAATAAGCAAACGCTGCATTGTAAAGGTTAATCCAAAGATTTCAACAACCTGTCCATATGGAGTTGGCATACTTTGGTATTCTGCTCCCCAGACAAATTGAGCGAATGCTTCTAAGAATAAAAGAATACCAATGGCTGCAATCTTATCATGGATGGGCGGCGCCTCTCTAAGTGGATGGAAAACAAACCTTTCCATTAGAACTCCTAGTAGTCCCACTACTAAAATAGATACAATAATAGCAATCCAATAGTGAAATCCATATTTAGTCATCATGGTCAACGTAATGTACCCACCCATCATATAGAGGGCACCATGTGCAAAGTTCGGAATATGAAGGATTCCATATACAAGCGTTAATCCTAAAGCCACAAGGCTGTAAACGCTTCCAATCGTTAACCCGTTAAATAATTGCTGAACCAAGATTTCCATATTTCCCCTCCCTGAACCTTCACACTTTTGATACCATTGGAGCAAACTCGCTCCAATGGTTCCTAATTAACCCTATTTTCTACTTTCTCTTTTTCCTCTTCTTGAAGTTTCCTCCAGAGGATTTTTCCGCTTGAGGTCATCGGAAATTGCTTTCGAAACTCTATTTGACGAGGATATTTATACGCAGCCATATGTTGTTTTGACCATTCGATTATGTCTGCCTCACTGACTTTTCCTTCGAAACCATTGTTTAAAATCACAAACGCTTTAACAGTTTCCCCTCTTCTTTCATCAGGGACCCCAACAACACATGCTTGTTGAATCGCTGGGTGTTTATAGAGGAAGGACTCTACTTCGGTAGGCCATACCTTGTATCCTGAGGCATTAATCATTCTTTTTACACGGTCTAC
>Ga0182744_1003321_pt1 | contig 12590 bp, 15 predicted proteins | sample eDN3rd30CKraftMG_FD_128525 | JGI IMG/M metagenome (GOLD analysis project Ga0182744, IMG submission 128525) | Enriched Miracle-Growth compost microbial communities from Emeryville, California, USA - eDNA 3rd pass 30_C Kraft MG (version 2) (version 2) ...
ATACGACGGGTGATTTGCTGCTTGGCGCCGATACCACGCTGTGGACATGGCGCGACAATCGCTCGGCGTCAACGTATAAATACTCGACTACTGCTAAGACGTTTCGCCTGAGTAATTACAAAGGCTCGCCGGCCTTGAATGGCCGCGGGTTATACGAAGTGCCGGAGGCTGTGCCGCTCAAAATCGTGGAAGTCGTTGCCAAATCACGCAGCTGCTCGCCCCTGATGACTGCCGACATTACGTGCTACGATTATGTCAAACTTTACAATACGTCTGACGACCAGCCATTTGTACTCGATGATGTGCGGCTGCGCAGCGGCACGCTCGGCCAAAGCAGCGGTTCGGGCGTGGCATTGCCGCTGAGCGGCACTGCGCCGCCGCATGGGTACGCAACGGTGTGGCAAAAAGCTGATGGCTCGGCCATAAGCCTGACCGATAGCGGCGGCTACGTTTGGCTTGAGGATGTCTATGGGTTAACAGTTTTTGCAAAGACGGTGCAAGAGTATCCAAGTGCCAGTAGCGTCAAAAATGAAGGTCAATCATGGGCGCTTGATGAGCGTGATGGCCAGTGGAAATGGGGCAAACCATCGCCCGAGGGCGCGAATCATTTTGATGAGCCGGAGGCTGATGGCAGCGTACTATCTATAGCGACTGACTCGGGGTTGAAGCCGTGTAGCCCCGGCCAGGAGCGCAATCCAGCAACGAATCGTTGCCGAGCAATCACCTCGGCTGCCTCGACGCTGACGCCGTGTAATGAAGGTCAGGAACGAAATCCGCTTACTAATCGTTGCCGCAGCATCGAAACAGCCTCGACGTTAGTGCCTTGCAAGGAAGGTCAAGAGCGCAACCCTGAAACGAACCGCTGCCGTAATGCGCTGTCAACCGCTACCGACAAAGAGCCGTTTGCGGTTACGCCAACCGAAACGCCCGGCAGCGTAAAAATCGGCTGGATTGTGGCCGCGACGGCAGGGCTAGCAGTGCTTAGCTATGGCGCATTTGAGTGGCGGCAAGAACTTGGTCGCCTCTTCAAACGTATTAAGGGCTAGCCAAAAACACTAATTTGGTGTATAATATATAATAGAGTACGTATGGCTCGAAGAAATTTACAGAGGGGGCATTGCCATGAGTGGACATTCCAAATGGTCAACAATTAAGCGGCAAAAAGGCGTCAAGGACGCGCAGCGCGGCGCTATTTTTACAAAACTTGGTAACGCCATTGCAATTGCAGCGCGCTCTGGCGCTGACCCTGACATGAATTTTGCGCTGCGGCTGGCAGTTGATAAAGCCAAGGCGGCGAATATGCCGCTCGCTAACATTCAGCGGGCAATTGACCGCGTCAAAGATAAGTCTGCCGCGCAGCTGCAAGAGGTTTTATACGAAGGCTATGGACCGGGCGGCGTGGCAATTTTAGTTGAAACGGCAACTGATAATATTAATCGGACGTATCCTGAGGTTCGGCTGGCGTTTAGCAAGCACGGCGGTAATATTGCCGAAAAGGGCGCGGTGGCGTTTCAGTTTGACCATAAAGGCATGATTCGCGTGAAGGGTAACGGCGACGACGTGATGCTGACTGCGCTGGATGCTGGCGCCGAAGATGTTCAGGAAGAGTCCGCCGAAGGTGGAAACGAAAGCATTATTTATACGGCAATGGCAGATCTAGCTAAAGTGCGTGATAGCTTAAAAGACGCTGGGCTGGAAATTGTTGAGGCCGAGCTCACGTACGTACCAAATACTACGATTGAGATTGCCGACGAAGCCACTGCCGGCAAGATTATGCGGCTCATGGACGCGCTGGAAGACATTGACGATGTGGCTAATACGCACGTCAACTTCGACATCGACGAATCGTTGCTACAATAAGATCATGCGTTTGTTCTTGAGTTCGTACGGGCTGGGTAACCAGCCGGAAAAATTGTTGGAACTGCTGGGTGATAATAAGCAGCAACAGCAGCGCGTAGCGATTGTCACGAATGCCGGTGATTACCACAGTGAGCCAGAAATCATTGAACGGTTGACCGCAAACGTTGCGATGCTCCAGGAACTAGGCCTAGCGGCTGAACGACTGGATTTACGTGATTATTTTGGAAAAGACTCGGGTGAAATACGTAATAAGTTAAGGAACTATGATTTGGTGTGGGTTTGTGGCGGCAACAGCTTTATTTTGCGCCGCGCTATTGCGCAAAGTGGCTTTGACGAGGCAATTACTGATTTGTTAGCGGCGGACGAGATTGTCTACGGCGGCTTTAGCGCTGGGGCGTGTGTCGTGACGCCGTCACTTATGGGCATTGATTTGTGTGACGACCCAGAAGTAGTACCAGAAGGCTACCAAGAAGAGGTTATTTGGGATGGCCTTGGCCTTGTTGATTACTCGATCGTGCCGCACTATAAATCAGATCACCCAGAATCAGCTGTGCTTGATGAGACGGCTACGTTTTTAGAAGACCGCGGCATGCCTTTTAAAACGCTACGCGACGGCGAGGTGATCGTTGTAGATGGTGAGTCCGAGGAGCTTCTCGGGTGAGAATATTAGGCATCGATCCGGGGACGGGAATTCTGGGTTTTGGCGTTATTGAGGTGCTAAAAGGGAAGACGACGCTCGTAGATGCTGGCGTGGTGCGAACGCCAGCCCATACGCCGCTTGACGAGCGGCTGGTGGAAATCTATGAGTCACTCAAGCAGATTATTGCCGAGACGAAGCCGGATGAAATGTCGATTGAAAAGCTGTATTTTGCCCAAAATGTGACAACGGCGATTAGCGTCAGTCATGCCCGCGGCGTGGCGATGCTGGCTGGCAAGCAAGCAGGTCTAGTGATTTACGAGTACACGCCGCTGCAAATCAAGCAGGGGCTAACGGGCTACGGCCGGGCTGATAAAAAGCAAATCCAGGAAATGGTGCGAGTGATTTTGAGCCTCAAAGAAGTGCCCAAGCCAGATGACTGCGCCGATGCCCTTGCCGCTGCCCTGCTCCATGCTCAAACTAGAAAATAATCGACATTTTTTCGCTATAACACCTAAGATTTATATTAAAAAACGCGCGGCCGCGCGTTTTTTAATATAAAAAGTGAGACTGAGCTATCGCATAGGTTGTGCTATTTTGTGCTTGGCTTCGCGCAAAACGTACATTTTTGTGAGGAAGTGCCGCTAAAGGGTATACTAAGGTGTAATGATAGCGACACTTACAGGGATAGTTGACGAGAAGATTGGCGGGCAGGTGGTGATAGACGTTCATGGCGTTGGCTATGGCGTGCTCGTAACGACGACGATACTTGATAGGTTAAGTGTTGGCGATGCGATAAAGCTTTACATTTTTGAGAATCTTAAAGAAGATACGCACGATTTGTTAGGGTTTAGCTCGCTTGATGATAAGCAGCTGTTTGAGCAGCTCATTAGCGTCAAAAATGTTGGGCCAAAGGTCGGCATGAATGTTATGGACATTGGCACTGCCAGTGAAGTGCGCGCGGCAATTGCCGGTGGCGACGTAAAGCGGCTGCAGAGTGCCAAGGGTGTAGGCAAGCGGGCTGCGGAACAAATTGTAGTGGAACTACGCGACAAAGTAGGTCTGCTAGCTAGCGATTCAGCCGAAGATGTTGTGACGCGCGCTGCTATTGACGCACAGGATGAAGCCGTGCAGGCTCTTATTTCGCTCGGTTATTCTGACTATGACGCCGCACTGGCACTCAAGAATGTTGACCCCAACTTACCAACAGAAGAACGTATAAAACAGGCTCTGAAAGGATAAAGCATGATTGTAATTACTGGGGCGAGTGATGGGCTAGGCAAAGAGCTGGCTACAGTATATAAAGCTGCGGGTAGACGTGTGATTAATCTAGCACGTACTGAGAACCCTGAAGTGGAGAATGTCACGCTTGACCTGACTGACCCGGAATCGATTGATAGTGCTATATCGCAGCTAAGTGCGCTGGAAGAGCCGATTGAGATATTAGTAAATTGTGCGGGCGTGATGAGCCTAGAGCCGGTGAATGGCATAACGGCCGAAGAAATTGAACGTGTGTTTCGTACTAATATAATGGGCGCAATGCAACTTACATCTGGTCTGATTGAAAGGATTAGGGCTGCAAACGGCGACATCGTGAACGTTGCGTCGACAGTCGGTACAAAAGCGTATGAAGATCAAGCGGCCTATGGTGCGTCCAAATGGGCGATGCGTGGTTTTAGCCAAAACCTCCAGCTGGAGCTAAAAAATAGCGGGGTTCGGGTGATTAGTTTTTGTGTTGGAGGCTTTCAGTCAAGAATTGGCGAAAAGGTTGGTAAGCAACGGGTCAGTCCGGAGGAATGGATGAACCCACGAGATGTTGCAGTGTTCGTGAAGCAGATGCTTGACTTGCCAAAAAACATGGAAGTTACTGAAATTGTGTTAAACCGAAAAACGGTCTAGTTTGCTAATTTGAACGAGGGAGATGGCTTGTGAAGATATCGGAGCAAATGCCCTATCCTTGGCCGGATGAGTACGGCAATAAGCGCTAAGGTGACGTATAATAGTAGATAATGATTGATCGGATTGTGCATAGTGCGCCAGATGAGGGCGATAGCCCGGCAGAGCAGGAGTTTGAAAACTCGCTGCGGCCGCATGATTTTGCAAATTATATTGGCCAAGATCATTTAAAAAAGAATTTACAACTGGCAATTGCTGCCGCCAAAAAGCGCGGCGAACCGCTTGACCATATTTTGCTATACGGGCCGCCAGGCCTTGGAAAAACCACCATGGCAAGCGTGATTGCCAACGAAATGCAGGCGCAAATTCGCGTTACCAGTGGGCCGGCCATTGAACGTGCTGGCGACCTAGCGAGTTTGCTGACGAATCTGCAAGATGGTGATATTTTGTTTATTGACGAAATTCATCGATTGCACCGCAGTGTTGAAGAGGTACTTTATAGTGCCATGGAAGATTTTAAGATTGATATTATGCTTGGCAAAGGGCCTTCGGCGCGCTCGATGCGGCTTGATGTGCCCAAGTTTACGCTGATTGGCGCTACAACGCGCACTGGTGCGCTGGCTGCACCGCTCCGTGATCGTTTTGGTATGATTCACCGACTGGAATTTTACACGCCTGAGCAGATCGCGCAGATTATCACGCGGGCGGCTGACATTTTGGGCGCAAAAATTCACCCTGAATCAGCTAGCTTGTTGTCGAGCCGCGCGCGTTTGACGCCGCGTATTGCCAACCGGCTCCTAAAGCGAGTGCGCGATTATGCCGATGTGAATGGCGACGGCATCATCGATACCGTAACGACGCAGAGCGCACTACAGCTGCTGGAAATTGACGAACTGGGACTTGATCCGGCTGACCGGCACTTACTTGATAAGATTATTGAACATTACGGCCAGAATCCGGTAGGCTTAACCACGCTGTCGGCACTGACGGGCGACGAGACGGCAACGATTGAGGATTTTTACGAACCGTACTTATTGCAAATCGGCCTCTTAGAGCGCACGCCGCGCGGCCGCCGCGCGAAGCACAAAGCGTATTCGCATTTGGGCAAAAAGCCTACTCAGAATAAAGACGAGAAGCAATCGAATTTACTTTAGCTCTTGCCTATAGCCCACGTGTATAATAGGCGTATGGATCCTCAAAACCAACAGCAGCCAGCAGAAAATGACGCAAAGCAGCCGCCAATTGAGACCAAGCCATGGCTTGGTGCGCAAGGCTCAACTGGCACTGGCACGACGAACCAGGAGTCGCCGCATTATCAGCAGGCCTGTCAGCGCTTATCGCCAATTGGCCGCCGCGCATTTAGCTTGATTGAGTTTGACGACAGTGAGGATTTAGTGGCGGAGATTCGAAAGCATTGGTTTGGACTTCTGCTCCTATGGTTTACTGGCTTGACTGCTACCGTTGTGCTAGCCGCCGTGCCGCTTTGGCTGCTCGCCGATCGTTCGCTGATTGATACGATAGCAGGTAGCGGGGTATCGACGGGTGGTGCGCAGAGCGTTCTTGTGCTTATAAGTGTGGTGCTTGGCATACTGTCCTTTGCTGTTACGGCGCTGTTGGCGCTGCTGTATACGCATAATGTAGTGTTTGTGACTACCGAGAAGATTGCTCAAGTAAAGTATGTTGGCCTAATTCACCGCAAAGTTTCACAGCTTAGCATTGGCGACGTGCAGGATTCGACAATTCGTCAAAATACTATTCCGGCACGCATATTTAATTATGGCAAGCTGACGATAGAGACGGCTGGTGAGCAAAACGATTTTGAATTTACATATACCCCAAATCCGCAGCAAAATACGCGGGCTATCATTTGGGCGCACGAAGAAAATATGAAGCGCTACGGGAATTAATGAGGGAGGGCTTGCCCTCCCGAGGCTAGTTTGAAGTGAATTCAAACGTAGCCTCTCCCACCCCTAAAGCTCGGCCGAACGCCTCGTTCGCTGGCGCTCATTCAACATTGGAGGGGCTTGCCCCTCCAATGGCAAGCGAAGTAAATTCGCTTTTGCCATTTCCTCCCCCTAAAGCTTGGCTTTCGCCTCGTTCGCTGGCGCTCAATAAACAAGGGAGGAGCTCGCTCCTCCCGTCTATGGCTTGAAATGAATTCAAGTCATAGACTCCCTCCACCTAAAGCTCGGACGTGTCCTCGTTCGCTGGCGCTCATTAGATGTTCAGTGCTAATGATGGTTCGATTAGGCCGTTTATGAACTGCGTAGAACTTATGCAGATTTTATTAGTTGATGTTATTGCGCGTGAATGTGCCGCCGCCTTCAAGCGTGGCGGTTAGTGTGTACTCAGTGCAGATAGTCTTGGTATTATCGCACGACTTGCCATCACTACCGGTAACTTGGTAGGAGTAGCTGCCACCAGCTGGTTTGTTGGTGAGCTCGTCACTACTACCAGTTGGGTCGGTTAGAACGTCAGTACTTATTTGTTTAAAGTTTTCGTCGCGCCACTTCTGATTATTAACTTCGTCAAGCGTCGGGTACATGGTGTGTTTGACGTAGTAGTTTTCCAGATTGCTTTGAATAAGCATAATATCACTGCGGCGTTCCTTGTTGTTTTCGCGCTTGCGAATACTGCTAAAGCTTGCGGCTACGATAGCAGCCAAAACTAGCACAACCACCAGAACAAGCAGCAGCTCAATAATTGTAAATCCGTCTTGTCTACTATTTTTCTTCACGCGCGGGTAAACTCCTTCTTGGTGCCTAGTATAATGAGCCAAGTGAAACTCCGTCAAGCCGCTAAGCTTCGCCATTCGATGTGTCCGGCAAGTGCCTTGGTAAGGTGATCGGCATCACTCTTTAGGATAGCGCTTTTTCGGAGCTCTGACTGGGCGGTGCGTAGGCTTATGTCGCCATTGATGATGAGCCGTTTGAGCCGAATTGAAGCAGGGCTAATTTCGGGAATGGCGATTTGGCCGTTTGTACCACTATGGTGGCATGCCTTGCAGCCTTTAGGCTCTCGTGAGTAGCAAGCGGCTGGAATCGAGGGCAGCCCATAGGTGCTGCGGTAGTGACCGAGTAGCTCGCCCATGTCAGGGTAGTGTGTACTGATAAGCTTCTGCTGCACGCTACTGAGTGGGTGTACTTGTCGGCAAATAGGGCACAGAAGCGCTTCGCTGCTCTGGAAAACGACACCGACAAGGAATCGGCTGAGTGAATACTGATCGCTTGCCCAACTAGCGACTTCAAGTAGGGCGGCTTCGGCACTTGCGGCCGACGTGACGCCAATAACAAGGTGACTTGCCGCGGCGCTAACGGCTGTGTCAATCAGATCGCTACCTGATAAGTTATTGATAAGTATCACATCAGGGTTATCAATTAGGGCAAGGTTCAACTTTGCGCTTGGCTGGCGACTAGTAGATCCGGAAACATGTGCCACGCGTAGGCTGGGTTGTTGCAGTAGTCTCATGATTGCTGCCGACGTTTGCTGCAACTGGCTACCGTGGTCGCCGACTAAAAGTATGAGGCCGCGTGGCAGAGCCAGCCACCTACCTAATTCTGTGAGCGGTGAACCCCAGTAGCCAAGTTGCTGCAAGCTGGTAGTGGGCTCAGCAGGCTCAAGATGCAGCACGATACGTTCACCAATAAGCGTTGGTAGGCATGTCGCATGAATGCTAGTCGGCTGGTGGGCAATTTCGATCGTGAAACTGCCGTTTTGTGGCAAAAAAGTCTGATCATCAAGCTCTGCTTGACGCTTAATAGCGGCCACAAGCGGATCGTGCAGGTGTTTAGAAATAATTTTGCTACGCAAAAGTCGTCCGTCAATACGCAGTCGTACAATCGTAGACGTTGTTTGCGGTTCTAGGTGCAGGCTGCTGGCGCGGCGCTTTATAGCATCGCGGAGCAGTAGCTGCAATAGCGAATCGGCCTCGCGTGAGCCGCGCTTATCAAGACTTTCTAGCCTGTTTGTGATTTTGGCGCTTGCCGCGTACACCACCCGTTGCATGAATATAGTATATAAGAACTGGCTAGCTTTTGCATGAACCCGGTTTGCACAGCAGGGTGACCATCTTTTGGCATGATTTGCTATACTGCTTTCATAGGGATACAAGGAGGAGAGGGTAATGGCGGCAGGCAAGGCTGATAAAAAAGCGGCAAAGACAGTAGCAAATACGGACGATCAAAAAGATGGTAAGTCAAAAGCACTTGGCTTAGCACTCGAAACAATTGAAAAACAGTTCGGCAAAGGCTCAATTATGAAATTGGGTGAAAGCCATACGGTGAATGTAGAGTGTACGCCGACCGGTAGCTTGAGTCTTGATTTAGCGCTGGGCGGCGGCATCCCTAAGGGACGCATCGTTGAGATTTATGGACCGGAATCAAGCGGTAAAACAACGCTGACGCTTCATGCCATTGCTGAAGTGCAAAAAGCTGGTGGCACAGCGGCATTCATTGACGCTGAGCATGCCCTAGACCCGGCATATGCCAAGCGAATTGGCGTTGACGTTGAGAATCTACTTCTTTCCCAGCCTGACAATGGTGAGCAGGCGCTTGAGATTACCGAAACACTGGTGCGCTCGAGCGCGGTTGATTTAATTGTGGTTGACTCGGTGGCGGCGCTCGTGCCGCGCGCTGAAATTGAGGGTGATATGGGCGATCCGCAGATGGGGCTTCAGGCGCGGCTGATGAGCCAGGCACTACGTAAGCTGACAGGCGTGATTTCGCGCAGCAAAACCACCGTTATTTTTATTAACCAGATCCGCATGAAGATTGGCGTTATGTTTGGTAACCCTGAGACGACAACTGGTGGTAACGCGCTCAAGTTTTATGCCAGCGTGCGTATGGATATTCGCCGCATTAGCCAAATTAAGCAGGGTGACAGCGTCATTGGCAACCGTGCTCGAGTAAAAGTGGTTAAGAATAAAATAGCGCCGCCGTTCCGCGAAGCCGAATTTGACATTATGTATAACAAAGGTATTAGCACATCAGGTGACATTCTGGATCTTGCGACGAACCGCAATATCGTTGAGAAAGCCGGAGCATGGTTTAGCTACGGCGGCGAGAAGATCGGCCAAGGCCGCGAGGCTGCCAAAGCGTATCTTGAGGAAAACCCTAAGGTGATGAACGAAATAGCCAAAAAGGTTCAAGAAGCCTCCGCAGCTGAGTAGCCTGTGCTACATTAAGAGCTAGCAATGCAACTATATAAAACTCTCCTGAAAATCATGGCAATTGTATGTGCGCTGGTTGTCGGTGGGTATCTTGTGTTTACTTTGGGCGTTGCTGGTTTTGCGCTTGATTTTAAGGGCGGCGCTAATACAATGTACTGGCTGCTCCTGCCGTTTTTCTTTGTCGTAGGGGCAGTGTTGCTAGTGGTTTTATATCTGCGGCGCCAAGCGTCGGAACGTCGAGCGAACGCCATGCAAGAGATGCGCGAACAGACTTTTCAGGATCTAGAGATGGGCAGTAGCCTCAGTGAACACATTATGGCGCTGCTTGAAAAGCGGGCAGGTATGACGGCGGCTCAACTTGCCAAGCAGTGTGGCCGTGATGAGCAAATAGTTGTAGCCGAGCTAGGAACGCTGCTACGCGCTGGCAAGGTGTCGCAAGACACACAAAAACACCCAACCGAGTTCTTTATCATGCCTAGTAGCGAGGAGCAGGGACTTTAAGTGCCAGAGGAAGAGCTATGGCAGGGGTATAGCCTGAACGGCGAACCCAGTAGGCCGATAACTAAAACGCAGGCACGCAAGGGTGAACTTCACGGCGCATCGCATGTATGGGTGTGGCACAGAAGTACTAGTAATAGCCAGATTGAAGTGTTACTGCAGAAGCGCGCAAAGGATAAGTTGACGTGGCCGGGTTTCTTGGATATTTCAGCTGCCGGTCATATTGACGGCGGCGAGACACCACTTGTTGCAGCAAAACGTGAGGCAAGCGAGGAAATAGACCTACATATTGACACCAATAAGCTGCAGCTGCTTTTTGTCAGATACGTTGACGATACTGTTAACGGCGTACGTGAAAAGGAATTTGTATGGGTGTATCTATATGAATTACCCAGCCTGGTGGACGATTTTCGGCTCAAAGATGGAGAAGTTGATGCAGTTCAGTGGGTTACGCTTGACGTTCTTGAAAAGCTGACTCACGATGGGGTGCCCGAGCAGCAGATTGTACCTCGTATCTATCTCGCTGATTTACTAGGTGAGCTTAGGCGGCTTTTGTAGGAACTACGCATGAAGGTGTCGCTCATAAAGCAGCAAATAAAGCGGCCAGATCGTTATTCAATTTTTGTTGACGGCAAATATAGCTTTAGCTTGAGCGCTGATGCGCTGCTGGAGCAAGGTTTAGTCTTGGGGCAGGAATTATCGCCGCCAGCGCTGAGGCGTCTCAAAGAGTTGTCAAGTGACGACAAGCTTTATGGCCTTGCACTGCGCTACGTCGCAATGCGGCCACGTTCGCGCTGGGAGCTAGAAACATATCTGCAGCGCAAAGATGCCACCCCTGCTCTTCAGAAGCAGATACTTAACAAGTTAACTAATCTAGGCTTTATAAATGACGAAGACTTTGCGCAGCGCTGGGCGCAGAATCGACGCCTGCTCCGCCCTACATCGTTGCGTAAATTACAACAAGAGTTAAAACTCAAACATATTGACGAGGAAATAATAGCTACCGTTTTGTCGGAGGATGCTGCGGCAAATGAGCAAGCTGCCCTGCGTGAGTTAGTCCACAAAAAGCGGAGCATGACGCGCTATCAAGATAAAACAAAGCTGATGGCCTACCTTGCCCGACAGGGCTTCAATTACGGCGACATTAAGCAGGCTCTCGAAGACGACGATTCAATCAGCTAATCCACGGTGTTTGCGTAAGATTTTAGCGCCATTCAATCGCTTTTGTCTTTTGGGCATACTGCAGGCTTTAGGCGGCCGCGGGTGCGCCAGCTGGGATTGTGCTGTGCAAATCTTTGATGATTATTCTTTTATCGGTTATTTCGTTAATTTGTGAGCGGTCAATGCTGAGTGAGCCACCCGATATACTGGTAAGGATTGACTGCGAGGCGTACAGCTTTTGGATATAGAATGACTGCTCATCAATGGCATAGTCGGTTACTTTGCCAACACTTTCTTTACTGATAGTGACGACTTTTTTGCCATGCGGATCATAGCGCAGATCAATGTACTTTTTAAGCCGCACTAAATCCTCGGCTGCGGTCAGCGCATCATAATCGTTCACGGCGATGCCTTGCGGCACAAAATCACGAATATCCTGCACAAGCAAAATAGCCTCACTGCCCTTCTTGCTATCGCTTGGCGTGCAAAAGAGTCCCTCGACCTTAAGATTATTGGGATTTATGACGAACCCCGTCGTTGTGCCAATTGTGGCGCCGTTACGCAGGCTAACAACCGACAGATTTATGAAAGCATTTTTGAGCCGGAACATACCTAGTAGTATACCCTGAATTTGCTGCCATGGCGTTATGATGCTTGTTACGCTGCATATAAACTCGTACCATAGAGCGTAGTAATGAAACGGACGCTGATAACTCATACTGCCAAGGAAACTGAGGCACTTGGTGAACGTATTGGCGCGCGCCTACGTGGCGGTGAGGTCATTGAGCTTGTGAGCGATCTTGGCGGTGGTAAAACAACGTTTGTGCGTGGCCTTACGCGCGGCTTTGGATCGAGTGACCGGGTGGCCAGCCCGAGTTTTACGCTGAGCCGTGAGTATGCGGCGGGCAGTAGGCGTATACATCATTTTGACTTCTACCGCCTGCCTGACGCTGGCATTATGCGCAGTGAACTTGCCGAGCTAATCGGTGATCCTGAGCGTGTTGTGGTCATAGAGTGGGCAGATGTTGTTCGTGACGTGCTCCCCTTGGAGCGATTATCGATTAAACTGGCGTATCAGGATGACGAGAGCCGCCAAGTAACCTTAGATTTTTCCAGCGCGTACGAATATTTGGTCGAGGATTAGCCACAGTAGTTTTGATTGCGCTTATGGCTTTTAAGCTGGTATACTCGTGCCATTAAGAGGAGTTACTATGGATCAGGAGTCAGACAACCAGCAGCCGCCAGCCGTTACGGGTGAAACCAATGACCACGAGCCAGAGGCAAAACAGCCACTGAGTCAGCCGCAAGAGCCGGCAGCAGCCGCAGAGTCATCTGCGCCACCAACCGCTACCACCACCACCCCAAATCCGG
>Ga0182744_1003323_pt1 | contig 12587 bp, 14 predicted proteins | sample eDN3rd30CKraftMG_FD_128525 | JGI IMG/M metagenome (GOLD analysis project Ga0182744, IMG submission 128525) | Enriched Miracle-Growth compost microbial communities from Emeryville, California, USA - eDNA 3rd pass 30_C Kraft MG (version 2) (version 2) ...
CGCTCGGCCCTCATGAGATACGCCGATAATGCACATTATGTCAGTTCGCGTTGACAAGGGCCCGGGGTGCCGTTGCACGCGCCCTCCTCCGGCGCGCGGCGTGGGCGTTCAATCGCGCTCTTGGGAGTTGCCTTCTCGTACGCAGGGCGGTCCTGTTCATCCCGAAGAACGCGTGCGCGACGGCTTCATAAAATGAGCTCGTGAGTTTCACCATCCGGACCACGTGTGAGGACGACTGGCCGCTTGTCCGTGCGTTCCGAGTCGAGAACGCAACGGACAATCCGATCTCCTATGGCGCGACGCTTCAGACGACGTTGTCGATGACAGAGGACGACTGGCGGCTACGAGCTCGCTGCGGTGAGCAGGACGATGACACGGCACTCGTTGCGATCGAGGCCTCCACGCAGCGCTGGACTTCCGTGGCAGAACCCACGGCGTAGCGGACGCGCTTCTCGCGCGCATCCTTCTGTGGGCGAAGCCGCGCTCGTCGCAGCTCCGCCTCTACGTGCATGAAGACGTGGAACCCGCACGCCGCTTCTATGCTCGCCATCGGTTCACAGCGACGGGCCGCACTCGCTCGCACCCATATGCCGCCGGCGTACAGCTCGAGCTCGCGCGACCACTCCCCTGACGGAGCACCGCGAGGATTCGCACTGTGTGAAGCCCTTGGCCCCGCCATGGACCAGGATGGAAGTCCGGGGTCCATCAGCCTGTCTCAACGCTGAGGAGGACGCCATGAGCACCGGCATCCGTCGCCTGATCGTGGTCGGTCTGCTGCTCGGCGGGTTCGCGGCGCTGTGTTGGGCGACGTTCACGACAGCCGCCTGGATCATATGGCTCATCTGGGGTTTATATGCCACATTCGCGATCGGTGCGGTCGTCAACGGCTGGCGCCTCCATCGGCACGGCCGCCGCGCGGAACGCCTCAGCGTGCCGGGTCAGGACCCGGTCCAATCCATCTATTCGGGGCGGACTCCCCCGACGTATTATGTGCCGTCCGCTGATGCGACGTCTCAGATCGCCGGTCCGCCTCACGCCGATCCACTCCGCCTCGACGGCCCGGGCGCGCCTCTTCCGGACGAACCCGCGCCGCACGAAGAATGACGTGCAGCACGGCCGACCACGCGTGGAGCCGGTATCCACCCGCGCACGCGATCGACGTCAACGGGTCCAGAAGTCCTCGGGGCGTCGCCCCGGCCTGAAGCCGAAGTATTCGGCCATCAGCACCGCCTCCGGGAAGTTCGCCGCCACATCCTGAGCCCGGTGTGCATCGCTGCCGAAGGTGACGGCGCGGCCGCCTTCTTCCGCCCACCACTGCGGTATCCATGGCCAGAGCCGGCGCGTATTCAGCTCCAGTGCCCGATCGGATGCTGCGAGCGCACGCATCGCGGTGCGGAACCCCTCTTCGAACTCAGTCGGGTCGAACGGGCCGACCCGCTCAGCCGGCCACGTACGGATGGCGAAGTCGATGTGCGTGAACACCTCGAACGAGTCGCTCCCGGCGACCATGCGCGGAATCTCTTCGAGGTACGCCCACATCACCTCGTCGGCCGGTCGGGAGTGATAGAGGCTCGTCGGCTCAGTGCGCGTCGATCCCTGGTACGGCAGCATGTGCAGCGACCCGTTGACGCGGTCGATCACGCCGCTGCCGATCAGATCGGCGGCTTCGCGGGCCCACAGATGAGGCTGGCCGAACTCCACGCCGGTGAGGATTCGAAGTCCCGGGTACACACGGCGGCAGCGTTCGATGGCCTCGAGGTAGCCCTCCACATCGAAAGGGGGCAACCGCACACGCCCCTGCCCATCCACATAGCGCTGAGCGGTGGTCCCGATATCGGCCGGCTCCTCCACCACCCACTCAGGATCGAGGTCGAGGTGCTCCGTGAAGATCACGGCCGGGAGACCTATGCGTACGGCACGCGCGCAGGTACGGTCCATGGTGCCGGCCGAGGCTGGATCGGATCCGGCATCCCACGACCACTCGCTGTGGACATGTGCGTCAGCGGGCCGGCTCGTCATGCCCAGTCACGCTACTCCGTCGCATGGGCCTGCAGTGGGCTCCGATCGTCCCGATACCCTGGGCACATGCGCGACGACGCCGGTAATGGAGACGCTGCGTCTGCCCCGCGCGAGATCCTGCGGCATCCCGCATTCGCGTACTTCTGGACCGCAACCACACTCCGCGCCTTCGGAGGTGCTATCGCGGGCGTCGCGTTCCAGGTCGTGATCGTCAATGTGCTCGAGGCCACTCCCCTGCAGATCAGCGTGTTGAGTTCGCTCGGTGTGGTTCCCTACCTCTTCCTGGGCCTCATCATCGGGGCGTTCATGGACCGCTGGCGACGGCAACGCACTCTCGTCGCGACCACGGTGGGCCGCGCCATGGTGCTTGCGGTCGTTCCTGTCCTTCTGCTGACAGACACCCTCGACTTCTGGTCGCTGAGCGCGGTGATCCTCGCTCTCGGCGTGCTCACGCTCTTCGCTGAATCGGCTGCCCAGCCGCTCCTCCCCCGGATCGTTCCGCGCGCATCGCTCGTCTCGGCGAACGCACGTCTCGGCCAGAGCAGTACTGTGGCGACCACGGCCGGGCCCGCGCTCGGCGGCGCACTGCTCAATCTCATCGGCCCGCCGATGCTGTTCGCCATCGAAGCGCTGATCAATGCCATCGCGGCGGTGTTGCAAGCGCGCATCCGCATCACCGAGCCCAAAGCGGCACCGCGACCGCGCGGTCGTCACGTCGGCCACGACATCGGCGAGGGCATGCGGTTTGTCTACCGGCACGCAACTCTTCGGCCACTCGCCATCTCGGTACACGTCTGGTTTCTGGGAAACAGCATCGTCGTGACGGCGTTCGCCGTCTATGTGCTGCGGGCTTTGCGTCTGCCGGAGTGGGCGTACGGGCTGGCACTCGCTGCGGGCGGGGTAGGCGGGTTCGTCGGTGCGCTCATCGCGCCGCACGTGGGGGTGCTGCTCGGCGCCGGTCGAGGCATCCTGCTCGGACGCGTTCTCGCCGTCATCCCCTGGCTCGTCCTCGCGGTCGTGCCGTTCTCGTCTCAGAGGCCCATGGCCATCACCCTCTGGATCGTTGCGGCGGCGCAGTTCGTCTACGGTCTGGCGATGGGAATCGAGGACACGAACGACATCTCCTATCGGCAAGCCATCGCGCCCGACGCGATCCAGGGCCGTATGAACGCGACGATCCGCACCGTGAACCGCATCGTCTTCTTCTTCGGCGCGTTGCTGACAGGCGTGCTGATGACTGTGCTCGGCTACCGATGGACGCTCGGACTCGGTGCTGTCGCCTTCGCCGTCGCCGCGCTCGTCATCGTCTTCTCGCCTCTGCGGGCAGCCCGGCATGAGGATCCCGCGACCTGAATCTTGACGGGCCCTCCCCCGCGACCCGCAGCCGCAGCCTTGACAATCGCACCCGCGCGTGTGGGATGTTCGTACACATGGGTGACTACGAGGTCGTGAACATCGGTGGTCTTGACCAATGGCGTGCGTTCCACGGCGGATTCGACGCCGCGCGCTCGCGCGACGGGCGCAGAGTCGTCGACCACGAGCTGACGATGCAGTACATCGGCATGACCGCCAACGCGCTCGAGCCGGGTGAGGAAGCCGGATACTGGCACGCGCACGCGCGCATCGAAGAGCTGTACGTCTTCCTGGCGGGAACCGGCCAGATGGGGCTCGACGACGACGTCGTCGAGGTCGGGCCCGGCACCGTCGTCAGGGTCGGACAGGGTGTGTGGCGCACCTGGCGCGCCCGCCCCGACAGCGATGGGCAGCTTCGGTGGCTGTGCATCCGTTCCGGAGGCGAACCGCTGCCCAAGCTCCCCGACGACAGCAAGCGCGACCCGGACCGTCCCGCCCCGTGGTGAAGAGCCCGATCGGTGCAAGGCCATGAACACCGACGGCAGCGCGGGTGACGCCGACTACGCCGTGATCGGCGACGGCTACTCTCACTACCGCCGACCCGACCCGCGTGTCTTCGCGGCGATCGAGAGAGCCCTCGGCAACGCCCGCAGCATCATCAACGTCGGTGCCGGAGCCGGCTCGTATGAGCCGACCGATCGTGACGTGACCGCTGTCGAGCCGAGCGCGACGATGCGGGCGCAGCGACCCGCGCATCTCACCAGCGCCGTCGACGCGACCGCTGAGGCACTCCCCTTCGGCGACCACGCCTTCGACGCGGCACTCGCCTCCTTCACCGTCCACCAGTGGCACGATCTCACCGCGGGGCTCCACGAACTCCGACGGGTCACACGCGGGCCGATGGTCATCCTCACCTGCGATCCCGCCGCGCTCGATCGCTTCTGGCTCGCCGAGTACGCTCCCGAGGTGATCGCGACCGAGGCAGGCCGTTACCCGAGCATCGAGCGCATCGCCGACCGGCTCGGCGGCGAGATCGAGGTCTCGTCGGTTCCCATTCCCCTCGACTGCACCGACGGCTTCGGCGAGGCGTACTACGGTCGCCCCGAGGCGCTGCTCGATCCGGGTGCTCGTCGGGCGAACTCGGCGTGGAGCTTCGTCTCCCCCGATATCGCCGACCGCTTCGAGAGGACCCTCCGCGCAGACCTCGAGGACGGGACGTGGGATGCCCGGCACGGCGCGCTTCGCTCGGCACCGGCCTTCGACGGGTCGCTGCGCCTGATCGTGTCGCGCCCGTAGGAGCGACGTCTCTGAGATCGCGCGGTACTCCCCCGCCAGCCGCTTCATATGCGCGTGCTCTTCGGCCATGCCGGGGCGAGCGATCCGCGGATCGTCCGACCGGCCGCGCGTGATCATGCCGTCGATGTACCGCCGGTCAGCGTCCAGACGCGCGAGGGCATTCGCGCCGACGTTCCCGTGCCCGGGGACGACGAGACTGGCTCGCTCAGCGAAGGGCGCGAGCACGTCGAGCGCGGCGATGTATGCGGACAGATCGTCAGGGAAGAACGGCAGCGGCAGTTCGGTGTCGCTGAGCATGTCGCCGGCGATCAACACCCGCTCTTGCGGAAGCCAGAGTGCCGTGTGACCTGGGGCGTGGCCGTCGTGAACGATCAACTCGACGTCGACTCCCGCCGGTAGCGAGTCGTCAGGCACGTGGTCGTCAACTCCGTTGATCCGACCCATGAGATCCACGAGCTCAGCCGGAGAGTCCGGCCCCAGAAAGCCGACGAGCGTCTGCCTTTCGGACACGGCGAGCCGTGCCGTCTCGTGAGAACCCCACCGCGGCGCATCACCGAAGCCGGGATGCCACAACAGGTGATCCTGGTGGGCGTGCGTCGCGAACCCGCCGATGACGCGCAGCCCGCGATGGTCGATCTGCGACGCAAGGTCGTCCAGCTCATCAGGGAGCCATGCGGGGTCGACCAGGAGCGCCGTCCCACCACCCGTCACGACGGTCGAGTTCGTCGACATCTTGCGACTTGTGGCGACGAGCACGCCGGGGGCGATCTCCTGCAGCTGCGGCATCCCGTTCATCCTTCGTCTTGAGCGCGAGCGTGGTCAGCAGCCGGACACGGGCGAGGCTCGTCAGCGTCCATCCCCGCGGCGAACCCGCCGTATCCCGATCCACACGCAGCTCATCGGAGACGGACGATCGTGATCGCTCCCACGAACGCGGCGCCTCCGACCACTGCCAGCAGAACGACCCACACGTGGAGCGCGGACGCGCTCGCCAGGTCATAGCCGAGGTCATCTGTCACGGCAGAATGCACCAGCCAGAGCATGAACGAGACGACCCATGCGAAGCCGCCGACGGCGGCAAGCGCAACGGCCCAGGCGTTCGGCCTCACAACGACCGGCGTCAGGGTGACTTCCGTCGTTCCCGGTGTCTCACTCATCGAGCTCACGAGCGCAGTCTCGCATCTCGTCTGCGGAAGGGCAATCATCTCCCCAGAAGAAACACGCACGACGCTACCCGCACAAGCAGGAGTGGATGGACCGCTATCTCGGCATCATCGTCTTCAGGCTCCGCCCACTCCCCCGCGCGTAGACTCGCACGCATGTCTTCATCGATAAGCCGTCCGTATGGGCGTCGGGAGGTCGTCGGCGCATTCCGCGCCGGCATGAGATGACCGCGCACCGCAGCGCTCGCGCCATTGCGCCGAGTGCCGCCCGTCGTCCCTCCACATCATCGACAGAAAGACCCTCCTCATGCACGCTCTCACCGAGAAGGACATCCGTGCGTCCTTCGTCAACGCCTCGCAGCGCGAGCGCAGCAGCCTGACGCTGCCCTCCGATCTCGACCGCATCGACTGGGAAGATCGCGACTTCCTCGGCTGGCGCGACGCCAAGTACGTCCAGCAGGGGTACGTCGTCGTCCCCGTCGACGGCGCGCCCGTCGGCATCCTGCTCCGCGAATCCGAGCAGCGCGCCCGCACCCGTCCGCAGTGCTCGTGGTGCGAAGACGTTACACTGCCGAACGACGTGGTGTTCTTCAGCGCCAAGCGGGCGGGCCGTGCCGGCCGCAACGGCGATACCGTCGGAACCCTCGTCTGCGCGCACTTCGAGTGCACGCGCAACGTGCGCAAGCTGCCTCCGCTCGCCTATCCCGGATTCGATCGGGATGCCGCGCGGCAGCGCCGCATCGAGGCGCTCCGCGAGAGCGTCGTGGGATTCGCACGGGACATCCGCGACAGTCGCTGACGCGCAGGGTGTCATGCTGGGTGGCATGAGCGATGACATCGTGCGCCCGCAGACCCGCCTGGGCGGCCTCCTCGTGTCGGAAGAGGCCGTCTACGGGCTGATCCTCGTGGCGGGCATGGTCATCGTCGGCTCAGAGAACAGCGATGAGGCGTGGGAGACCATGCTGACCGTTCTCATCACGGTGCTCGTGTTCTTCGCCGCCCACGTGTACGCCGGAACCCTTTCGCGCATGGCTGAGGGACGAGGCGCGTCCATCGCGCGGTCGCTGCGCGGCGCGATCCACCATTCGATCGGCCTGCTCATCGTGGCCGTCCCGCCGCTGGCGGTGCTCGTCCTCGGCGCATCGGGCGTGATGGACTCCGAGGCGGCCGTCTGGCTGGCGCTGCTGATCACCCTCGTTCTCCTGGTGATCGACGGCTGGCTCATGACCGCCGCCCGGACGGCATCATTCTGGGAGCGGGTGCTCGGCGCGGTGATCAGCGGGGCGTTCGGTGCTGTGCTGATCCTGCTGAAAGTGCTCATCCACCACTGACGGGTGGCGGGCGCGGCGCGGGCTACCCTGGAATCCGTGACCACGCCCCGCCTGCCCGCCTCGCTGTGGCGGGCGTGGATCATCTGGGGCGTCGCGGTCGCCGCCTATGTGCTCTCGGTGATGAACCGCACCTCGTTGGGGGCGGTGGGGGTGGATGCCGCGCACCGGTTCCATGCGGATGCCTCGACCCTCTCCATGTTCGCGGTCCTGCAGCTCGCGGTCTACGGCGCGATGCAGCTGCCGATCGGACTGCTGCTCGACCGCTGGGGAACGCGGCCGATCATCGTGGCAGGCATGGTCCTGATGGCCGGCGGGCAGCTGGTCATGGCGCTCTCCCCCAACGTGGGGATCGCCATCGGCGCCCGCATGCTCATCGGCGCGGGCGACGCGGCGATCTTCCCGAGTGTGCTGCGCGTGGTCGCGACCTGGTTCCCCGCCCAACGCAGCTCGCTCATGGTGCAGCTGACCGGAATCGTGGGATTGACCGGCCAATTCCTCTCGATCGCGCCGCTCGCCGCCCTCTTGCATGCGACGACGTGGGAGGTCACCTTCGCCTCGACCGCCGGCCTGTGCGTCCTCTTCGCGATCCTTCTCGTTCTGGTTGTGCGCAACCACCCGCCGACCGTGGCCACCGATGTCTCCGTGAACACCGACACCGGGGCGATCCAGGTCGTGACCTCGGCGGCCGACACCCGGGTGGGCGTGCGTGCGGCACTCTCGCACCCGGGGACTCGCTTGGCGTTCTGGTCGCACTTCACGACGCCGTTCTCGGGCACCGCGTTCATCATGCTGTGGGGCATCCCGTTCCTCACCGCGGGCGAGGGGCGCACACCTGCCGAGGCCGCGGTGATCACGACGGTCTACATCGCGGTGGGGATGGTGCTCGGCCCCGTGATGGGGCTGCTCTCCGGCCGTATGCCGAACCATCGCTCGCGCGTGCTCGTGCTGCCCACGGTCGTGTTCCAGATGGTGGCATGGCTCGCGGTCATCGCCTGGCCGGGGCCGGCGCCGCTGTGGCTGCTGTTCGTCTTGGCCGTCGCGATGGGCACCGGGGGTCCGGCATCCATGATCGCCTTCGACCACGCGCGTACGCACAACCCCAGCCATCGGCTCAGTACCGCGACCGGCATCACGAACACCGGCGGGTTCGTCGCCGGGCTCGTCGCCATCTTCCTGATCGGCGCGGCGCTCGACCTGCAGGGCGCGGGAACACCGGCGACCTACAGTCTCGACGCGTTCCGCATCGCGTTCCTCACGCAGGTGCCGCTGTGGGTTCTCGGCGCGTTCTTCATCGTCTTCGAACGCAAGCGCACCCGCATCCTGCTCGGCATGGACGAGCCTCGGCGCCCACGGGACGCGAAGCGGTAGCCTGACGGCGTGAACCGCGGACGGCCGCTCGGCGACTACGGCGTCGACGCACCCTGGGTGCCTTGGATGATGGTGGGCTTCGGGGTGATCTACCTCGTGCTCTCCGGTTGCGCCTTCTGGCTGTGGGACTCGCCCGGATTCGGGGTCGTCATCGGCGTGATCGGGCTTCTCATGTTCGTCAGCGCGTGGCTGTACTGGCACACCACTCGGCGCGGAAAGTTCGCGGTCTGGCGCGAGGTGCTCGCCGAGACGCCGGCGGCAACGCGTGTGCTCGACATGGGCTGCGGGCGCGGAGCGGTGAGCATCATGGCTGCACAGCAGTATCCGCAGGCGGCGGTGACCGGTATCGACCTGTGGCGTTCGGTCGACCAGTCCGGCAACACTCCCGACGCAGCTGAGCGCAACGCGCAGCTGAACGATGTCGCCGATCGCCTCTCGCTTCTCACCGGCGACATGACGCAGCTCCCCTGCGCCGATGGATCCTTCGACCTCGTGACGGCGAGCCTGTCGATCCACAACATCCACACCGCCGACGGCCGGGAGAAGGCGATCGATGAGGCGTGGAGGGTGCTCTCCCCCGGCGGACGGCTGCTCATCGTGGACATCTCGAAGACCCGCGAATACGAGCAGCGGCTGCGGGATCTGGGCGCCGCCGACGTGCGCCGCCGACCCGTCGGGTGGCGGATGTGGTGGAGCGGACCATGGATGGCGACGACCGAGCTGCGAGCGATGAAACCGATAGCCTGAACGGGTGAGTGAGAAGTGGCGCGGCGTCGTGGCGGCGCTGCTGAATCCCGATCTGCGCGCGGCACTCGGCGAACTCAGCGCCGACGTACGGCTGACGGATGCGCGCCGGGCGCGTGCCCTGCAACGGCTCACCGAACTGGGGCTGGCCGAGACCAACGCGGCCGGCGCTGTCGGCTTCACGGATGCCGCGCTGCGCGCTCTGCTCGCAGAAGACGTTCCGGTGCGCCCGACGGGCCCCGAGCGCTTTCTCGACGCGGACGGCAAGATCGACCGCTACCCCATGAAGGCGCCGGAACGCCGGGCGCTGCTCGTCTGGATCGTCGAACGAGCATTCTCCCCCGGTGAGATGCTCAGTGAGTCAGCGCTGAATGAGCGGCTGAGCGCGTACACATCGGACGTGGCCGTGCTGCGCCGGTACCTCGTCGACCACGACCTGGTTGAGCGCACACGTTCGGGCTCTCAGTACGCGCGCGTCACTGCGGAGTGATCTCGATCCACTCGCCGAACTTCGCGACCCGGCCGTCACCCGACGACGTGTGCGTGAGGCGACGCTTGATCCAGGGCAGCACATGGGCTCGGTAATACGCCCCGCCCTTGAGGCCCGTGTCGGGCATCTCCGGCAGTGACCACCAGCCGGCTGGCGGACGCTCTCCGACAGCGGTGAGAACGCGTGCCGCGACGCGGTGATGCCCGCGCGGGTTCATGTGCAGACGGTCTGCCGACCAGTAGCCGGGTGTGCTCAGCTCACGATCAGGCCAGTTCCACGCCGTGACGACATCGGTGCGTTCTGCCAGCCTTGCCACCACCGCGGCAGACAGCTCGTCGCCGCGGCGCTGGATCAGATGACGCATGGGCAGCTGCGCGGACGGGTTCGCTCCCGACAGCGCGATCAGCGTCACACCCTCTTCGTCACAGCGTCGCAGCACCTGCAGGAACAGTTCGGACACGTGCTCGATCGACGTGTGCGGGCGCAGCATGTCGTTCCCGCCGCCGTTGAACGAGAGGTGCGTCGGCTTCAGTGCCAGTGCGGGCTCGAGCTGCTGCTCGACGATGGGCTCGATGAGTTTGCCACGGATCGCGAGGTTCGCGTACTCGATCGGTTCGCCGCTCGAGTTCGCCCATCCCTGCGCCACGAGGTCTGCCCAGCCGCGGGCTGTGCCATCGGGAAGCTCGTCACCCACGCCCTCTGTGAACGAGTCGCCGATTGCCACGAAACGCACCGCTGCCATTGCTCAAGCCTACGTCTGCGCCGCAGGTGCGCTTGACGACGTAGGGTGGCGCCATGGCGCTCTTCGCCGACCGTGCCGATGCCGGCCGCGACCTCGCCGCGCACCTCGAGCAGTGGCGTGGCTCGGATGCTGTCGTCGCGGGGATCGCGCGCGGTGGTGTGGTGGTCGCAGCTTCTGTCGCCGCCGAGCTGACCCTGCCGCTGACGGCGGTGGCGGTGCGCAAGCTCGGAATGCCGGGGCGCGAAGAGGTCGCCCTCGGTGCGATCGCCGAGGGTGTGACCGTCATCGACGAGCGTGCCGGCGGGCACGGTGCGGTCAGTGAAGCCGACCTGACCCGCATCGAGGCGCGTGAGCGTGCCGTGCTCGCGCGTCGTCAGGAATTGATTCGGGATGCTGTGCCCGCCCTCGACGGCAGAGCCGTGCTTCTTGTCGACGACGGCATCGCCACCGGGTCGACGGCACGCGCGGCCGTGCGCAGCCTGCGGGCCCGCGGAGCGGCGAGGGTCGTGCTCGCGGTTCCGGTCGCGCCCACGGAGTGGCTGCCCGAACCGGGCAGCGTCGATGAGTACGTGTGTGCGCATCCGATCGAGCGACTCTGGGCCGTCGGTAGTTACTACGACGACTTCACACAGACGACGGACGAGGAGGTCGTGCGGTTGCTTCGGGCCGGGGGTCGTTGAGCGAGCGGGGCCGGAGTCGTTTCGACTCGCGGCTGCTCCGCTCGCTCAACGACCGGGCGGCGTCAGCTCGCCGGGGCGAGCAGCGCCGTGCGCAGCGTGTCGAGACCGACGCCGCCCAGATCGAGCGCGCGCTTGTGGAACTGCTTGATGTCGAAGGCCTCGCCCTGCGCGGCCTTGTACTCGTCGCGCAGCTGCTCCCAGATGCGCTGGCCGACCTTGTACGACGGTGCCTGTCCCGGCCAGCCCAGGTAACGGTTGACCTCGAACTGCACGAAGGCGTCGGACATGTTCACGTTGTGACGCATGAACTCCAGGGCGAAGCCGGCGTCCCAGGTCGCCCCGTCGTCGCCGAGATGCTTCCAGGCGGCCGGGCGCGGCTTGCCGAGGTGCACGCCGATGTCGAGCACCACACGAGCGGCGCGCATGCGCTGGCCGTCCAGCATCCCGAGGCGATCCGCCGGGTCGTCGAGGTACCCGAGCTGCTCCATGAGCCGCTCCGCGTAGAGCGCCCATCCTTCGGCGTGCCCCGACGTGCCCGCCAGCAGGCGGCGCCAGGCGTTGAGCTCTCCGCGGTTGTACACGGCCTGCGCGATCTGCAGATGGTGCCCGGGCACACCCTCGTGGTACACCGTGGTCAGTTCACGCCAGGTGTCGAAGTCTTCGACTCCCTCGGGAACGGACCACCACATGCGTCCCGGACGTGAGAAGTCATCGGTCGGGCCCGTGTAGTAGATGCCGCCCTCCTGGGTGGGCGCGATCATGCACTCGATGCGCCGCACGGGCTCGGGGATGTCGAAGTGCGTCTTGCCCAGTTCGGCGATGGCCCGGTCGGCCGTGGACTGCATCCACTCCTGCAGCGCCTGGGTGCCGTGCAGTCGGCGCACGGGGTCGGCCTCGAGGAACGCGATGGCCTCCTCGACCGAGGCGCCGGGTGCGATCTCGTTCGCGACAGCCTCCTGCTCGGCGATCATGCGGTCGAGCTCTTCGAGGCCCCATTCATAGGTCTCGTCGAGGTCGATCGTCGCGCCGAGGAACTGCCGCGAGAACAGGCTGTACAGCTCGCGTCCCACTCCGTCCTGCTCAGTCGCAGCCGGTGCCAGCTCGGTCTGCAGGAAGTCGGCGAGCTTGTCATAGGCGACGCGCGCACCGCCGGCCGCGTCGGCCAGATGACGGGCGAGGGATGCCGGCAGCTGCCCTTCTGCGGGAGCGGCTTCGCCCGCGAACGCGGCGAAGAAGCCGTCGTCGGCCGTGTAGCGGGCGATCTGGGTGGCGACCTCGTTCACCTGGCGCCGCGCCGGGACCACGCCCGACTCGATGCCGGTCCGCAGCGTCTCGATGTAACCGTCGAGCGCCGCGGGGAGCGTGTCGAGGCGCTTGGCGATGACCTCCCAGTCATCGACC
>Ga0182744_1003325_pt1 | contig 12583 bp, 13 predicted proteins | sample eDN3rd30CKraftMG_FD_128525 | JGI IMG/M metagenome (GOLD analysis project Ga0182744, IMG submission 128525) | Enriched Miracle-Growth compost microbial communities from Emeryville, California, USA - eDNA 3rd pass 30_C Kraft MG (version 2) (version 2) ...
ATTTTCGGCGGCGCGACCATGCCGGCGCTGTGCTCGACCGTTGCGGCGACCCGCGTCGCGATATCGCGCTCGACGGCCTCGGTCCTGAACCAGTTGGCGGCAATCCACACGATCGCCAGCGGCAACAGCCCGATCCACCATTTGCCCGGTTGCAACATCCCGACTCGTATCCCCAGAAACTGCCCCAAGAAACAGTACCAAGGAGCGTCCGCGATCCTATCGCGCGAAAGCCGGATTCCAACCAAAATATGCCGGGCCGGTGGTCAGATACGGCCTTCAAATCCGCTATTTACCCCGGTACGCAAATCCGGGTTCAAACCCGACTTGCAAACCCTTCTGCCGTCATGCATATGGGGACCGCATTGGTACGGGGTTGCCCGTCCATTCCGCGCGCACCCTGAAATTTCGCGCCCGGACGCCGGAGACGTGGCCGAGAGGCTGAAGGCGGCGGTTTGCTAAACCGTTATAGGGTTGTAAAGCCCTATCGAGGGTTCGAATCCCTCCGTCTCCGCCATTCTTTCTTTCCCTACCATTCGCCACCGTTCGCAAGAGCCTTGTTTTTCAGGCTTTTCACGCCCATTGTCTTTCGCGGTCTTTCGCTGGCATTCGCCGACAGCCGCGACAAAGCCGGGTAGTATTCCGGGTGTGGATTTCGGAACGACCGGGTATTTCTATGGAGACATGCAGTTGCTGACCGATACGCAGGTTCGCACGGCCAAGAAGAAAGACAAAGCCTACAAGCTGTCCGACGCCGAGGGCTTGCACCTTTACGTCAGCACCGCCGGCGGTAAGCTCTGGCGGATGCGGTATGAGTTTGACGGCAAGGAAAAGCTGCTGTCCTTCGGCAAATATCCCGACCTGTCGCTTGCAGATGCCCGCAGGGAGCGCGACGCCGCCAAGGCGCATTTGCGGGCGGGCAGAGACCCTGGCCTCGAGCGGAAGAAGGAGAAGGCCGCAGACGCGGCTGCTGCGGCCGGCACCACATTCGAGGTTGCCGCGCGCGAGTGGCACAGCCAGCAGATCCCGACATGGAGCCCCAAGCACGCCGACGACGTGATCGAATCCCTCGAGAAGGAGGTCTTCCCCGCCCTTGGCGCCCTGCCCATCAACGATATCACGCCGCCGATGGTGCTGAACGTCCTGAAGCCGATCCAGGCGCGCGGCGCGATCGAGACCGGGCACCGGGTGCGGCAGCGCATCAGCGCCGTGTTCGTCTACGGCATCGGCAGCAGCTATTGCGTCAACGACCCGGCGGCGATCGTGCAGAAGGCGCTGGCGCCGGTCGTCAAGGGAAAACAACCGGCCGTGCTCACTCTCAAAGAGGCCCGCGAGATCCTGCGCCGCGTCGACGATACGCCGGCGCACCCGGTGACCCGACTGGCGATGCGGTTCCTGGCGATCACGGTCGTTCGTCCAGGCACCCTCGCGGCGACGCCATGGGCGGAAGTGAAATCTCTGATCGGGCAGCCGGACCCGATCTGGTTCATTCCGGCCGCGCGCATGAAACTGCGCGTCCGCCAGAAGCTGGACGAGGCCCGCGATCACCTGGTGCCGCTGCCCTCACAGGCGATCGAAACTCTCGAGGCGCTTCTGACGCTGACCGGACGCGGCCCCTTGTGCTTTCCCAACAATCGCAAAGCCCATAAGCCGATGTCGGAAAACGCGCTCGGCTACCTGCTAAATCGCGCCGGATATCATTACCGCCACGTGCCGCACGGCTGGCGCACGACGTTCTCCACAGTCATGAACGAACTGCACCGGCAGGATGCGGCAGTCATCGACTTCATGCTTGCGCACGTGCGCAAGGATAAGGTGGAGGCGGCCTATAACCGGGCTGAGTATTTGCAGCGCCGCAAGGAGCTGGCGCAGGAATGGGCTGACATGTTGCTTGAGGGAATGCCGTTGGCGGCCGACCTTCTGACGCTCCCTGGCAAATGACGGTGCGGATCATCATCATCCTCACGTTCCTGGGGGGAGCAACCATGGCAAGGGCCGGAGCGGATGACTGGGAAATCATCTGCGACGGCCGTGGCGCCGGGACGACCCATTACCAATGGACATGCGCCACCAGACGAGGCGGACTGGGAATGGACTGTCCCCTGTGGACTGTTCCAGCCGCGATCGGACCGCAGCGGGCGAACGATGATTCCCGAAGAAGCCAAGCGCGACTGGAAGGCGGGCGGGGACGAGCTTTCGCCCGGACATCGAGGAGAACGGGGGGCGGGCGCGAGCGGAGTTCCTCGAGCGCATGGCCAGGCACGGCACGCCGATTGTTTGACATTGCTTTCGCCGCTGTACCATTTTCAAATCTGGCAGAGTGGCGAAGCCATGAACGCTTGGCACGGTTCCCATCCTCGCGGATTTATCGGGGCGACCGCACGTTGCACGTGGCGCGTTGCGTCTCATGAAAAGATCAGAACTATGCACCACGAGGCGTGAATGTTTAAATTAACTGGACTAAATCGGCCCTATCTCGCGATAGAAAAATTCGAACCCGTTGACCTTCCGGATTTTACGCTAATTACCGGGTTAAACGGCAGCGGTAAAACTCATCTTTTAAAAGCAATAGATGCCAGAGTTCTCACTACCGACCAGCAGAGCACTCTTCTGATTCCTCACGATATCGCATATTACGACGCTGCAATGCTAGAACAGCGCGATATTGGCGTTGCAAACCCGACGACTCTCTCCGAGTGGAAAAATAAACTCCTGGAAGGACTCCGCCATGTGTTGGGAACCCAATTTGTAACAGATCAACGATACAAAGCGATCACGTCTAATATAGATCCTGCCGACAGACCCCGCATCGAACAAGATATCGAAGGAACTCTTAATCAACTTGATCCTGGCATAAAGGCAGCCCTTCGAAAAATCGAAAAAAAAATGCACAAAAGTCTTATCGATTTGACTGAAGATGAAGTGCAACAATTTGGCGAGTGGGGCTCCACAGAGCTATTTCAACAACGCTTGGCATCGTTGTTCGTCGCCTACCGTGACGCCGAACTTAAGAATGAGATAGACGCGGTGCGGTTCAGCAAAGGCGCTTCCCGCAAGCCTCCCTTAAGTGATGACGACTTTATCGCCACATACGGTGAGGCCCCATGGCTTTCAATCAATAGAGCATTACTGACTTCCGGTCTCAACGTCGAGTTCACACCTCCTAACCGGTATTCGTTAGATGGCTACGAAGCAGAACTTAAACAGATCGGGACTAATATTAAAATTAGGTTCAACGCATTAAGCTCAGGCGAGAAAATAATTTTGGCACTTACCTTCTGCGCATTTTATGCAGACGAAAATAGACAGACGCTCGTGGTTCCCAAAATCTTGCTGCTCGACGAAATCGACTCCCATCTCCACCCGAGCATGACAAAGTGGTTCTTTCGTGTAATCAACGATGTATTCGTCGGCAAACTGAATATCAAGGTTATTGCAACGACGCATTCTCCCATAACTGTTGCCTTGGCCCCTGATGGCAGCGTGTTCAAAATGCAGAAAACAGAAGACAAAACCGAATTACGGCTTACTACCAAGAGGCGAGCGATCGACGAATTGACGGCAGGAGCTTCCGAGCTAGCGGTGTCGTTCGAAGGTCGCAGACAAGTTTTTGTGGAAGGCGCGAGCGACGCACCTCTTTACAGTAAAATATTCGAGATATTGAAAGGCGAATTGGGCTCAGAAAGAACATTGAATTTCATCGGCGCGGGCGTGAAATCGAAGATCGCTGCGGAGCAAAATGGCGGCAAAATAGTCGTCAAGAACTACGTCGACAGTTTTATTGAGAACGGCAACGATCTGATTTTCGGACTGCTCGACTGGGATTGTAAAAATAAACCAACGCGGAGAATTGTAATTCTCGGTATGGGAGAACGATACGCGCTGGAGAATGCTTTGCTCGACCCCCTGCTACTGGCTGCACTAGTAGTCCGAAACCACAGCAAGTTAGCTATCAAACTTGATTTTCAGAACACCCTTCACTGGCGCAATTTCCATGATGCTGGCATGAGCGAGTGGCAGAGAATAGCAGACGTAATCTCGGGGACCATAATTCCCAGCCCAGCAAAGAAGCTGTGTTGTGAATACTACGGGGATTTCTCAATAGAGCATCCCATCGAATATTTACAAATGAACGGGCATGATCTCCAAGACAAGGTATTGAATACATTTCCCGAGCTCAAAAGATACCAGGGTAGCGACGGACTCATGAAGGAGATCGTCTCGGGAGTCATCACCGAATTTCCGTCCCTCCTACCAAACATATTTGTTCGTGCCTTCACTAGTCTTCTAAGCAGCGATCCTTAAAGCCCCGGCGCCTTTGGGTTCAGATAATTCTTATCTGAACGTCCACAGATTATTCGGCACGCGCGATGGCATCACCCGCCGGGCCGCGGCAGGAATTCGTCATCATCGGCTGGATCGATTCAGACGCTGGAGGCCCCTTCGGCGCGCTGCTGCTCGGCTATTACGATGATGCCGGCACGCTGCAATATGCCGGCCGCTGCGGCAGTGGGTTCAAGGACAAGCTGGCAACTGACGTCCTGCGCAAGCTGCTGCCGCTGGAGACGAAGAAGATGCCGATCCCCGAGTTTCCGAGCCACCGCAGCCGGTTCGGCAAGCCGCTCAAGCCGGCGACGACCATTGGGTGAGGCCGAAGCTGGTCGCGGAGATCAACTATGCGACGTGGGAGAAGGGCGCCGTGCTGCGGCAGACGTCGTTCGAGGCATTGAGAGAGGATAAGAAGGCTCGGTAGGTGCGGAGAGCCTAGGGTGTATTGAACGTCAATTCACAGCGGATCGAGACGAAGGTCCACAATTTTGCCCGCGGCAGGATCCACGTCGCACTCATAGGAAAAGCCGGTCAACGCCCCCGAGTTGTTCAAAAGATTGACGTTCTCCTGCCTAAGCGTTGCAACGCCAGGACGGCCTTCTTTCCATATGACGCCCATACTCTCAGGCCCGGTCGCATACCTCGTGAAATCGCGCAGCCTCGCCATCTGCCTAGCTTCACGAAGACATGCCGCCTGCACGTTCTGACCGATCGCCGCCTTCACGCAATCCAGATTTTCTCCACAATCAACGGCATGCAGAGTGCCAAACATAGAACGGAAATCATTTGGGATCGATCGAATGACGTGCCAAACAGCAAGCAACATGACCAAGAATGCGTATGCAGCGATAGCTTTGCCGAGTTTTTCGCTCCAACCTTGCGAAGGCAAATCGACACGCCGCGGCCCCTCGAAAGCGTCAGGCAGCTTCATGCTTCGCTCCCCTTTTCAAATCAAGATAACGGGCTTCCTGTCGCCGAAGCCAGGGCCGTAGCCCCAGGGCCGGCTTCTCGACCACCCTCCACGAGAAGGCGGCGAAGATAGTCGCGACCGTGACGGCCGCCAAGATGTTGATATACCAGACTTGAGCCCATGGTGTGATTGCGGCCAGAGCCTGCTGGATGGGGTAACCGTATAAGAAAATCCCATATGAATAATCCGCACCGTCGATCACAATAGTCCGCCTCGGATTAAACAGGCCGAAACCGACTGTTGCATAGGCGATTGGCAACGGCGCGAAAAATTCGCCGTAGGGGACGACGCTAACGAGAACCATGGATGCGAGCAAACAGATAACCGCTCCGGCCTTGCTGAATGGCAGGACATCTCGATAGAGGTAGATCGAGACACCCAGCAGGAAACAGACCACGAGCAACACGCCCGGAAGCGGGCCAATGACCGCTTCCGGGATCACACCGGCTTTGTATTGGCGATAACCCGCATACATGGCAGCGACCAAAACGGCCCCGACGAGCACAGCCCAGCGCTTGCGAACCAGCGCCAGGGCCGTGAGGATTAAATAGCAGTAAAGCTCATACGGGACGGTCCACATCTGGCCGTTGACCATTTCCGGCCAAGCGTTCCGGTAGAAGACACCAGGGAGATGCCCTTGAGCGTCCCCAATGATGTTCAGGAAATATCTGTGAAACAGTGGGTGCGAAAGATATTCGGAAAGCGAAAGCGACGTGAAGATTGGGCCGATGATTAGAGCCGAAAGAACAACCTCGACCGAAAGGGCGGGAAAAATCCGGATGACACGGAGCGCAAGAAACATCGCGAGCGTTTGTGACCGCTCAAGGCTTCCAGCCACAAGAAAGCCGCTCAGTGCAAAAAAGGCAGGCAATATCTCCCGAATAAAGGGCCGCGCCCATGACTTCCAGAGCTCGATTTCAGCCACCGGCCCATAGCAGACGATGACGCTATGCATCGCGATCACGCCGATCGCGAGCCCTAACCGCATGTAATCAAAACCACTTGGCCTGTTCTTGACGAAGAGAAGACGTTCACCGATCGTCATCACGTTGCGGCCACCTAAGCTGCTGAAAAGCACCAAAATTCGCATAGCCGCAATGGCCGATTATCGCAAGTCGTAGATGACGCAGAAAAAGGCCCCACCCCGCCGAAGCGAGATGGGGCCAAGTCCAGGGAGGAAACGCCCCAAGGGAGGGCATTGTCCCGCGCGTCAGATGGAAACGCGGAACGCCGTGGCGTCGTCCGGGCAGTCAGGGCGGCGGCAATCATGGCCGACCGCTCCCTTGATGCCGCAGACGTCGCAATTCGTGATGTGGTCTGTTTCGATGTGGCGGGGCGCCGGCGCGGGTTGCTCCGGCGGGTCCGCAGCGGTCATCGGCCGAGGTCCTATTTGATCCAAAACAGTGAGATCAGGTTACCCACCTTGCCGGCAAGAAAACCGCCCATGGCGATCAGCGTGAACACGGCCCAGCGGGCGCCTTTCGCCTTGATGAGAAGCTCGTGCATCTGGGACACTTTGGCCGCCATGTCCCCGACCTGCTCCGACAGGTGCTGCACATCCCGCTCGAGCGCCACGACGCGGTCCCGCGTATCGTCGTGAATATTCATCGGCCGAAGTCCCTCTGCACATCGCCATAGAATTTGGCATCATTCTTCAGCCGGCCGTTGGCGACATCGATGGCGCCGCGCGCGCGCACCGCCCAGGCCCGGGCGTCCTTCGTCCGCGCCGGCACCGCCACAGGCTTGCCGAAGTCGGCCGGCGGCGCCGGCAGGGCCACGCGCTGCTCTTTCTCGGCGCCGGGATCGAGCTTCGCCGGATCAGGGGCGCAGGCGCCTCCACAGATCATCGTCGAGAGCACAATTGCCATTCTGGCCTGCCTTGGAAAGCTGATCCTCATAGTCATCGGCCCTCTGTTTCGCCGCTTCGGTTTCTGATTCCAGTTGCGCCGCGCGCTGTGCAGCGGCATCGAGCGTCTTCTTTCCAACGTCGATCTGGCGCTCGAGTTCGGTGACGCGCGCCTGGCTGCTGGCGAGCTGCGCCCGCACGATCGCTTCCTTGCAATTGCCGGCGGCCGCATCGTATTGCACCGCGCCCCAGATCAGCGCGCAGCCGGCGGCGATTGCCGGGAGCCCAAGATAGTGACTTGCCTTGAACCATGCCGCCGCACCGCATGCGATCAGCAGAATACCGGCACTGCCATAAATGGCGATATGGCCGAAACCCTGAAACCATTGCGTCCAGTCGAGCATCGATTACGCTCCCCGAAGTGGTTTGCACCCGACCACGAACCGTTGACCCGGAATGGGCGTGCGCATGACCGGGTCTTGCCACCATGCAATGAACTCAGTGACACGCGCCGCGCATGAACCCCAGTCATTCATAGGTTCATTGCGGACAAGCTCAGCAACCGGCGCGGTGCACTCGCCAAGACGGATATCAGAGCTACAGATGAGCAGGAAGAAGACCCATGTCATGTAAGGCCCTCCACGCACATTTTGTGCTCTTTCTCGCGGCGGATGACGAGGCCGCGCACCTTTTTCCCACCGGCATAGACATAGAGCATGATGGCATCGCAAGCGGCGCGGAGATTCCCCGCGTTGGCATATCGCGCGATCGACGATTTGCAGAACGCGCCGACACCGTAATTGTAGGCGCCGGAAAGAAAGGCCACATAGACCTTGTCGGGCAGGCTGTCGGGATCGGTGAGGCAGTCGCGCATGCCTTGCTCATGCTCCGTCAGGCTCCCAATGAACATCACATCGCACTGTTCTTTCGTGAAGACCATGCCACGCCTGATGCCTTTGGTTTCTCCCCGGCAAGCCGTCCATACGCCTACAATGTCCTGATAGGCGACGAGCCGCAGGCCTTCCATCAGGCCGTTGTGATTGACCGCCAGGGCGCCCGCAGCGGTTAGAGCGATAGCGCCGGCCGCAGTCGTATTGCGCAGGCGAGTCTTGAAAGGCTTTTTCATTCGTCCGCTCCTGGCTGTTTGGTGAGACGCGCGACCCCGTAGGAGACGCCGGCAAGGAAAAGCACCCCGCCGAACTGCCACGGCCCGACAAGCGCCTTGGCCTCATCCGAGAGCAGCGGCGCAACCATGATGAAGGCGCCAACCGTGATCCAGAACACCGCGACGCGGATGGACCAAAGCCGCAGGATTTCCGTGCGCCAGCGGTCGATGAATTGAAATTTCATCGGGGGTGATCTCCAATTGGGCAATAAAATCCGCTGATGTCAGGGATTATTCTTCATGCAGGCAAACATTTGCTGCGCCATCTCATAGGCCGGGATACCGTGGGTGCTATCGATGATCCGACTGACAAAGCCTTCCTCTAAGGTCGGCTGGCGGAAGCCGCCCACGGCAGTGTCTCGCACCCAGTAGGTTGAGCCGTCAGATACGATTGTCCCGTCAGGGATGCCGCCGACTGCGGCGACCATCGCGGCCTTGCTTGCGTAAGGACCGTATACCGTAGACACCTTCGCCCGCACCGCTGCGTTAAGGGGTTCAAGCGGGTATCTCGACACCGCCGTAAGCGGGTTTCCCACCACATTGAAGCCAAGCGCAAAGATGCGGTCTGCCTCACGAGATACGCCGAACTGAGTGCAATACAGCTTCGCGGCTTCACGAAGGTTACGGTTTCGCTGATGCTGCATAATGGTGGCGGTCATCGACCGGGCCTCGCCGTCCTGTCCAAACTCGGGCTGATGCGGCGGGAACCACACCAGCGTGTTAACGGGCGATCCGGGGTTCGCAGTGTTCCACGCGGCAATAGACGCGATCATTAGCTCCAGGTAATTTGCGCAGCTCACAGCCGCCGCTGCTGCGGCCGCATCGTCTGCCGCACTCGCGACGCTCCAATAGGGGTCTCCCGCAACGAAGTCAGTGGGGGGGACGCCACCAAGGTAGGTGTTCACATAGTAGGTGAAGTCAAAGGTCCCGCCGTTGTAGAAGGGGTTAATCCCGCCCGGCAGTGCACTACCCGAAATCGTGGGGTTAAAGAATACACTGATGCCTTGCCCGGAATAGCCCTCATTCTGGTTAGGGTAGGTCCCCCGTGTTCCCACACCTACGACGTTCATGCCCGTAGCAGCGCCGCCAGTGTTGATTGCCGTATTTGCGACGATCTGCTGTAGCGCTGTATTGACTGTACCATTTTGCACCAGCGATGAGCCCGCGATGAGCACTCGTCGCGTAGTCCCTGAGTTGGCGTTTGCCGCCGCCGTCTTGATCGAAGTCGTCTTGGTGGCAAAGAGCGTCCCGCCGATAGATGCCTTGAGGGTCATCGTCTTGGTGCCAGCAGCCGTCTCGATGACGCGAACCCCTTCCTCAAACTGCCCACTCTTGTTAGCTGGGTAAGTACCGGCCCAAGAATAGTTAGTCTCAAAGTTGGTCCGCGATGGCGGCCGGTGCTGCATCCCGAAGAAGTACAGCCACGTCTCCATATTCGCGACATTCCAGATGCGAGGTGGCAATGCCGCTAGGTCTGGCACAAGGTCGCCCGAGCTTGCTGCGATAGCCCCCGCGAACGTCGCTGATGGCGTGCGCGTGGCGACGACTGGCGAGGTCAACAGAAGGAGCTTAGGATACCAGACACTCACCCCTCCGAGGGAGCTATAGGCAGGACCGAACTTGCCATACGGCGTGATCGTGGTGGCTGCTGGCTTCCACACGCCCGTTGCAGCCGTATCGACATATTGGAACGTCGAACAGAGGTCCGAATACATGAAGGAGGCATCGGCCCCGCTTTTGGTGGTCGCGAAGTACGAGAGGCTGAACAAATCCAGCAGATCGGCGGACGTGACTGTCTTGACCGTCTGGTTCGTCGGGTCGTTAGGATCAAGGAGTAGGATAGGCTCGCTTCCTGCGCTGCCGGTCGAAGGGTCACAGTCGATCCAGCCCCACGCAATCACCTTTCCTCGGTTGAGGCAGTTTACCCCTGTTGCGGCCGTTCGCACGATGACGGTAATCCGGGCCGCGCCAGCCGTCTCGCTCGGCGCCCACTTCCAAGTCTGGCTGATCGCATTGATACCAGATGCAGGCCAGGCGGCGGCCAGGAAGTTGCTGCCGGCGCCGTTATAGGTGCCCAAGTTTGACCCGAGCGGTGTGCCTGTTCCCACAAGGAGATTACTCACCGCGCTCGCATACGCCGTGCGCCGCATCAGCACATTGTTGACGGGGTTTGCCGACGCATTCAATTCAAGAGTGCGCAGGCGATTACCAAGGTCAGGGACCGGCAATCGTTGAACCGGCTTGGTGGAAATCGAGCCGCGACACAATTGGAGAGATGCCCAATACTGACCCTGTGCCGCGCCTGTCCATAGACCGACAATGCGGAACACGGCGGCGTTTGCAGGTACGACCACAGCGCCCGTGCGAAAGAGGCGGAACGTAGTGTCCAGTGGGTTGCCCGAGGTGGATGCGATGGTTGTGCCAGCGCCGATGATGGTTCCTTCGCGCCCGTAGAACGCATAGGAAAATACGTTCTGCACGGCTGCGCCGCCCGCCGCGTCCGCTGCAATCTCAGCGCCAAATTCAATCGTATCGCCGGGCAGGATCGGGTCTTCAAGCTGGTCCAGCGTCCAGCGTAGCTCCCATGTTGCTGCCGCCGATCCCCGGTGAAGAACCTTGCCACCCTGATACGGGCTTCCGGCAGGGGCTTTCTCAATAGTCCAGCCTGTTCCGAGCATATAGGGGCTGATATCGCGCCGACCGCGCAATCCATCCGTGACAGCGCTTTCGATGTTGAACGGGTCGGGATGCAGATTGCGGTTGCCGCCTGCATTGCGCAGCTCATTCACAGATGCGAAGTCCGGGCCGGAGCCGAGCAAGGTCGCACTGGTGGAAGTCGCAACCACATAGAAGTCGAACAGCGCCGGCGTCGTGCTGGGCGTCGCGAAATACTCGCCGACGTTCCGGTTCTGCCCGATGGTGGCCGTGAACGTCGCGCCCGTCAGGCCGGCGATCGCGCTTGTGTCGAACGTCGTCGGCGCCGACGTGTAGCCCCGGCCGGGGTTGAGGATCTTGACGATGGACGTGATCGAACCACCGGCCACGTTGACAAGGAATAATCCCTGAGTGCCGCCGCCGTTCGTGGTGCCAACGGGGAATTGGCCGGTGACGGTCGCGCCTGAACCGCCTGCGCCGAGAGTGACGCTGGCCAAGCCCTTCGACAGGGCGTCTGCGGTGCTGGCGTAGAATTTCGCGCCGATCGCCTGCGAGATGGAATTGAGCTGCGCGGCCGCCGCGGCATTCACGGCGTTCGTCTGGTTCGTGCCCGCCGTGTTGACGTTGCCGACCTGACTGGAGCCGGCCGTGCTGATGGTGCTTGTCGCGCCGCTCAGCGCGGTGCCGATGGAAGAGATCGCATCTGAGAGGGTGGAGCTGATCGCGCTGAGGCCGCCCGACACGGCATTAGAGATCGACGTCAGGCCATTGGACACGGCGTCGGAGATCGATGTCAGGCCGGCCGCAACCGTGTTCGCGGCGGTCGTCGCCCAGTGGAACGCCGACCGCGAGCCCGGCGCCGCACCGGCAACGTCTTCGCCGACCGGCTGGCTCGACCAGGCTTGCGAAAGGTTCGCAGACGCCAGCGACGCCGCGGCGCGATCGAGCGCGGACCTCGAGCCCGCCGGCGCGCCTTCGACATCCTCGCCGACCGGCTGGGCCGCCCAGGCTTTTGCAAGATTGGCCGCGGCGACGGATTCAGCGGTCGCTGTGTCGCCGTCAAAAAAGACGGTCCAATAGGCATCCTCGGCCGGCGCGTGACCGGCCGGCACATCCTGTTTGGCGCGCCATTGGGTATTGCCGACGCGGACGATCGAATCCCGCAGGTAGGCCTGCGTCCCGTCATAGGGCGCATCGCTCGGGATAAAGCCCCTGCCCTGCGGTCCCGGCGTGCCGACTTCCATGATCACATCGGACATTTCAATAACCTTTGAACACGAGTAGGGAGACGCGGCCGCGCGAGCGCCACTCGACTGGCGACGGCGGCACCTCGCGGGCCAGCAGGTCGCCGAAGACGGTGAGCGACTGGGCTTCGCCGAAATCGAGCGTGGCGCGGTCGGCCATGGCGAGCGCGACAAACAGGCGGCCGTCCTCGTCATCGGCGACGCTGATGGCGCCGTCGCCGACCGGCACGCCTGCGGCGGTGACGAAGGAGATGGTGAAGTCGACGCCGCCGACGGGCACCGGCATCAGGCTGCCGGTGTCTGGATCGCGCGAGACGAGGCGCACGCCGATCAGCCAGTCCTCGTTGGATTTGACCGTCTGCTGGGCCATGGCGGTC
>Ga0182744_1003327_pt1 | contig 12581 bp, 11 predicted proteins | sample eDN3rd30CKraftMG_FD_128525 | JGI IMG/M metagenome (GOLD analysis project Ga0182744, IMG submission 128525) | Enriched Miracle-Growth compost microbial communities from Emeryville, California, USA - eDNA 3rd pass 30_C Kraft MG (version 2) (version 2) ...
CGCACCCCGCCGGCATGCTTCTCGATGAGCTCCTTCAGGGGAATGCCCATCTCCTCTTCCACGTTGCATGGATTGTTCACATGCCCGGAGATGCAGAACACCTTGGTGCCGGTGTTGTTGGGCCGGCCGATCCCCGCGAACCATGCCGCACCCCGGCGCAGGATGGTCGGCGCAACGGCGATACTCTCCACATTGTTGACGGTGGTCGGGCAGCCGAACACGCCCACATTGGCCGGGAACGGCGGCTTGAGGCGCGGCTGGCCCTTCTTGCCTTCCAGGCTCTCGATGAGCGCCGTTTCCTCACCGCAGATATAGGCGCCGGCGCCGAGATGCAGGTAAACGTCGAAATCATAGCCCGACTTGCAGGCGTTCCTGCCGATCAGGCCGGCGGCATACGCCTCGTCGATGGCGGCCTGCAGCACCTCGGCCTCGCGGCGGAACTCGCCACGGATATAGATGTAGGCGGCAATGGCCTTCATGGCGAAACCGGCGATCAGGCAGCCCTCGACCAGCTTGTGCGGGTCGTGGCGCATCATGTCCCGGTCCTTGCAGGTGCCGGGCTCGCCCTCGTCGGCATTGACCACGAGATAGGACGGCCGCGGATCGTTCTTCGGCATGAACGACCATTTGAGGCCGGTCGGGAAGCCCGCGCCGCCCCGGCCGCGCAAGCCCGATTCCTTCATCTCGCTGATGATCCAGTCGGCACCCTTCTCGAGGATGGCCTTGGTGTTGTCCCAGTCACCGCGCTTCTTCGCGGCCTCCAGGCCCCAATGCTCGATCCCGTAGAGATTGGTGAAGATGCGGTCCTTATCCGCGAGCATCTTTGTCCTCCCCCTTGGTCTTGGGCTTGCCGTCCGCTTTGGGCCTATCCACTTTCGCCTTGAGGGTCGTCAGCCCGCCGGCAGGCGCCGATGTCTGCCGTCCGTTCTGCGGACCGGGCTTCGGCGTCTCGCCCCGGGCCAGGGCCTCGAGCACCTTCACCGTGCTCCCGGCGTCCAGGTCCTCGTAATAATCATCGTCGATCTGCATCATGGGGGCGTTCACGCAAGCGCCCAGACACTCGGCTTCGGACAGCGTGAAGAGGCCGTCCTGCGTGGTCTCGCCCATGCCGATGCCCAGATGCTTCCGGCAGGCGCTCACGATCTCGTCGGAACCCCTGAGCCAGCACGGCGTGGTGGTGCACACCTGCACATGATGCCGGCCGATGGGGGCCAGATTGTACATCGTATAGAAGGTCACCACCTCGAGGACGCGGATATAGGGCATGTCCAGCATCTCGGCGATGACGCGGATGGCCGGCTCGCACACCCAGCCGTTGTTCTGGCGCTGGGCGATGTCGAGAAGCGGCATCACCGCGCTGGCCTGGCGGCCTTCGGGGTATTTGGCGATGTGCGCCTCGGCCAGCTTGAGGTTTTCGGGTGTGAACTCGAAAGACTCGGGCTGCTGCTCGGCTAGTCGTCTTGTTGTTCCGGCCACGTTATCCTCTTACCGATCAATTTCACCGAACACGATATCGAGCGAGCCGATAATCGCCGGAATGTCCGCCAGCATGTGCCCCCTGGTCAGGAAGTCGGCGGCCTGCAGGAAAGGAAATCCGGGGGCCCTGATCTTGCAGCGATAGGGCTTGTTGCTGCCGTCCGAGACGAGATAGACGCCGAATTCGCCTTTCGGGGCCTCGACGGCGGCATACACCTCGCCCTCGGGCACATGGTAGCCTTCGGTGTAGAGCTTGAAGTGATGGATGAGCGCTTCCATGGAGGACTTCATCTCGGCCCGCTTGGGCGGCACGATCTTGCGGTCCAGCGAGGAGACGGGCCCGGCCGGCATCTCGTTCAGGCACTGGCGCATGATGCGGATGGACTGCTTCATCTCCTCGATACGGATCATGAAGCGGTCGAAACAGTCGCCATGCCGGCCCACCGGGATATCGAAATCCATCCGGTCATAGACTTCGTAGGGCTCGGCCTTGCGGATGTCCCAGGCCACGCCCGAAGCGCGGATGCAGGGCCCCGAGAAGCCCCAGGCATAAGCCTCGTCGGCATTGAGCACGCCGATGTCGCAATTGCGCTGCTTGAAGATACGGTTCTCGTTGAGCAGGATCTCCATATCGGTCAGCACCTGCGGAAAGGTCTCGCAGAACTCGCCGATATCGTCCAGCAACTGGGGGGTGAGGTCCTGATGCACGCCGCCCGGGCGGATATAGTTGGAGTGCATCCTGGCCCCGCAGGCCCGCTCATAGAAGACCATCAGCTTCTCGCGTTCCTCGAAGCCCCAGAGAATGGGGGTCAAGGCGCCCACGTCCATGCCGTGGGTGCTGACGTTGAGGAGATGGTTGAGGATGCGGGTGATCTCGGAGAAGAGCACGCGGATATACTGCCCGCGGATGGGCACCTCGCAGCCGAGCAGCCGCTCCACCGCCATGGAGAAGGCATGCTCCTGGTTCATGGGCGAGACGTAATCCAGCCGGTCGAAATAGGGCACGGCCTGGGTGTAGGTCTTGTACTCGATCAGCTTCTCGGTGCCGCGGTGCAGAAGCCCCACATGCGGGTCCAGCCGCTCCACGATCTCGCCGTCCAGCTCGGCGATGAGGCGCAGCACGCCATGCGCCGCCGGGTGCTGCGGGCCGAAATTCAGATTATAGGACTGGATATCGACTTCGGACATCTAAGCGCCCTCCCCCGGCTTGGTGGCCTTCTCGTCGCCGGGCAGGATGTAATTGGCCCCTTCCCACGGGCTCATGAAATCGAAACGGCGGAATTCCTGCGTCAGCTTCACAGGCTCGTAGACCACGCGCTTCTGGGTCTCGTCATAGCGCAGTTCCACAAAGCCGGTGAGCGGGAAGTCCTTGCGCAGGGGATGCCCCTGGAAACCGTAATCGGTGAGGATGCGCCGCAGGTCCGGGTGGCCGGAGAAGAAGATGCCGTACATGTCCCAGGCTTCGCGCTCGTACCAGTTGGCGCTGGGATAGACGCCGGTCAGCGACGGCACGGGGGTTGCCTCGTCGGTCACCACCTTGACGCGCACCCGCTGGTTCTGCACGGGGCTGAGGAAATGATAGACCACGTCGAAGCGCTGGGCGCGCTCGGGGTAATCCACGCCGCAGATATCCACCAGAACCTTGAACTGGCAATTGCTGTCGTCCCGCAGGAACTTGGCGATCTCGACAATCCTGTCGGCGCGCCCGCTGAGGGTCAGGTCGCCGGCCTTGACCTTGAAGCCGGCCAGTTCGTTCGGCAGAGCCCCCGCAATATAATCGCCAAGCTCATGCAGTGCTGTTTCGTCCATTCGTCTTCCCGAATGTCGGGCGGGCCAGCCGCCGCGCCATCAGCGCGTCAGGGTTCCCGTCCGGCGGATTTTACGTTGAAGTTGCAGGATTCCATACAAGAGCGCCTCCGCGGTGGGCGGGCAGCCGGGGACATAAACGTCCACGGGGACGATGCGGTCACACCCCCGGACCACGGAGTAGGAATAATGATAATACCCGCCGCCGTTGGCGCAGCTCCCCATGGAGATGACGTAACGCGGCTCGGGCATCTGGTCGTAGACGCGGCGCAGGGCCGGCGCCATCTTGTTGCACAGCGTGCCGGCCACGATCATCACGTCGGACTGGCGCGGCGAGGCGCGGGGCGCGGCGCCGAAGCGCTCCAGGTCGTAACGCGGCATGGAGGCCTGCATCATCTCCACGGCGCAACAGGCCAGACCGAAGGTCATCCACCACAGCGAGCCGGTGCGCGCCCAGTTGAAGAGATCGTCCAGCTTGGCGACCACGAAGCCGCGGTCGCTCAATTCCGCCGACATGTCGTTGAAGTAGGCGTCCTGGGCGACAGGAGCCGTCGAAGACGCGCGCGTCACCTCTACTCCCATTCCAGAGCTCCCTTCTTCCATTCGTAGCAGAAGCCGATGGTGAGGATGCCGAGGAACAGCATCATCGACCAGAAGCCGAACATGCCCACCTCCTTCAGGACCACGGCCCAGGGAAACAGGAACGCCACCTCCAGATCGAAGATGATGAACAGGATGGCGACCAGATAGAACCGCACGTCGAACTGTCCACGGGAGGAGTCGAAGGCCTCGAACCCGCATTCATAGGCCGATACCTTGGCGGCATCCGGGTTCTGTTTGGCGACCAGCCAGGCGGCCACCACAAACAGGGACGAGACCACGACCGCGACACCGAGAAAGATCAGAATCGGGAGGTATTCTGCCAATAATTCGTTCATGGTTTCCCTATCCCAATTTACTCTTTCGAGCGTTCTAACGAGCGCACCATGCTCTGGCAAGGGGGAAAAACCCCGCACTGCAACAATTCGGCGAAAATGCGGCGGCAGCTGCGAACGCTTCTCACATAGGCCCGGACCGGGCTGTTCAGGTGCGCCAGAAGCGTGGAGCCAGCAGAACCAGAATGGTGAAAATCTCAAGACGTCCCAGCAGCATGGCGCCCGAGAGAATCCACTTGGCCGCATCCGGCAGCGTGGAGAAATTCCCCGACGGACCGATGATCTCGCCCAGCCCGGGCCCCACATTGCCGAGGGCCGTCGCCGTCGCCGAAAAGGCCGTCACGAGATCGAGCCCGAGAGCGGTGAGCAGGATGGTGCCGATGGCGATGGTCGCCATGTAGACGGCGACGAAGGCCAGCACCGAGAAGGTGACGTCCTCGGTCACCCGGCGATCGCCATAGGTGAGCAGGATCACCTGGTGCGGGCTGACGAGGCGCGTCAGATGCGCCTTGATGACCCGCCCCAATATCTGGAAGCGGTAGATCTTGATACCGCCCGCCGTCGAGCCCGTGCAGCCGCCGACGAATAGCAGGATCAGGAAGACGCCGACGGCGGGCGCGCCCCACAGGCCGTAATCGTCGCTCGAATAGCCGGTCGTCGTCACGATGGAGGTCACGTTGAACGCCGCCTTGGTCAGGGCGTCGAACAGCGGCACATGCCCGGTAATGCTGTGCCACAGCCCCAGGCCGAACGAGACCACCGCCAGGAAAAGGGTCAGCACCCTGATCTGCGGGTCGGTGGCAAGAGCCGTCACGTTGCCGCGCAGGAGGCGGATATAGGCCACGAACGGCAGCGCGCCCGCCAGCATGAAAAGGGTGCCCACCCACTGCACGGCATTGCTGTTGAAATAGACGAAGGAGGCGTCATGGGTGGAATAGCCGGCGGTCGCCAGGGTGGACATGGCATGGCATATGGCGTCGAACCCGCTCATGCCCGCCGCCCGGTAGAGAAGTGCGCAGACGAAGGTCAGAAGGAGGTAGACGCTGGCGATCCAGCGGGCGAGTTGCAACGGCCGGGCGATGATCTTCTCCGAGCGCTCGGAACTCTCCGTCTGGAAGAGCTGCATACCGCCGATACGCAGGAGTGGCAGGATGATGATAGCCATCAGGATGATGCCCACCCCGCCGATCCAGTTGAGGAGCGCCCGCCAGAAGAGGATGCCGGGCGGCAGCGTGTCGAGCCCGGTCAGGATGGTCGAGCCGGTGGTGGTGAGCCCGGAGATCGATTCGAACAGGGCATCGGTATAATCCAGCCCCAGGCCGAGGAAGGGGATGGCCCCGAAGGCCGATATGGCGACCCAGGACAGGCTGGTCATCAGGAACGCCTGGCGGAGAGTCAGGCGCACCTGTCCCTGCCCCGCATTGCTGAGGATCAGCGCACCGCCAAACGCCACGGTGATGACGGTGGAAGCCAGGAACACATGCCAGTCGGGATTGCCCACATTGGCGTCGAGCGCGGCGGTCATCAGCATGGGGACCGCCAGAACACACAGCAAGGTGCCAACCACGCGCAGGACGGGACGCAAATCGACGATGGATCGTGACATTTGTACGTGCCTCCGGTGACCACTTTGCCCGCAACGCGCGACAAAGCAATCAGCTTCTCACTTTAGGCGGCCGGATTACTGGATATCTGAATGGCGTGGAGATTGACAGAATGAGATGGAGAGGACAATGGAACCAGCCCTCCTTCGCCAAAGGCTTCGGAGGGCACTCCTTCGCTCTAACGGCCTCCAGGTGGCATGCCACCCGAAGCCCGTAAGGGCGAAGGGTGGCGGGAGTGACGGGACTCGAACCCGCGGCCTCTGGCGTGACAGGCCAGCGCTCTAACCAACTGAGCTACACCCCCACAACGCGTGGTGGGCACTGAACTATGCTAACCGTCGGAGCCTGTCAAGCCGCGAGTGACGCCCATGTGCATTTTCCCTCCGAAGCCTTCCCGGCCGTCCGCCTGTGCCCCGCTCAGGGCCCGCAAGTGGCTGATGGCGAAGCGGGAAATAGCCCGCTTGTCCTTACCGGAAAAATTGCGCAATGTTGGGAATTGAATTGGGCGTTCCTTTCCCTGTATGCTGCGCTCATCCTGAGATTCGACCTTGGAACTGCACAGAACGTGCATGTCATTGCAGGCAAAACGCGCTGAAGCAGCATTTTACCCGCCGGCCGGCCTATCCAGTACCGGTGGTGATGATGCTGCCCGTTGGGCAGCGGCCGGAATCCGCCTCTCCTTACCCCGGGTTCCGGCCACCCGAACCTGACGGCCCCCTCCCCCCGGATTTCCACCAGGACAGCAGCGCATGACCGCTTCATCTCGACGCGGTAATCCCCGAACAATGGCCATGTGATTGAAAAGGGTGGCACGCCACCCGAAGCCCCCCAAAAAACGAAGGATGGCGGGCGAAGGATGGTGGGCGGTGACAGGCTCGAACTGCCGACCCTCTCGGTGTAAACGAGATGCTCTACCAACTGAGCTAACCGCCCGTGGCGCGATGCCGCGTCTGAGCCGCATATGGCCGCGCAGCCGTCTTATATCGGCTGGGACGCCACCCGCCAACAGAAAAGGCAGCGCCAAAAGAAATGACCGGCCGCGAGGGCCGGTCATTCCTGAATTTCGCGTGGGCGCCGGTATTAGTTGACGGCGTCCTTGAGGGCCTTGCCAGCCTTGAACTTGGGCTGCTTGGAGGCCGGGATGTTGATGGTCTCGCCGGTGCGCGGATTGCGCCCCTGGGATGCCGCACGGCTCGCAACGGAGAAAGTGCCGAAGCCGACCAGACGAACCTCGTCACCCTTGGCCAGGCTGCTGGAGATCTGATCCAGCACGCTGTCGACAGCCTTCACGGCATCCGCCTTCGAGAGACCGGCCGCCTTGGCGACGCTTTCCACCAAATCGTTTTTGTTCACTTGAACCCCCTTTTGGACGTTTAGGATTATTGGATGAACTTTGGGCTAAAAAGTCAGGTGAGTGTAGAGCGCGGTATCGGCTCCGTCAAAGGGAAAACCGCGCTTTTTGCAGATATTCCGGCTTGAAAAAACCGGGGGAGACGTTATGGCGCCTCCCCCTGATTCTGCTGTTCCGTCAAGGCTGTCGCACCCGCTTCAGTGGGTGACGACCTCCTCCACATCGTCGCGCTTGTCCTTGTCGGCAATGGGGCCCAGATCGTCCTCTTCGGTCCACTCGATGGCGACCAGGGGCTTGGTCAGCGCACGCCTGAGAACCTCCTCCACGTCCGCCACTGGAATTATCTCAAGACCCGCCTTGACGTTATCGGGAATCTCCACGAGATCCTTCTCGTTGTCGTCCGGTATGAGAACCGTCTTGAGGCCGCCCCGATGGGCCGCCAGCAGCTTCTCCTTCAGCCCGCCAATGGGCAGGACACGGCCGCGCAGCGAGATTTCACCCGTCATCGCCACATCCTTGCGGATGGGGATTTGCGTGAGCACCGAGACGATGGTGGTGACCATGGCCACGCCGGCCGACGGCCCGTCCTTCGGGATGGCGCCCTCGGGCACATGGATGTGCACGTCGCGCTTCTCGAAGAGAGTCGGCTTTATGCCGAACTGCACCGCCTTGGAGCGCACATAACTCTGCGCCGCCTCGATGGATTCCTTCATCACGTCGCCGAGCTTGCCGGTGTACTTCATGCGGCCCTTGCCGGGCAGCACCACGGCTTCGATGCTCAAAAGCTCGCCGCCGAACTCGGTCCATGCCAGGCCGGTGACCACACCCACCTGATCCTCCTCTTCGGCCTGGCCGAAGCGGAAGCGCTGCACGCCGGCATAGGTGTTCAGGTTATCCTCGGTGACCTCGATGGATACCGTTCCGCCCTTGCTCTGCACGATCTCCTTCACCGCCTTGCGGATCAGGTTGGCGATCTCGCGCTCCAGGTTGCGCACGCCGGCTTCCCGCGTGTAATGGCGGATAAGGCTGCGGATGGCGCCTTCCGAGATGGTCCACTCGCCATCCTTCAGGCCATGCGCCTCGCGCTGCTTGGGCACCAGGTAGCGTTTGACGATCTCCACCTTCTCATCCTCGGTGTAACCCGAGATGCGGATGATCTCCATGCGGTCCATCAGCGGCTGCGGGATGCGCAGCGTGTTGGCCGTGGTGACGAACATCACGTCGGAGAGGTCGTAGTCCACCTCCAGATAATGGTCGCCGAACTTGTTGTTCTGCTCGGGGTCCAGCACCTCAAGGAGAGCGGACGACGGATCGCCCCGGAAATCGGCGCCCATCTTGTCGATCTCATCCAGCATGAAGAGCGGATTGGTGGCGCCCACCTTCTTCATGTTCTGCATGATCTTGCCGGGCATGGAGCCGATATAGGTGCGCCGGTGGCCGCGGATTTCGGCCTCGTCCCGGACGCCGCCCATGGAGACGCGCACGAACTTGCGCCCCGTCGCCTTGGCCAGCGACTTGCCGAGCGAGGTCTTGCCGACACCCGGCGGGCCGACGAGGCACAGGATCGGCCCCTTCAGCTTGTTGGCGCGCTGCTGCACGGCCAGATACTCGATGATGCGTTCCTTGACCTTCTCCAGGCCGTAATGATCGGCGTCCAGCACCTTCTCGGCCTCGGCGAGATCGCGCTTGACGCGGCTCTTCTTGCCCCAGGGAATGCCCAGCAGCCAGTCCAGGTAATTGCGCACGACGGTGGCTTCCGCCGACATCGGGCTCATGTTGCGCAGCTTCTTGACCTCGCCCTCGGCCTTCTCCCGGGCTTCCTTGGAGAGCTTGGTCTTCTTGATGCGCTCCTCGAGCTCGGAGATTTCGTCGCGGCCTTCCTCGCCCTCGCCCAGCTCCTTCTGAATGGCCTTCAACTGCTCGTTCAGATAATATTCGCGCTGGGTCTTCTCCATCTGGCGCTTCACGCGGCCGCGGATCTTCTTTTCCACCTGCAGCACGCCGATCTCGTTCTCCATCAGCGAGTAGACGCGCTCCAGCCGGGCGCTGACGGTGGGCAGCTCCAGCAATTCCTGCTTCTCGGCGATCTTCACGGACAGGTGCGAGGAGACGGTGTCCACCAGCTTCGAGGGCTCCTCGATCTGGTTGACCGACACCAGCACCTCGGGCGGCACCTTCTTGTTGAGCTTCACATACTGCTCGAACTGGCTCACCACGGAGCGGGCCAGCGCCTCCACCTCGGGGGTCTTCTCGTCTTCGTCGCCGATGGGCGTGGCCTCCACCTCGAAGAAGTCCTCGGCCTTCACGAAGCGGGTGATGCGGGCGCGCACATTGCCTTCGACCAGCACCTTCACGGTGCCGTCCGGCAGCTTCAGGAGCTGCAGGACCGAGGCCACGGTGCCCACGGGGTAGATGTCGCCCTCGCCCGGATCGTCCTCGCCGGCGTCACGCTGGGCGACCAGCAGGATCTGCTTGTCGTCGCGCATGGCGTCCTCGAGGGCATGCACCGACTTCTCCCGACCGACGAACAAGGGCACGATCATGTGAGGAAACACGACGATGTCCCGCAGCGGCAGCACGGGATAGGTGGTGTTCTTGATGTCCATAGTCTCTGTCATTACAAAACCACTCGTACAATCAGGAGGGACGAAAACCGGCGGCGGAGACGCCGCCTGCTCTCAAAGGTGGCGAGTGGCGGAAAGAATATCAAGGGGCGGCTGTGCTATAGTCAGGCGCCCTTCCCGACATCTTCACGCCGATCGGCGTATATGTACAAAGGCTGGGCGTTGCCCTCCACCACTTCGGCGTTGATGACGACTTCCTCGACACTTTCGAGCGACGGCAGGTCGTACATGGTCTCCAGAAGGATGGCTTCCATGATGGACCGGAGGCCACGGGCGCCGGTCTTGCGGATGATGGCCTTCTTGGCCACGGCGCGCAAGGCGTCCTCGGTGAAGGTCAGTTCCACATTCTCCATCTCGAACAGGCGCTGATACTGCTTCACCAGGGCGTTCTTGGGCTTGGAGAGGATTTCGATGAGGGCATCCTCATCCAGGTCCTCCAGCGTCGCCAGCACCGGCAGACGGCCGACGAACTCGGGGATAAGGCCGAATTTCAGCAGGTCCGCCGGCTCGATCTCGGAGAGCACCTCGCCGGTGGGCCGGTCGTCCAGCTCGTGCACGTCGGCGCCAAAGCCGATGGACTTGCTCCGCCCCCGGGCGCCGATGATCTTCTCCAGCCCGGCGAAGGCACCGCCGCAGATGAAGAGGATGTTGGTGGTGTCCACCTGCAGGAACTCCTGCTGCGGATGCTTGCGCCCACCCTGCGGCGGCACGGAGGCCACGGTGCCTTCCATGATCTTCAGGAGTGCCTGCTGCACCCCCTCGCCCGACACGTCGCGGGTGATGGAGGGGTTGTCCGCCTTGCGGCTGATCTTGTCCACCTCGTCGATATAGACGATGCCGCGCTGCGCCCGGTCCACATTGTAGTCGGCCGCCTGCAGCAGTTTCAGGATGATGTTCTCCACGTCCTCGCCCACATAGCCGGCCTCGGTCAGCGTCGTGGCGTCGGCCATGGTGAAGGGCACGTCGAGGATGCGCGCCAGCGTCTGGGCCAGCAGGGTCTTGCCGCAGCCCGTCGGGCCGATCAGCAGGATGTTGGACTTGGCGAGTTCCACGTCGGAGCTCTTGCCGACATGGCTGAGGCGCTTGTAGTGGTTGTGCACGGCGACGGAGAGCACGCGCTTGGCATGCCGCTGGCCGATCACATAGTCATCCAGGACCTTGTTGATTTCGGAAGGGCTCGGCACACCATCGCGGGACTTCACCAGCGCGCTTTTGTGCTCTTCGCGGATGATGTCCATGCAGAGCTCGACGCATTCATCACAGATGAAAACCGTCGGCCCCGCGATCAGCTTGCGCACCTCATGCTGGCTCTTTCCGCAGAACGAGCAGTACAGGGTGTTCTTGGAGTCGCCGCCGGTCAGCTTGGTCATTCATTCAATCCTTACGGCCTAGATGCCCAGTCTCTGTGTCTAGCCTAAACATAAACGCGGAGTCATCAATAGTTGTTTAATGGCGCCGCGCCCGGGGCCGTACCGCCCCCTGGGCATCACATTTACTCACGCCGTTACGAAGCGTCGCCAGGGGCTTCCTTGCGCTGTTCGACCACGTTGTCGACGAGGCCGAACTCCTTCGCTTCTCCCGGAGTCATGAATTTATCCCGTTCGACGGCGGCTTCAATGGTCTCCAGATCCTGGCCGGTGTGCTTCACGTAGATTTCGTTCAGGCGGCGGCGAAGGGCGATGATCTCGCGGGCATGGATCTCGATGTCCGTGGCCTGCCCCTGCATGCCGCCCGACGGCTGATGGATCATGATGCGGGAATTGGGCAGCGAATTGCGCATGCCCTTGGCCCCGCCGGCCAGCAGCAGCGAACCCATGGAGGCTGCCTGCCCGATGCACAGCGTGGACACCGGCGGCTTGATGTACTGCATGGTGTCGTAGATCGCCATGCCGGAAGTGACCACACCACCCGGCGAGTTGATGTACATGGCGATCTCCTTCTTGGGGTTCTCGGCCTCCAGGAAGAGGAGCTGCGCCACCACCAGGCTCGACATATGGTCCTCGATGGGGCCGGTGATGAAGATCAGCCGTTCCTTGAGGAGCCGTGAATAAATGTCGTAGGCACGCTCGCCGCGATTGGTCTGCTCAACGACCATGGGGACGAGCTGATTGTAGTAGTTGTCAACGATATCCACGGCTTATCTCCTTGATGCCATTGCCCTTGCAGACCCAGAGGCGGCTTATGCGTCGCCGGCCTTCTTGGGAGCGGCCTTCTTGGCCGGCGCCTTCTTCGGCTTGGCGGCGGCCTTCTTGGGCGCCGCGGCCTTGGCCTCGCTCTCACCGTCCTTGGCGGCCGCCGCCTTCGATGCCGCCTTCTTGGGCGCGGCCTTCTTGGCCGGCGCCTTCTTCGGCTTGGCGGCCTCGTCCTCGGGCTCGGCCTCCAGCTCCTCGCGGGTCACCGTCCGGTCGGTCACCTGCGCCATCTCCAGGATGAAATCCACCACCTTGTCTTCGTAAAGCGGGGCACGGAGCTGGGCCAGCGCCTGTGGATTCTCGCGGAAATAGCGGATCACCGCCTGCTCCTGGCCGGGATAGCGGCGGGCTTCCATGGCCAGCGCCTGGTTCAGCTCGTCGGCCTTGATCTCCACATTGTTGCTCTGGCCGATCTCCGACAGCACCAGGCCAAGCCGCACCCGGCGCTCGGCGATGGAGCGATATTCGGCCTGGAGTTCGTCCTCCGACTGTTCCTCATCCTCGATGGAGCGGCCGTCGGCCTCCAGCTCGCGCTGGAATTCCTGCCAGATCTGCTCGAACTCCATATCCACCATGCCCAGCGGCACGTCGAA
>Ga0182744_1003328_pt1 | contig 12579 bp, 12 predicted proteins | sample eDN3rd30CKraftMG_FD_128525 | JGI IMG/M metagenome (GOLD analysis project Ga0182744, IMG submission 128525) | Enriched Miracle-Growth compost microbial communities from Emeryville, California, USA - eDNA 3rd pass 30_C Kraft MG (version 2) (version 2) ...
AAAAGGAGGGCTCCCAAGTTCTCGCGCATAAAATTCATGTAACGATCGACCGTCTCCACCCAAGTTTCGCGCCGCTCTTGCTCTTCTTTCCAGCGCGCATAGGTGCGGAAATAAATGAATTCCGCCAAAGGATTGGGGAAGAACTTTTTGCTTTCGGCCATCAGCGCCTGAACGTCTTCAGCCATTTTTCCCCTCCACTTCCGCGCGCGTTTTTTCAAAAGCTTTCCGGAAGGGAGAGCCTTGAGGAAAAAAACGCTCCACCGTTTCCAAAGCTTCTTTCGGTTTCAAACCCAAAGCCTCCGTCCACAAGTCTTCATAGATCAACTTTGTCGCTCCCACCGCCAACGAGGGAAAGGCGCCGTCGTCCACCTCGCCAAAACCCACGATCAGCAAACGCTGAAAAAGCATTTTCATTCCGCGGTTGTAATGGGCTTCGTTCAAACGTCCTTGCAGGTCCGTGGCTTTTTTGAGTTCTTTCGTGGAGAGGGGCGAGTCCTGTTCCAAGACGTCTAAAAGATCCCTGGCCTCATGGCTTAAAGCCTCCTCCACATTTCCCACGGCGTGCATCAGACAAACAAGCGCCGTGAACAATTCCCGCGAAAAAAAAGTGGCCCGACCTTGGTACCATTTGGAATAAACCACGCTTTTATTTTCGGAGAGGCGCTTCATCAAGGTCCACATGTCAAAGACGCGGTTGTCCCCGCTTTCATCCCATTCCCACCGCAGTTTCTTGCGCGGAAAAAACGCGCTCCACAGAGAATGGGGTTCCTTGCGGTTATTGAGGGGAAAAACCAGCAGGGCTCCGTTTTTGTTGATGTGAGAGATCGCCGACCGTTGATTCATGGGCGCATCTTACCCTTTTTATGCGGGACTAAGAACACGAATCTTGCCCTTCCTGACCTTGCTCGACCGACGGATTCCCCTAAAATAAACGTCATGAATACTAAAAACACCTTCAAAGTTTTTTGTTGTTTCCTCTTAAGCTTCCTGTTGACCGACATTCCGGTGGCCTTGGCCGCGACACCCAATGGAATGTTTTCCACCATGGAAATCGTCGAACATCTGGATCGCAAACAAACCGAACAAAAAACCCGGGAATTCATTCAACGGGCGGACGTTCAAAAAATCTTGGTGGCTCAAGGCCTTTCACCCGATGAGGTTTCATCCCGTCTGGCCAGTCTGTCCGACAGCGAACTTTCGCAGTTGGCCGGGCAAATCAATCATGTCCAGGCCGGAGGCGACATTCTGATCACTATCTTGGTGGTTGTTTTGATCATCTTCTTGGTGAAGCGCCTTTGATTCCATGTTCATGAAAGAAATTTTTATTTTGTGCGCCGCCTGGGGCCTGATCGGCTGCGCCAGCGCCACTCCCCAATCGGAGAATCTTTTAAAAAATCCTCCAGCCACTCTTCCGCGCCGAACGGAGATTCCCGGCGTTCCCTTCCTACGCCAAGCGGACAACTACTGCGGGCCCGCCACCCTCACCATGGTTCTTCAGTGGAGCGGGGAAAAAAACCTCTCCGTGGACGACGTTGCCCAACAGGTGTTTACTCCGGGAATGAAAGGCACTTTTCAAACCGACATGATCAGTGCCAGCCGTCGCCGCGGGCGCATGGCCCTCCCTCTTCACGGCATGAAAGATCTTTTAACCGAAGTCGCCGCCGGACACCCGGTGATCGTCTTCGAAAATCTTTCGGTGAAATGGTGGCCGCAGTGGCATTACGCCGTCGTGTTCGGCTACGACTTGGATGCGCGGAAAGTTCTTATGCATTCGGGTCCTGAGGCGGAAAAACGTTGGGATTTAAAAACTTTCGAGCGCTCCTGGAAATTGGGAGACTATTGGGGATTGGTGGTGTTGCCTCCCGATCAACGGGCCGCCACCGCGGATGAACTGGCCCACATGAAAGCCGCCGCCGCCCTGGAGCAAATCGGAAAAGAGACGGAGGCGAAAACCGCCTATCAAACCATTCTTTCCCATTGGCCGAAAAGTTTCACGGCCCGCGTAGGGCTTGGAAATCTGGCTTACCGCCAAGGACATCATCGAGAAGCGAAAAGATATTTTAGGGAAGCTTTGAAGATCGATCCCTCTTCGGACATGGTCCGACACAATTTGGCGGTTATTACCGGAAAAGCGGTTACTGGGAAAGCAACTTCTGATGGATCAAAACCTTACAGCGCTCCACCCCCGGCTGATCAAAAGCGTTGACCCGCAAATCGGCGGCGATTCGGTCCACCGCGATCATGGAAAAAGTAAAAAAGCGCAACAAAGATCCGATGCTTCCGGAAAAACTCCACGGGTAAGTCAACGCGCCCACTTCCCCCAAGGCTTCCCGGCAGGCTTCCGCTTCCATGTTCAAGACCTCGGAGAGAGCGCGGCCCTTCAAACGTCGGTCCGGAAAAAGCAAATCCTCTTTCAGCTCCTGTTCGGAATAAAATTCCTCTTTCAAAAAGAGATGGGCTTTCCCCTGAGGTTGTTCGAAAAACTGCTGAAGCAACGAATGTTGATCACTGGCTCCCCGGCACACGATGGGGACGGGAACGGCCATCGACGGATCGGAGATCTTTTTTCCCAAAGACTCCGACCATAGCTGCTGAAACCATAAGGCCGCCTCATAAATACGGGAGCCGTAACTCCAAACGGGAAGCAACCCTATTTTTTCTTCGCAACATTGGCGCAAAAATCCGGTGAAGGCATTTAAGTCCTCTTCCTGCAGGGTGCATTGCCTGATGTTTTCGGCAATGTCCTCCAGGGAAAATCCCGCCAAGGCCAAAGGCAAAAAGCCGATGGGCGAATAAACCGAAAAGCGCCCGCCCACTTCCTCCGGAATCCGCAAAACTTCCACGCCGTGCCCCTGGGCCCACCGCCCCAGATGGGAATCGACCTTGCTGGTGATGACCGTGAACTCATCCCCCGGAAGATCCTGTCCGCTTTGAAGCAACTGATTGAGCATCCCCAAAGTTTCCATGGTCGTCCCACTTTTCGAGGCGATGATCCAATGCACGGAGCCCTCAAAGCGCAGCGCCTTTAAAGAGGCGTCATCCAAATTGTCCGCGACGGTCACATGATCAAGACCCAGGAAACTGCAAAGGGCGCGCACCCCCAGGGAGCTGCCGCCGACGCCGACGAAAACGATGCGGGCCTGCTTTTTGATTTTTTCCGCCCGCTTCTGGCAAAGAAGAAGTTCTTCCTTCATCGAGAGGTAACTGAAATAAGGGCGTTCCAAAATGTTTTGAAGGGACATTCCAGATTTAAAGTACACTTTGACCCGATAAATCAAGCGTTATGTTTCAAGCAGCCAGCGAAAGGCGCGGCGGAGTTCTTGAACGCCGTTTTGCGGATACCACTTGCCATGGGAAAGAATCACCTTTTCGGGATTCCAGGCGATGATGCGCTCCACGCAGGCGCGCAGCTCCTTTTTATGTCCCCAAAAAGTCGCGCGGACATCCAGGGGCATTTTTCCGTCCGGGTGCACCGAACCCACCGCCCGCAAAAGAAAACGAAAGAAACGCGAGCGCACTTTCTGAAGCTCGAAGTTTTCAATCAAGTCGGTCAGAATCAAGGTCTTACTGGAGCGATGAAAAAACACCTCTTCACTGAAATAGGCGCTGCCCTTGATGCGCAGTTGATCCATTTCCACGGCCCAATCCGCGGGCGCCCCTTCCGGAATGTCCCTGTCGAAGGTCACGGTGATGTTTTGACCGCGGGCCCTTTCCCGCACTCCGGGAGAGGCCCAAGACAAAGCGTTTGGATAATGACGGTGCCAAGATTCGATCCCGGCGTAATGAATCTTACTGGGAGAAACCAGATGACGGATCACTCCCAACTCTTCCAGCACGCGCGCCAATTCGGCGTTGAACGGCAGGGGGGAGTGGAGAAACAAATCCCGGTTTTCCAGTCTTACCACCGTCATGCGCGTGGTGAAGGGAATGCTTCCCCCGAAATAAGCCATCTCGATTTCCGGGCCGTCCACCACCCACAGATTTTCCGCCACCGGTTTTAAAACGTTGATGGGCGTGTAAAGATCCAGCCGACTCACCATTGCTTTTCAAAGGCTTTCCAAAATTCATTGAAATTTTCAACAAAGGGCAAATGGCCCACTCCGGGCAAAAGCACCAACTTCGCATGGGGAATCATCTTCGCCACCTGTTTTCCCATCGCCGGATAATTGCCCATCCGACTTTTCATCGGCTCCAAAGCCCAAGCCTTACCGATGGCGGTCCGGTCTTTTTCGCCGATCATCAATATCACCGGCATCTTCAGGTTTTTGAACTCATAAAACACGGGCTGGGTGAAAATCATGTCGGAGGTCAAAGCCGACGTCCAGGCGATCAAAGGGTAATCCGGCCCTTTCAGCCACGCCACTTGAAACTCGATCCATTTTTGATACTTCGGCATCCATCCGCCGTCGTAATAACTTTTGACCTGATACTGCTTGATGTCCTCCGCCGTCTTCTTCAATTCCGCCTGATAGTTTTCGTCCACGGTGCGATACGAAGTCATTGTTTTCCAATCCTCCAACCCGATGGGATCGACCAGATAAAGCTTCGTGACTTTGTCCGGAAACATCAGCGCGTAACGGGTCGCAAGCATTCCCCCCATCGAGTGGCCGAACAGTTCGAACTTCTCCACCTTCAAGGACTTCAGCAACTCATCCGTATTCACCGCGAGCTGTTGAAAGCTGTATTGATAATTGGCGGGCTTGCTGGATTTTCCAAAACCGATCTGATCGGGAACGATCACCCGGTAACCCTTTTCGCTGAGCTTCTGAATGATGTCCTCAAAGTAAGCGCCCAAGAAATTCTTGCCGTGGAAAAGGACCATCGTCTTCTGATAGCCCTGCTTGGGGATGACGTCCATGTAGGCCATCTCGACGTCCTGCTGTTGGGACTTGAAACCGTAACTTTTCACTTCGTAGGGGTAGGAATAATGATGCAGGCGGGCGTCCTCCCCGCTCACCGCTTTTTCCAACTTCGGCGCTCCCGCGCAACCCACCAGAAAAAATGCGATCAGGGACAGTTTTGAAACACAGCGCATCACAAAGGCCTCCTTGGTGAAAAAGTCTCATTTTAGAGCGCGGTGGAGGGACTGGCAAATGGGAGCTTTTGGTTGAGGGGGCTCTTTCCCCTCTCTTTTCCTCATAAGACAATTATTATTGAAATAAATTTTCGATAGGAATGACCTATTAAGCCATAGAAAACAAGAATTAGAGTCTTTCAGGGAATTGCTTTAAGGTGATTGAAAACCAACCACTTCCCAAGGAGGAATCATGGAAACTCTTATCAACACTCAGCTTCCCGAGTTCAAAGCTCAGGCCTACCACAAAAACGATTTCGTGACGGTCACCAACAAAAACCTTCAAGGCAAATGGTCGATCCTGTTCTTTTACCCCGCGGACTTCACTTTCGTGTGCCCCACCGAGCTCGGCGACATGGCTGATAAGTACAAAGAGTTCCAAAAAATGGGCGTGGAAGTTTATTCCGTCAGCACCGACACTCACTTCACTCACAAGGCTTGGCATGACTCTTCCGAAACCATCAAGAAGATCAACTACCCCATGTTGGCCGATCCCACCGGAGCTTTGTCCCGCGCCCTCGGCGTTTACATCGAAAGCGAAGGACTGGCTTACCGCGGAACTTTCCTGATCAACCCTGAAGGAAAAATCAAACTGGCCGAAGTGAACGACAACGGCATCGGCAGAAACGCCGACGAATTGATCCGCAAAGTGCAAGCCGCTCAATTCATCACCGAGCACCCGGACCAAGTGTGCCCCGCCAAATGGACTCCCGGCGAAAAAACACTGAAACCCGGTCTCGATCTGGTCGGTAAAATCTAACCCCTACTTTTTTCGGAAGAGAAGCGAGGTTTTTATGTTGGATCAAAATATGCTGGAGCAGCTGCGGGAAGTTTTCACCAAGTTGGAAAACAAGGTGGAATTGGTCCATGACCATTCCGCGCATCCGCAACAAGCGGAGCTCTTGGAAATGCTGAACGAGGTGGCCTCCACGTCGCAAAACATTGAAGCAGTTTCCTCCAACGAAACATCGGAGACTCCTCGCTTCTTTCTCCGTCATGAAGGAAAAGCCAACGGGATCTCCTTTGTGGGGATTCCCGGCGGCCATGAATTCACTTCGTTGATTCTGGCCATTCTCAATGCGGACGGCAAAGGCAAACTCCCCGATGAAAGCATCATCCAAAGAGTTCAACGACTGAAAGGCCCCATCCGTCTGCGCACTTACATTTCCCTTTCCTGCGAGAACTGCCCGCAGGTGGTACAGGCTCTCAACGTCATGACGATCTTTCATCCCGACTTCACTCATGAAATGAGAGACGGAGGCTTCGTTTCCGAAGAAATCAAGGAATTGGGCATCCAAGGCGTACCCAGCGTCGTCAGCAATGACGGCAAACTCATCAGCGCCGGAAAAGTGGAGCTGGTGGATCTGATTAAAAAATTGGAAGACCTCTACGGCTACCGCGAAAGCGCCGAGCCGACGGTAAAAGACTTGGGAGAATTCGACGTGGTGGTGGTCGGAGCCGGACCCGCTGGCGCCTCTTCCGCCATTTACTCCGCCCGCAAAGGACTGCGCACGGCCATGATCGCCGAGCGCATCGGCGGCCAAGTGCAAGACACCAAGGGCATCGAGAACCTGATCTCCGTCCCTTACACCGAAGGACCGAAACTCTCCGCCCAGCTGGCGCAACACGTGATGGAGTACGACATCAAGGTGCTCGAACACCGCCGCGTGAAATCGGTCAAGGTGGAAGGCATTTTTAAAGCCCTCGAGTTGGACAGCGGAGAAATCTTGCGCACTAAAAATATGATCATCGCCACCGGGGCGAAATGGCGGCAGCTCGACATTCCCGGTGAGAAAGAATACATCGGGCGCGGCGTCGCCTTCTGTCCTCACTGCGACGGACCTTATTACAAGGGAAAGGACATTGCCGTGATCGGCGGCGGAAACTCCGGCGTGGAAGCGGCCATCGATCTGGCGGGCATCGTGAAGTCCGTCACTCTGGTTGAGTTCAACCAGGAATTGAAGGCCGATAAAATCTTGGTGGATAAATTGAAATCCCTTTTGAACGTCAAGATCATCTCCAACGCGCGCACGCTCAACGTTCTTGGAGATGGCGCCAAAGTGGTGGGCCTGGAGTACGAAGACCGCTCCTGCGGCGAAAACAAAAAGCTTGAGTTGGATGGAGTGTTCATTCAAATCGGCTTGGTGCCCAACAGCCAGTTCGTCAAAGGACTTGTGGAAATGAATAAATTCGGTGAGATCATCGTGGATCATAAGGGAAAAACCAACGTTCCCGGGATTTACGCCGCCGGTGACGTTACCACCACTCCTTATAAGCAAATCGTGATCGCCATGGGCGAGGGCGCGAAAGCCGCTTTGGCCGTGTTCGAAGAACAGATGATCGCTTAAGTCGAGCTCAGCGCCTTCAAGACCAGGGACATTCCCTTTTGGGGGCGCAGAGTGATCAACGGATCCATTCCATAAGTGATCCCGGGCAAAGTTTCCACGTCGAATTTCTCAATGAACTCCGCCAGGAAAATCAAAATCTCCATTTCCGCCATGAACTTTCCGATGCAAGAGCGTCCTCCCGTACTGAAGGGCACGAAACTGAAGGCCGCGGGAGATTTTCCCTCTCCAAAATGAAAAGCGGGCGCGAACTCTTCGGGCCGCTCCCAAAACCCGGGATGACGGTGAATCAAATAAGGAGAAAAGGCCACGCGCACGCCCTTTGAAACCGCGACTCCCCCGAGAGTCACGTCCTCTTTGGCGCTTCTTTCGATGTACCAAACGGGAGGATAAAGTCTGAGGGCCTCTTGATAAACTTCCATGAGCGGCGCGCAGGTCTTTAAGGTTTTCAATTCCTTATCGGGAAGATTTCTTAAAGCGGTCCTCACTCTTTCGACTTCGTGCGGATGCGCCGCCAGAAGATAAAGCGTCCAGCATAAGGCGTGCGTCGTGGTTTCGTGGCCGGCGATGATCATGGTGATGACTTCATCCCGAATCTGGCGCCGGGCCGCCGCGACGTCGTGCTGTTCTTTTCCCCAGCGGATCAGATGGTCCAAAAGATCCTGCCGGTGAGGATCCTCCCAACGCGCGTTCATCCAACCTTCCACCAACCGGTTGAAATGTTTCAAGTGGCTTTTGAATTTGAAAAAGCGCGGCGACGGAGTGCCGAAAGGAAGACGCACCGGAGAGCGCAAGCGGTGCACGATGTACTTCATGAAAACGTCAACGTCCTCCCCCAACGCCCGCACTTCGGCATCCACCTGGGTGGAAAAAAGCCCGCGGCAAACGACGTTCAAAGTCATTCGCAAAAGTTCTTCTTCCACGCGGAAAAGGCCAGGCCCTTTCGAAGCGGAAGAAAAGGCGTCCAAAGACTTCGCCGTTTCCTCCCGGATCAGGGGAATCATATTTTCAAGACTGCGGGGTTTAAAAAACTCCCCCATCAATTTGCGCTGTCGCTCCCACAAGTCCCCGTCCGAAGTGATCAGTCCTTCTCCCATAAAAGACTTCATGTCCAAATACGAGCGTTCAAAACTGCGGGGCTTTTCCAGAAGAAATTCCCGCACCAGATCGGGGTGGTTCAAAAAATAAACCGGTTCTCCGGGAACCGGAATCAGGAATTGATCGCCAAATTTTTTCTGCATGGCTTGAAGAGGTTGCAACAAACCCTTGCGCGCCGAAGGCCAGTACTTAAGCAGTTGGCCCAGAGTGGGTCCAGAGCCTTTGGACCCGTCTTTTCTTTTGATCTCTTCGCTGAGGGAACTCATCGCTAAAAAAAATCCTTGGTTGTTTGACCTTCATTTGTGCCAGTAAATCCTGTAAATGCCGAGTGATTTCAGCGATGCACGCTTCTTTATCCTCCGCCTTTGTCTTTAAAGACACCTTCAGCTCCCCGGGGTTTTCCTGGACGATGAGATAGTCCTCGACCGGAAGAGAGGTGGTGATCACGGCGCGCCGGAAAAAATCGGGATAAACGGCCAAAAGCTCACGGCCATCTTTCTTTTCCAAATAAAGAATATCGTCCGCCCGGCCGTCGATGTGCTCCAAGGCGGTCAAGACGGAGCCGCAAGGACAGGGCGGTCCGGCCTTCAACGTCAAAACGTCATTCAACTGATAGCGCACCACCGGCTGCGTGGCGCGGTGCAAGTCGGTGATGATGGGAAAAAACTTCGTCTTTTCGGGATTCAGGAATTTCTTTTCGATGATCTGAAGGTCTTCGTTCAAATGCAGGGTGCCGTGCTTGCAGGTGATGCCCAAGAAACCTTCCGTCGCCTGATAAATTTGATCCACGCGCCGCCCGAAAGCCGCTTCGATTTTTTTCTGATCCAAGGGTTCCAACACTTCGGCCACGCTGATGATTTTTTTGGGAATTTTCTGAAGGCGAAGTTCCCCGGAGGAAATCTTTTGAGCCAGCCGCACCAGCACGGAGGGCGGGGCGATCAACACATCCGGAGTCAGGGCGGAAAGTCTTTGCAGATGCAGGGATTCTTCCTGAAGAAGATCGAAGTACTCAAATTGGATGCGGCGGCTTTGCACGGAGGTGTACAAATTGGAATTCGCGCGCAGAAAAAAGGCGATCTTCCAACGGGAAAACAAAGATCCCGGAAGGCCCTTCGCCAAAAGGATTCCCGCGTATTTGAAACGCTCAAAGTCCGTCGCCATAAAAAGACCGCGGTGACCGCTGGTGCCGGAGCTTAAGCCCACGGTGGCGCCCTTTAAAGTGGGAGTGAAATTTCTGGATTCCTCGGCGGCGAGAGCCTCCCGAAAGGCGGCCTGCGCGGAGATTCCCAAAGTGTTGATTTCCTGAAAGTGCTCCATGAATTCCGGTTTGGAAATGACCGGAAGCTTTTCCCAGTCCTTCACCGTGGCGCCCTCAAGAAGGTTCGCATAATAGGGAGAATTTTTTTTGAGGTGCCTCAGAAGTTTTTTTAAAAGTCTGGTTTGGTGACTCTCTAAAGCCCCGCGCTCGGAAAAGCCGCTCTTTCTTTTTTGCTTCAGATAATAAAATAAAAGAATCAGCTTTTTCATTCCCGGAAACTTTCCAAAAAGCGGTTCAAACCCTCCTGCACGCTCAGAATGGGACGATAACCCAACAGTGTCTTGGCTTTGGAAATATCGAGAGTGCGTTCTCTTCCCAAAACGCAGGCCGCATACCGGGTGAGCACAGGCTCTTTTCCGGGAAAGGGGCGATAAAGCGTTTCAAAAAGGCTTCCCAGAAAATAAGCCTTTTCAAAAGAGAGCGGACGCTCTTTGTAATCGAACTTCAAAGTTTCAAAAACGCCGCGCAAGGTGGGATAAAGCGCGACGGGTTCATCATTGGTGATGTTGTAAATCCCACCCACGGCCTCTTTGGGCGCCGTCAGAGTCAAGCGGATGGCTTCCACCACATTTTCCACACAGGTCAGATCAATTTTATTTTTACCCATGCCCACCACCGGTAAAAAACCTTTTTTTCCCAAACGTAAAAGGCGGGGAAAAATGGAACGGTCCCCCTCGCCCACAATCGCCTGAGGTCTTAAAATCAAAACTTCCAGCCGGCCTTTGGCATTCAACACTTCCTTTTCCGCCAAAAGCTTCGTGGCCGCGTAGTGATTGATGGAGTGCTTGGGCAAAGGATCGCTCTCTTTGATCATGGATCGGTCCGTCTTTTCCACGTAAATGCTGGGAGTGGAAAGATGAACCAAACGCCGCACCTTCGCCGTCGTGCAGGCTTCCAACACATTGCGAGTTCCTTCCACATTGGCCCGGTAAAAATCGGCGTAGGGCCCCCAAGGGGAAGACAGGGCCGCGCAATGAACGACCACTTCAACGTCTTTAAAGCTTTGCAAAAGTTTTTCTTTTTCCGACAGATCTTGAACGAAAGCTTTAAGACCCCTCTGCTGAAGCGCCTGGATTTTTTGAGGATCTCTTCCCAAGGCGATCACATCCATTCCCAGCCGGTGAAAAGTTGCGGCCGCCTTGCCCCCCAAAAATCCGGTCGCGCCGGTGATCGCCACTTTCATGACAAACTTTCCCCGTCCCATTGGATGTCTTCCGTGGTCGCTTCCAAAAGAGAAATTCCTTTTGTCCTGCCGACGGAAAGACTCTGGAACAAATACGTCACCTGTCCCCACAGCGGACCCCAATCCCCGCGCTCCTTCAAGACGTCGCGGGAATTCCAATAACAATGCAGCCAATTTCTCAGCGCGGACCAAGAGCGGATCTGCGGCGCTCCCAAAAAGAGCATGGCCAAAGCCACTTGGGCCGGAGTGGAATCTTTTTTCAACGCTTGAGCGGGCGTCCACGCCTCATTCACCAAAGCCTCAAGACTTTCATCTTCGACCATCAGATGCAAACCGCTGGTCGCGCGGGGGTTGCACTCCAGAGGAAAAAAATTTTCTCCGGAAGGCGCGATCACATCGAAAGAAATCTGACCGTGATAAGAAAGTTTTTGCGCCACTTCCCTTGCCCATTCCGTCACATCCGGCCGTTTCACTTCCCGAAAGCAAATTCCCGCCCCCGGTCCGGCACGAAAAGCGCTCTGATAACAAACCGAATGGGCGAGCCGCCCCCGGTGACAAATTCCATAAAAACAAATTTCTTCCCCCGCCACGAAATCCTGAAGCACCCAAGGATGGTCCGCGGAAATTTGAAGGCCTTTTCCCCAGCCCCTTTCCCCCGGACGCAAAATTTTTACCGCGGAGCCGAAGCGGGAATAGGCCGGCTTCAGCACCTGCATCTTTTCGGAATTTCTCAGCTCCTCAAGTTGCTCTTGAGAGGTCACGAGCAAGGAAGAAGGTCCCGGATGGGACGTTCCCTGCGTCCACTGATTGAACAAAAACTTATTATGAAGAAGCCTTAGTTTTTCCAAGTCGTCGGCGAAGACCCGCACGCCCAAGGCCTCGAGTTCTTTTTTTCCGGAGGAAACGTAAAAAACCTCTTCACAGGTCGGAATAAGCACATCCACTTTTTCCCGCACGCAGATCTCACACAGGTCCTTCACATACTGAGAGGGATTCCTTCGGGGCGCGGTGACCACTTCATTCCCTGCCAAATACCGGCTGGAACGCGCCAAATTACGGGGACTGCTTTCCGCTCCAAGCACGCGGTAGCCCCGCTTGGCGAAAAAACGAACCGCCTCCAAAGTCACCGGCGCTCTGCCTCCGGTAAAGAGCAAAGTCTTAGTACTCAAAAACCATTCCCCCGATGGAAAGGCCGGCGGAGGTTCCGCACAAAAGCACGCGATCGCCCTTTTTGACCCGACCTTCGCACCGGGCCAGATGCAGGCCCAAAGGGATGCAGGCGGCAATCATGTTTCCGTAATCGGGAACGATGGTCAGCCACTTTTCACTTTTGATTTGAAGAGAGCGTTTGATCAAATTCATCGCCGACAAGCTGGCTTGGTGGGGAATGATCAAATCCATCTCGGCCAAAGTTAAATTCAAGGGCTCGAAAAGTTTTTTCATAAAGGGCCCCACTTTCACCAAAGAGGTTTCAAAGAGGGCCGGACCGTTCATGGAAAACAAATAGCGCGCGTCGTCCGGTCCGTCGACACCGGAAGTGCGCACGTTAATACGCGAGCCG
>Ga0182744_1003329_pt1 | contig 12575 bp, 10 predicted proteins | sample eDN3rd30CKraftMG_FD_128525 | JGI IMG/M metagenome (GOLD analysis project Ga0182744, IMG submission 128525) | Enriched Miracle-Growth compost microbial communities from Emeryville, California, USA - eDNA 3rd pass 30_C Kraft MG (version 2) (version 2) ...
GAATCGCGGATGTGCAGGATTTCGCGCAATTGGTGTTCGCCGTCCGCGCCCTCGTTGCGCGCGACTTCGATGTCGGGCAGCACGGGATAGTTGATCGAGGCGAACGCGGCGGCGATCAGCGACGAGCAGATCGCGCGCGTCGGCTCGCCGCTGCCGATCGAGAGCAGGCGGCGGCGATATTTCTGCGGCAGTGGCGGTGGATGCACGAGATAGCGCGCGAGGTCGATCACGTTGCGCAGGTCGTACTGCTGGCCGATGCGGTGGATCGCGTAGGCGGCCAGCGCGTCGATTTCTTCCGCGTGCACGCCGACCGGCCGGCAGATGCGCGTGTGCAGTTGCGCGTAATGCGACACCGGCACGGCGCGCACGCCTTCGTTGATGTCGGCTTCGACGAGCATGGGCGCCGCGCCGTGCTCTTCCGCGAGCGCATCGCCCACGCACAGCGCCGCATGCGACCACGTCGATTGCGTGATCGTGCGGATCGCGGCGGCAAAGCGGCTGCTGCCCTCCACAAGCAGCACGTCGCCCTTGCGCAGGCTCGCGGCGAGCATGCCGCGCCGGCTCGTCGCGATGGAAAAACCGTCGCGCGGTTCGGACAGGTAATGCGCCAGCTTGTGGCCGATCCAGGAAAGCGGACCCACGGCGACCTCGTCGACGTTCGATGCGTCCGCATTTTACGCGCGCCCGCGCAGCGCGCCGTCCGGTTTACGTTTGCTTGCGCGTCAGGCGCGGCGGCGCCCTGAAATGCGCACCCAGTCCTCGCGCGTGGCTATGGCGAGGTCGTCGAACCACTGCGCGTAGATCGCGAGCAGTTCGTCGTGCTGGCCCTGCAGGATGCCCGACAACGCGAACGGCGCGCCGGGCTTTGCGCATTGCGCGAAACGCGGCGCGAGCTGCGCGAGCGGGCCGGCGAGGATGTTGGCGACGAAGACCTCTGCGGGTTCCTGCGCGAACTCTTCAGGGAGATGCAGCGCGAGACGATCGTCGACGCCGTTGCGCTGCGCATTGTCGCCGCTCGCGACGATCGCCTGCGGATCGTTGTCGATGCCATCGACGCGTGCCGCGCCGAGCTTGAGCGCGGCGATCGCGAGCACGCCCGAGCCGCAGCCGTAGTCGACGACATGCTTGCCGGCGAGGTCGAGACCGTCGAGCCATTCCAGGCACAGCGCCGTCGTCGGATGCGTGCCGGTGCCGAAGGCGAGGCCGGGATCGAGGCGCACGACGACCGCGTCGGCATCATCCGTCGGCGGTTCGATGTTCCATGGATAAATCCACAAGCGCCGGCCGAAGCGCATCGGCTTGAAGTCGTCCATCCACACGCGTGTCCAGTCTTGGTCGGCGACGTCGCGCAGGCGCAGTTGTTCCGGTTCGAGATCGGGCGCGAGTTCGCACAGCAGATGCACGAGGCCGGCGCGATCGGTGTCCGCGTCGAACAATGCGTTGAGCACGAGGTGGTTCCACACCGGCGTCTCGCCGACGCCGGGTTCGAGGATCGCGCGTTCGTTTGGCGTGTCGACTTCCGCATCGAGCAGTGTTACCGCAAGCGCACCGCACTCTTCGAGCGCGAGTTCGACGCGTTCGTGGTCGGCTTCTCGGATCGCTAGTGAAAGTTCAAGCCATGGCATGTTGGGAAGGTTTCAGGTTGGGCGATCTTCGAAAGCGCAAGATTCAGGAGCTGCGCTTTTGGTTTCCGTTACGCAGGTGAGGTCGCTGTTTAAGCAGGAGAAACGGCTCAATGGCGACGGAATGGATGCCACGACACGGGCCCGAGCGAATGGTGAAAAACAATTCGGCGCAACCGTGCGGATCAAAGCTCTCGATACGTTTGCATAGGCCGATCAGGTGACGAAATACGGGCTCCGAATGCTTGCGAAAAGCGGGCTTTAATCCGCTCAGATCGGGTATGCCCAAGATGCGGACGCGATCTCCTTCGCGAAGGACAAATCCCTTGGCGTCGAGTGGTTCGAGTGCGGGCATGTCGTTCGGATTCTTTGGAATTCGAGATGCTTCAATCGAAATCCGCGTGCTAGCCAATCGCGATCGCCTTTTCCTTCGCCTCGGCGATGCGCTTTTCGAGGTAATGAATGTTCTGCCCGCCGCCCTGGAAGCCGCCGTCGGCCATGATGCGCTGCTGCAGCGGCACATTGGTCTTGATGCCTTCGACGACCATTTCCGACAGCGCGATGCGCATGCGCGCGATCGCAGTGGCGCGGTCGCGGCCGTGCACGATGAGCTTGCCGATCATCGAGTCGTAGTTGGGCGGGATCTTGTAGCCGTCGTAGACGTGCGTGTCGACGCGCACGCCGGGGCCGCCGGGTGCTTCGAAGCGTTTCACGGTGCCGGGGCTCGGCAGGAACGTGTCCGGGTCTTCGGCGTTGATGCGGCATTCGATCGCGTGGCCGTCGAGGACGATGTCCTCTTGTCGCAGCGAGAGTTTCTCGCCGGAGGCGATGAGCAGCTGCTCGCGCACGAGATCGACGCCGGTGATGAGTTCGGTCACCGGGTGTTCGACCTGGATGCGCGTGTTCATCTCGATGAAGTAGAAGCGGCCGTTCTCGTAGAGGAACTCGAACGTGCCGGCGCCGCGGTAGCCGATGCGCTTGCAGGCTTCGACGCAGACCTTGCCGATCTCGACGCGTTGCTCGGGCGTGATGCCCGGCGCAGGCGCTTCCTCGACGACCTTCTGGTGGCGGCGCTGCATCGAGCAGTCGCGCTCGCCGAGGTGGATCGCGTTGCCTTGGCCGTCGGCGAGCACCTGGATTTCCACGTGGCGCGGGTTTTCGAGGAACTTCTCCATGTAGACCTCGCCGTTGCCGAACGCGGCCTTGGCTTCGGACTTGGTCATCTGGATCGCGTTGGAGAGGTGCGCTTCGGTGTGCACGACGCGCATGCCGCGTCCGCCGCCGCCGCCGGCCGCCTTGATGATGACGGGATAGCCGATCTCGCGCGCGATCTTCGTGTTCGCGACGACGTCGTCGCCGAGCGGGCCGCCCGAGCCGGGCACGCAGGGCACGCCGGCGGATTTCATCGCGCGGATCGCCTCGACCTTGTCGCCCATGAGGCGGATCACGTCCGCGGTCGGGCCGATGAAGACGAAGCCGGACTTCTCCACGCGCTCGGCGAAGTCCGCGTTCTCGGACAAGAAGCCGTAGCCCGGATGGATCGCCTGCGCGTCGGTGACCTCGGCCGCGGCGATGATGCGCGGGATGTTGAGATAGCTGTCCGCCGACGCCGGCGGGCCGATGCAGATCGCCTCGTCGGCCATGCCGACGTGCTTGAGGTTGCGATCCGCCGTCGAATGCACGGCAACCGTCTTGATGCCGAGCGTGTGGCAGGCGCGCAGCACGCGCAACGCGATTTCGCCGCGGTTGGCGATTACCACTTTGTCAAGCATGGGAATGGAGAATCGGGAATGGGGAATGGGTAAAAGCAGTCATCTTGCAGCTCCACTTTTTTCGAGCGCGTTCATGAGTGCGGTAATTCGAGCGAATATCGTGTCGATGTTCGACCCGAATCCCGACGGTACTTCTACATATCCGAGGCGGATCGCGATCTGGATCTGGGTATCCAGTTCAGACAGAGAGCCGCGAGCGATGGACAAGAATCGCAGATACTCGGCGGTCGATCGTCGCGCTGCGCCTTCTGCGATGTTGGAGGGAATGCTCACTGCGCAGCGTCGCACTTGCGAGGTCAGTCCGAAACGCTCGGTATCCGGGAAGGTTCGCGAAAGGCGGTACACGGTTTCAACGAGGGCCATGGAATCCCGCCAAACGTCGAGCCGTTCGTGTGGCCGCTTTGCCGATTCCCCATTCTCCATTCCCGATTCCCAGCTCTTCAGCCGATCACGAACATCGGTTCGTCGAATTCGACCGGTTGGCCGTTCTCGACGAGGATCGCGACTACCGTGCCGGAGGCGTCGGCTTCGATCTGGTTGAACATCTTCATCGCCTCGATGATGCCGATTGTTTCGCCGGCCTTGACGCTCTGGCCGACCTTGACGAACGCGGGCGAGTCGGGATTGGCCGAGGCGTAGAACGTGCCGACCATCGGCGATTTGACGACGTGGCCGTCCGGCAGCGCCTTCGCGCTCGGCGCGGATGCGGTCGGTGCCGGCGCGGCGACCGGCGCGGCGGCTGCGGGCGCGTCGTAACGCACGGCCGGTGCAGCCGCGACCGGCGCCGCGGCGACCATGCCCTTGGGCATGCGCGACAGGCGCACGATTTCCTCGCCTTCCTTGATTTCCAGTTCGGCGAGGTTGGATTCCTCGAGGAGGTCGATGAGTTTCTTGATCTTGCGCAGATCCATGGGCGTCTCTCGGTTTCGCGCCGGCGCGGGCCGTCGCTCGGGTGTCAGGTGGTGCGCTCTAGGCGCTGGATGGCCGCGGCCAATGCGAGTCCGTAGCCGATCGGGCCGAGGCCGCAGATCGTGCCGATGGCGAGGTCGCTGAGGTAGCTGTGTTGGCGGAACGCTTCGCGCGCGTGGATGTTGGACAAATGGATTTCGATGAACGGCACGCCGACCGCGGCGAACGCGTCGCGCAGGGCGATGCTGGTGTGCGTGAACGCGCCGGGATTGATCAGCACGAACGCGGTGCCGTCCTCGCGCGTGCGCTGAACGCGCTCGACGAGCTCGTGCTCGGCGTTGGACTGGAAGCTCGCCAGCGCATGACCGGCTGCCTGGGCGCGCGCGGCAAGGTCGGCATCGATCTCGGCCAGCGTCGTGCGGCCGTAGACGTCCGGCTCGCGCGTGCCGAGCAGGTTGAGGTTGGGGCCATGCAGGACGAGGATGTTCGCCACCGGGCGATCCGGGCCGGAAAGAGGGCGGCTAGTCTGGCCGAGCGTCGCTGTTCTGTCCAGTTCGGCGATTTTTGGGCGAAAATGACCGAGATTGGCTACAAATGCGGCTTCAGCCAGTCTTCCAGCATGGTTTCGCTGAAACTGCCGAAATGCTGGGCGAGGATGCGCCCCTCGCGGCCGATCAGCACCGTATACGGCAACACGCTGCGGTTGTTGCCGTACGTTATCGACAGATCGCTGCCGTTTTGCGGCTCGTCGACGAGGATCGGATAGCCGACCGGCCTGTCCTTGAGGAAATCGCGCGTCGCCGCGGCATCGTCGACGGCGACGCCGATCACGGCGAGGCCTTGCCCGGCATGGCGCTGCGCCGTGCGATCGAGCAACGGCATCTCGGCGCGGCACGGGCCGCACCAGCTCGCCCAGAAGTTGAGCACGACGAGCTTGCCGTCCCATTCGGCGATGCGGTGCGGCTGGCCAGCGACATCCGGCCGTTCGAAATCCGCGCGCGCCGCACCGACCAGCGCATACGTCGCGCCGCCGCGCGACCGCGGTTGCAGCCACTGGCCGGCGAACATGCCGGCCGCCGCGCCGGCCAGCGCGAGGATGACGATCCACAGGTGCGAACGCTGCGACATGGTCGACGTTGCGTGCCGATCAGCGCGCGAGCGCGTCTTCGACGATGCCCTGCGTCAGCACCGCCGGCAGTACGTGGCCGGGACCGGTTTCGCCGGCGCGGAACACGACGTAGAGCGGCACGCCGACCGCGCGGTAGTCCTTGAGGAACGCGCTGATTGCGGGATCGGCATTGGTCCAGTCGCCGGTCATGAGCACGGCGTCGCGGCGCTTGAGCAGGTCGCGGAACGCGTCGGTGTGCAGCACGGCGCGCTCGTTGACCTTGCAGGTCACGCACCAGTCCGCGCCCATGTCGACGAACACGCTGCGGCCTTCGGCGCGCAGGTCGGCCAGGCGTTGCGCCGAATAGGGCACGGCGTCGGCGATCGGTGCCGATTGCGCGCTCGCGGGCGCGAGCTGCGCGATGCGCGCGAGCGGCACGATCGAGGCGAGCACGACCAGCGCTGCGAGCACGCGCGGCAGCACGCCGCGATAACGACTGCGCTCCCACCACCACAGGCCGAGCGCGAGCACGACCGCGCCGGCGAGTACGTAGCCGATCGCGTCGATGCCGCGCTGGTTGCCGAGCACCCAGGCCAGCCACGCCGCGGTCAGGTACATCGGGAAGGCGAGGAACTGCTTGAACGTCTCCATCCATGCGCCCGGTTTCGGCAAGCGTCGCGCGAGCGCGGGCACGTAGCCGATGAGCAGGAACGGCAGGGCGAGGCCGAGGCCGAGCGCGAGGAACACGAGCAGGCCGACCCACGCCGACGCCGCGAACGCGTAGGCGAGCGCCGAGCCCATGAACGGCGTCGTGCACGGACTGGCGACGACGACCGCGAGCACGCCCGTGAAGAAGTCGCCCGCCGCGCCCTGGCGGCTCGCAAGTCCGCTGCCGACACCGGCGAGTCCGGCGCCGAGGTTGAACACGCCCGACAGCGACAAACCGATCGCGAACAGCACGTAGACGAGCACGGCGACGAACAAGGGCTGTTGCAGCTGGAAACCCCAGCCGAGCGCGTGTCCCGCCGCGCGCAGGCCGATCACGGCAAGTCCGACCGCGGCGAACGCGACGAGCACGCCGGCCGTGTAGACGAGCGCGTGGCGACGCGCGGCCTGCACGCTTTCGCCGCTCTGGGCGAGACCGAGCGCCTTGAGCGAGAGCACCGGTAGCACGCAGGGCATGAGGTTGAGGATGACGCCGCCGAGCAGCGCGAACAGCAGCACGACGAGCAGGTTCGGGTTGCCGCTTGCAGGTGCGGTGCTGCGCAGCGCGTTGTCGGCCGACGCATCGGCGTTCGCCGCGGCGCCACGCGCGCTCGCCGCCGGCGCGGCGACGAACGAGGCCTTCGCCGCCGCAAGCTCCGCGTCGCTCGCCACCGGCAGATTGACGACGACGTCCTTCTGCATCACCGGATAGCAAATGCCGTTGTCCTGGCAACCCTGGTATTCGGCGTGCAGCGTGATCGGCTGCGCGGCGCCGCTGTCGCGGGCGAGGTCGATCGGCAGTTCGACCTGGTCGAAATAGACGACGACGGTGCCGAAATGCTCGTCGGCGTGGTCGGTGCCTTTCGGCCATTGCGGCGCGCCGAGCGCAACGTCGTTGCCGTCGGCGAGCGTGACCGCGCTCTTGTCGCGATACAGGTAGTAGCCCTTTGGCATCGTCCAGCGCGCGAGCACGCGCGTCGGACTCAGCGCGATGGCCTCGAACACGAAGGCCTGGTCTGCGGGCAGCGGTTGCGCGTCGGCCGGCGCGTTGCCGGCGAGCGTGCCGCCGAGCTTGATCAACGATGACGTTCCGCCTTTCAAGCCCTCCCCTTCAAGGGGAGGGTTGGGTGGGGATGGTGTTGTCCCGAGCGACGCAGGCAAATCGAGCACGAGCGCCGTCGCATGCGGCGGATAGCAGATCTTCGGATCGACCTCGTGGCAGCCCTGCACGGTCAGCGTGACGGTCGCGCTGTTCGCGGCTTGGGCGAGCGTGTAGGGCAGCGTCGCATCGATCGCGTCGTGGTAGATCTCGACGTCGCCCTGGAATTCGTCGTGCTTGCGGATGCCGTCGGGCAGTTCGAGCGCGCCGAGCGCGAGGCCGGCCTGCGAGGTCTTTGCCTTGATGCGCTCGCGATACAGGTAGTAATCCTTGGCGATATCGACGTGCAGCGCGATCTTGCCGGGTTCGGCGAGGCTCGCCTTGACCTTGAACGCCTGCTCGACGGGCAGGAGATCGTCCTGCGACTGCGCGGACGCGAGGCCGCAAAGGACGAGGGAAACGGCGAGACCCGCCAACCACTTGCGCATGGACACAGACTCCGGAAATCGACGCGGTACATCGCCAAGACCGCGCTTTGACCGCATAGCTTGCACGATGTTCACGCCTCGCGCGTCTGCGCTTCAAGCCAGGCGAGGTAATCGGCGCTGCCCTCGGCGGCGTCGAACGCGAGCAGTTCGGGTGTTTCGTAGGGATGCAATTTGCCTACGCGCGCCGCGAGCGCAGGCCAGCGCTCGCGCGAGGTCTTGATGAGCAGGAGCCGTTCGTCGTCCTGCCGTACTTCGCCTTGCCAGCGATAGACCGAGACGAGCCCCGGCGCGATCTGCACGCAGGCGGAGAGGCGTTCGTCGACGAGCGCGCGAGCGATGCGCTGCGCGCTCGCGGCGTCGGGGCAGGTGCAGTGGACGAGCAGGGCGGACATGCGCATCGCGGACCGGAACAGTCCGCGATGGTCGCATATCGGCGTTCGCGAAGCAGGGCGCGCCCATGCGCGGCCCAATGCTACGAACTCTAGCTTTTCCTTCCCCTGCGAAGCGGGGGAAGGAAAAGCGACGGCCTCCTCAAGTTCGGAGCATTGATGCGCGGCCGGTTTCTCCGTTTTCGCGCGACGGTTTGCCGGCCGATCTTCGATCGTCCGGCCTACGGTTGCGGCGTGTCGAAGCCGTTTTCGAAGATCGTGTCGTTCGGCGTGGCGAGTTCGCAGGTCGCCGGTTCGCTCGATTCGAACAACGCGCGCGTCGCCCATTCCGGATGGTCGACGAACGGATTGCGGTTGCCCTGGAAACTCTGGATCACGTCGTTGCGCGCGATTTCCTCGGCGTCCGGCGGATCCTGCTCGCTCCAGTCGAGCAGATCGGTGAGCAGGCCCATGTAGGCCTTCGCCGCTGTGTTGGAGGTGACGACGATCTTGCTGCGGTCGTCGGTGAGTTCCAGGTCGGGGATGACGCCGTCGTGCGCGGCTTCGGCGGCGATGCCCTCGTAGCGGATCGCCATGTAGAACATCGCGCGTGCGATTTCGCCCTTGCGATGGTCCCAGACCTCGAACGAGCCGGCGTTGCCGTCGGGCGTCTTGTACCAGTTGGAATGACCGGGGCCGCCGTAGCCGTTGTTGAGGTCGGTTGCGAGCTCGGTGCAGCCCGAGCGGCAGTTGGCGAGCGGCTTGTTGCCGCGCGCGCTGTTCTGCGTTTCGTCGGACAGCCAGAGCATGTGCGTGTCGGTGTAGGCAGCGAGGTTGCTGTTGGCAAAGCCGAGCGAATTCGGCCAGGTGTGCTCGCGGTTGTACTTGTTGCTGCCGCCGCTGCCGGCGCGATCGGCGACGGCCGTGTAGGAGTGGTTGCGGTAGATGTCGATGATCTTGTTCGCGTTGTTCGGATCCTGCTGCGCGATTTCGAGGATCGTCCAGGTGTTCGTGCCCGAACCGCTGTACGGATAGACCGTGTGGCCCTTGATCGTCTGGTGCAGCGAGCAGCGCAGCTGTTCCGGGCTGCTCGTGTTGACGTGGTCGTAGTAGCCGCTGACCGTGCTCGAGGCGACGCTGAAGGCGATCGTGACGTCGGCCGGCAGCGCGATGTTGTCCGCGTCGCGCACGCCGTCCGCGGTAATCTTGAACGCGCAGGTTCCGCCCGCGGGCAGCACGGTGAACGGCGTCAGCGTGCGCGTCGCGTCGCTGCCGGTTTCGTCGAGCTGGATCGACGTCGAATTGCACGACAGCGCGAACGCATTCGTCGTCGTCACCGCTTCGCTGAAGGTCACGCGGATGTCGCTGCCGATCGCGACGTTGCTCGCGCCGTTGGCCGGCACCGTGCCGGTGACGCCCGGCGGCTCGGTGGCCGGATCGACCGTCGTGAACTGCACGACGTAGTCGGCGGCGAGGTGGTCGGGCGTGCCGTCGCGGTCGGTGATGTCGGCGGCGACGATCGTCCAGGTGCAGCTCTCGTTCGCGGCGAACGCGGTCGACGGCGTCAGCGTGTACGTGCTCGGGCCGCCCGTGACGGTGGCCGTGTGCGCGCCCGAGGTCGCGCACTGGATCGAGTACCAGCCGTTGGTCGTGTCGACCGGTTCGCTGAAGGTGACGGCGAGCATCGCCGCGAGCGCGATATGGGTCGCGTTCGACGCCGGCGTGGTCGAGGCGACGGTCGGCGGCACGTCGACCGGCGGCGTGCCGTCGACGGCGAAGCTGACGTCGTCGATGGCGAGGCCGTCGTCGGAACTTGGTACGTCGAAGTCGGTCCAGCGCACCCAGATCGTCGCCGATGGCGCGAGGCTCAAGCCCGTGATCGATCCGGAAATCGCGGTGCGGTTCGCGCTCGCGTTGCCGTCGAGCGCGCCGTTCGCGGCGGCCATGTTCGGCGAGACGAAGCCGAGGGAATCGAAGTCGACCCAAGTCGCGGCGGTGTCGCCGACTGACGTCGCGTCGAGGCTGTACTGGAAATCGAGGCGGTCGACGCTCGTGCTGCCGCCGCGACGCCACTGCTCGCCCGCGTAGGCGACGTCGATCTGGTTCAGCGTGTTGCCGGTGTCGTTGCGCAGGCGCGCGCCGATGACCGTGGAGACGCTGCCCGAGCGCAGCGTGCCGAGCGCGCGATCGCTGCTGCCCGTGCTGCCGAAGCTGTAGGTGTCGCCCTGGTTCGCGCTGCCGTCGCCGGCGGTGTAGGTGCCGTTGGCGTTCGTGCCGTCTTCCTTGAAATACCAGCCATCCGGCAATGCCGTGCCGGTGCCGCTCGCGGCGAGGCCGTCGAAGCTCTGCACGGCAGGCGCGCCGCCGACGAGGGGGACGTCTTGCGCGGAGACGTTCGGTGCGATGAAAGCGAAAAGCGTAGCCAGCGCGGCACGCGCCGCGGTTTGTCGAATCTGCATGGAAGCCCCAGGATGAAGAAGTCCGCGGATCGGCGGACCTGTCCGGACGAGCATAACCCGGCCCGTACGACAGGCTTGTTGCAGCGCGCCAGTCCTGTTCAGCCGACGGGGTCAGATGAAATCGCGGCCGGCCCTTGAACCTGCGCTGCGGCGCCTCTACCTGCTGTCCAAGCCGCAGCGGCTTCCGTCACGGGAGATGCTCCGCTAAAATTTGGCACTCAACAGCACCAAGTGCTAACAAGTTTCCAAACTCACTTTCAAATCAATCAGTTGACGGAGGCACCCATGAAGCTTCGCCCGTTGCACGACCGCGTCATCATCAAGCGCCTTGAAGCCGAAACGAAATCGGCCGGTGGCATCGTGATCCCCGACGCCGCCGCCGAAAAGCCGATCAAGGGCGAAGTCGTCGCCGCCGGCACCGGCAAGATCCAGGAAGACGGCAAGGTCCGCCCGATGGCGGTTAAGGTCGGCGACATTGTCCTGTTCGGCAAGTACAGCGGCACCGAGGTCAAGGTCGACGGCCAGGAACTGCTGGTCATGCGCGAAGAAGACCTCATCGCCGTTGTCGAGAAGTAAGCAGGCGCCCCGCGCCGCACTTCGCGAACCCACCCATTCAAATTCCAAGGACAACATCCCATGGCAGCCAAAGACATTCGTTTCGGTGAAGACGCGCGCGCCCGCATCCTGCGCGGCGTCAACACCCTCGCCAACGCCGTGAAGGCGACCCTCGGCCCGAAGGGCCGCAACGTCGTGCTCCAGAAGAGCTTCGGCGCACCGACGATTACCAAGGACGGCGTGTCCGTCGCCAAGGAGATCGAACTCGCCGACGCGTTCGAGAACATGGGCGCGCAGATGGTGAAGGAAGTCGCCTCGAAGACGTCCGACGTCGCCGGTGACGGCACCACCACCGCGACCGTGCTCGCGCAGGCGCTGATCCGCGAAGGCCTCAAGGCCGTCGCCGCCGGCATGAACCCGATGGACCTCAAGCGCGGCATCGACAAGGCCGTCGTCGCGGCGACCGAAGAGCTGAAGAAGCTCAGCAAGCCGTCGGCCGACAGCAAGTCGATCGCCCAGGTCGGCACGATCTCCGCCAACGGCGACGAATTGATCGGCAAGCTCATCGCCGAGGCGATGGACAAGGTCGGCAAGGAAGGCGTCATCACGGTCGAGGAAGGCTCGGGCCTGGACAACCAGCTCGACGTCGTCGAGGGCATGCAGTTCGACCGCGGCTACCTCTCGCCGTACTTCATCAACAACCAGCAGAGCCAGCAGGTCGAGCTGGAAGACCCGTACATCCTCCTGCACGACAAGAAGGTCTCGAACGTGCGCGAGCTGCTGCCGGTGCTCGAGGGCGTCGCCAAGGCGGGCAAGCCGCTGCTGATCGTCGCCGAGGAAGTCGAGGGCGAGGCGCTCGCGACGCTGGTCGTCAACACGATCCGCGGCATCGTCAAGGTCGCGGCCGTGAAGGCGCCGGGCTTCGGTGACCGCCGCAAGGCGATGCTGGAAGACATGGCGATCCTGACCGGTGGCCAGGTCATCTCCGAGGAAGTCGGCCTGCAGCTCGAGAAGGCGACGCTGAAGGACCTCGGCCGCGCGAAGAAGGTCGTGATCTCGAAGGAGAACACCACGATCATCGACGGCGCCGGCGAAGCGGCGAACATCCAGTCGCGCATCAAGCAGATCAAGGCGCAGATCGAGGAAACCTCCTCGGACTACGACCGCGAGAAGCTGCAGGAGCGCGTGGCGAAGCTGGCCGGCGGCGTGGCCGTCATCAAGGTCGGCGCCGCGACGGAAGTCGAGATGAAGGAAAAGAAGGCGCGCGTCGAAGACGCCCTGCACGCGACGCGTGCGGCGGTGGAGGAAGGCGTGGTCCCGGGCGGCGGCGTCGCGCTGATCCGCGCGCTGGCCGGTCTCGCCAAGCTCAAGGGCGACAACGAGGACCAGAACCACGGCATCCAGATCGCCAAGCGCTCGATGGAAGCGCCGCTGCGCGAGATCGTGACGAACGCCGGTGAAGAAGCGTCGGTCATCCTCAACAAGGTCGC
>Ga0182744_1003332_pt1 | contig 12569 bp, 11 predicted proteins | sample eDN3rd30CKraftMG_FD_128525 | JGI IMG/M metagenome (GOLD analysis project Ga0182744, IMG submission 128525) | Enriched Miracle-Growth compost microbial communities from Emeryville, California, USA - eDNA 3rd pass 30_C Kraft MG (version 2) (version 2) ...
CGTCGCGACCGACGTCGCCGCCCGCGGCGTGCACGTCGACGACGTCGAGCTCGTCGTCCACGTCGATCCGCCGGCCGAGCACAAGGCGTACCTGCACCGCTCGGGTCGCACCGCGCGCGCGGGCGCGGCAGGCGACGTCGTCACCCTCGTGCTCCCCGAGCAGGAACGCGACGTCGCGGCGATGATGCGCAAGGCCGGCATCCGCGCCGCGGCGCAGCGCGTCACTCCGGCTGCGGAGCCCGTGCGGGTGCTCGTCGGCGAGGTCGCGGACCGCGTCGCGCCGCCGGCAGCTGCGGCGGTGCAATCTCACCGCTCGACACCGCGAGGAACCCCTCGTGCGAGGAACCAGGGCGATGCCGCTGCTACCTCGTCCCGCAGTCGTCAGCGCTCGAGGCGCGGCGGATCCAGCGGGCGCCCGAACTCGGGGCGGACCTGGAGCACGTCCAGTCGCTGAGCGGCCTCAACCCAGGGCGGCGTCGCGGCGGATCACGCCAATACAGAAGCGTCCGCCGCGACGAACACCTGGCGCAACTGGCCGATCCCCTCGATCTCCCCGATCACGACATCGCTCGGTTGCAGGAATCGTGGCGGCTTGAGGCCCGCGCCCACGCCCGCAGGAGTCCCCGTCAGGATCACATCTCCGGCGAGCAGTTCGACGACACCCGAGAGGTAGTGGATCAGTTCCGCGACCGACAGGATCATGTCGGCGGTGGTGCCGCTCTGGACGACCGCGCCGTTGACCTTGGTCGACAGCCGGATGTCGTCGCGATCCGCGAACTCATCGGGAGTGACGAGCACCGGACCCATCGGCAGGAACCCCGCAAAGGACTTCCCGAGGCTGAACTGCGGCGGTGACGCCGCGGTTTGCAGGCTGCGCTCGGAAAAGTCCTGCGATGCCGTCAGCCCGGCGACACAGTCCCAGGCCCGCTCGAGGGGGATCTGTCGGCCGCCCTCAGCGATGACGACCGCCAGCTCGATCTCCCAGTCGGTCGAGCCGTTCTCCGGCAGCGTCACGACCGACTCGGGACCGGAGATGCTCGAGCGGAACTTCGTGAACACCGTTGGATGCGCCGTGGGCGTCAGCCCAACTTCGGCTGCGTGGTCGCGAAAATTGGTGCCGATGGCGAAGATCTGGCGGGGGCGCGGCACCGGCGAGTGCAACGCAGCCGTCTCGATCCGCGCATCGGGCGCAGGCGTGCCGACCGAACGAGCCCATTCGCAGAACTCGGCCCAGCGGCTGTAGATGGCTTGCGCGTCGGCGCTGAACCGCCCGTCGCTCGCGCGCTCGACATCGATCGCATCGAGGCCGTTGACGAGTACGAGGCGGTGGTCGAGGTTGGCGATCTTCATATGGACTCCAGTTATGTGATGCTGAGGCGGACCGGCGCGAGGCGACGGTCTAGAGCTGATACCCGGCGTTCGACGGGCGGGTCCCCGCACCGAAGCCTTCGTACGAAGGCGTGCAGCCGGGCGTGAGTCCCGTGCGTCCGCCGTCGACCGCGAGCACAGCGCCTGTGATGTAGCTGGCCTGCGGGGAAGCGAGGAACGCGATCGCGCGAGCGTACTCGGCTGGATCTGCGGGCCGTGCGAGCGGGGTCGCGCGGTTGAGCTCCTGGTAGACGTTCTCCTTCAGCGGCATGACGGTCGACGCCGCGCGTCCGATCGCATTGACCCGGATCCCCTGGGCGGCCAGTTCTCCGGCCAGGACGTGAACCAGCGTGTTGACTCCCGCCTTCGACGCCGAGAAGCTCGGCACATTCACATTGCCCAGGCTGCCGTCGATCGAACTCGTGTGGACGATGGCGGGGTCGCCCCCGCGTCGCAGGCCCGGCAGGAATGCCTTCGTGGCGGCGAACGCACCGGTCAAGTTGACGCGGATCGTGCGCTCCCAATCCTCGATCGACAGCTCCTCGACGGAGGAGAAGTCGGCGCCGAAGTAGTGGGTCACGAGGGCATCGACGGTCGGTCGTTCCGTCAGGATCGCATCGGCCAGATCGAAGACGCCGTTCACCTCGCGCGGGTCGTTCTGGTATGCGGTCGCGGAGCCCCCTGCGGCATGGATGCGCTGCACGGTCGCTTGCGCGTCCGCCTCGTTCACCTGAGCGAAGGAGACGTGCGCGCCGGCGGCCGCCATGTGCTCCGCGACCGCCTGGCCGATGTCATCGAGGCCCGTGTATGCGATCCCGCACCCGAGCACCACCACGTGCTTGCCGGCGAAGTCCTCGCTCATCGTTTCATCTCCATTCCGGGGCCAGCGCCCCAAAGCCAAGCCGATTTCGAACGGTCGGCGGCATCGCTTGCGAGATTCTGATCGCGGGCTTCCTGGTCTGGACCGTCTGGCAGGTGGTAGAGACCGCGATTTGCGCGAGAGATGCGCTGGACGTCGTCGGTGCGCTGATGGCGGGTTCGCCAGAGGTCGGGCAGCAACTTCGGCACGTCATCGCGACCGGCGCCGCGCAGCAGGTCGCCGATCGCGACGCCGTCCTCGAGCGCCTGCGCAGCGCCCTGTCCGAGATAGGGCATCATCGCATGCGCCGCGTCGCCGATCACGACGGTCCGACCTTGGCTCCAGGCGTCGAGAGGCGGTCGGTCGTAGAGGTCCCACCGCATGAGTGAGGATGCCTCGCGAGCGAGGAGGGCGAAGTCCGGATACCACCCTTGAAGGTAGGGGAGGAGCTCGTCTGCCGACGAAGGTCTGCTGCTGCCCGACTCCATCGCCTCTGCACTGATGCAGAACGTGAAGTTCATCATGGTCCCGCCGCGGATCGTCATTGTCACGACGTGCGCGCCCGGTCCGAGCCAGGTGGTGATGTTCTGATCCTGAGCCCAATGCGCGAAGCGCGGGTCGTCCTTCAGCAGCTCGGTATCGAACTGCATGCGGATCGCCATGTCGCCCGTGAATCGCGGCGCTGACGTCCCGGGATGCATCTGCTCCGTGATGACTGAACGGACTCCGTCGGCCCCGATGAGGACGTCTCCGGTGACGGCCCCCAGTGAAGTGTGCGCCGTCGCGATCTGCACATCGACGGAGTTCACCTCAGCGCTGGTCCGGATCTCGATGCCGAGCGCCCGGGCGCGGTCGAGCAGCGATCCGTGGAGGTCGCCCCGGTGCACGGTCCAGAACTCGAACCCGAAGTCGTCGAGGACAGCCTCGAGGGAGACATCCGCGATGAGGCTTCCGTCCGTCCAGCGGCGCCTGGGCCAGCTGAGCGGTCGCACGGCTTCGGCCGACAGTGACGATGTAGCCCCGAGACGCTCGAGGCACGCTACCGCATTCGGCCCGAGTCCGATTCCCGCCCCGATCTCGCCGAGACGATCAGCCCGCTCCAGGATCACGACCTCGTGGTCGTCCTGCGCCAGCGAGATACCGGCAGCGAGCCCACCGATTCCGGCACCGACTACTACTGCTTTCATTCTTGCCTCATGTCTTGCCGGAACCGTGGCCTTGGATCGCGCCGATCGGAACAAAGAACGGTATCCTTTGCTCGCCAGGTAAAATCAATGTAATGACCGTATTCATTATTCGCGAGAGCTGAGCGGGATGTCAAGCATGGGTGCTGTGCAGGGAAATCTGGGTGAACTGCGTTCTTCGCGTTCGCGCGCGCAAGTAGCGGCGGATGCGATCGCGGAGTTGTCTCGCGAGTCGGAACCAGGGCGTCGTCTGGGCTCCAAAGAGGATCTTCGGGTCACCCTCGGTGTGAGCGCGGGGACGCTCAACGAAGCACTCCGCTTGCTCGCATCGCGCGAGATCGTGACGCTCCGGCCCGGCCCGGGCGGGGGCGTCTTCGCATCCGAGCAGACCGCACTGGTGAAGCTCGGCAACGCGGTCCTCGCGCGAGAGATCGGTTCGGCGCTCGTCAACGAGGCGCGGGTCGTCCGCCGCGCACTCGAGCTGCCGATCGCACTCGATGCGGTCGAGAACGCGACCGCCGAGCAGTTGGAAAGGATGCGCAGCTCCATCGGCGAGATGTCCGCCGCGATCGACAGCAAGGATGTCCTCGCCTTCCTGCACGCCACATGGGCGTTCCACGGGCACGTCGCCGAGGCGGCGCAGAACGAGCTGCTCCGTCACCTGTATGCGAATCTGCTCGATCTGATCGAATCGCGCACGACGTCCGCTGCGGCGACCAGGGAGGGATTCGACGATGAGATGCGTGAGCGACTCATGATCCACGAGCAGTTGCTGAATGCGATCGAGGCCCGCGACCCGGACGCCGCGCGCGAAGCGGTCCGCAATCACGGCGAGTAGCCGGCGCCGGTGACTGCCTGATCGTCGCTGGACCGCTGGCGGCCGGAGGAGCTCGACCGCCGAAGAATTTCCTGCGAGCTGTCTCGACATGTCGCGTTGTCTATGCTAATCATTATATCGATCTGTATCGAACAGATCGAGCAATGCAACCTACACAGCAAGGAGGCGTGTATGTTCACCCCCCACTCAGCGCAGCGCGAGCTGGGCATGAAAGCGGTCACGCGACGTCGGCTTGGCGCGACGGCAGCAGTGCTCGCCGCCGCACTCACGCTCAGCGCTTGCAGTGCCGCAAGTCCCGAGGTCGACCCCGAGGTCGATGCCGGCACGCCGGTCGTCGGCGGTGTCATCAACATCGCGGTGTCCGACGAGCCGACGACGCTCGATGCGACCGTGACCCGTTCGGACATCACGGCTCTCTACCGCAACCACATGACAGAGGGACTCTTCGCCCTCGACGCCGGTTTCGAGCCGCAGCCGATGCTCGTCGACACGTACGAGATCAACGACGATGCGACGCAGTTCGTGTTCACCCTGCGTGACGGCGTCACCTTCCATGATGGAACGGCGCTGGACAGCTCCGATGTGCTCGCTTCGCTCGAGCGATTCCGGGAGAACGGCACGGTCGGACGCAGTGCCCTGTCCGACGTCGAGATGTCGGCGCCCGACGCGCAGACGGTCGTCCTGGAGTTCCCCGAACCGCAGGGAAACCTCCTCTACGCGCTCTCCGACCTCCAAGCTCCGATCTACCCCTCGGAGTCCCTGAAGGACCTCGAGCCCGGCCCTGTCCCGAACGAGAAGGTGATCGGCACAGGACCCTACAAGCTCGAGCGGTGGACGCCAGGCGTCGAGGTCATCCTGAGCCGATTCGACGACTACTCACCGGTAGACACGGAATCCTCGGGGCTCGCCGGCGAGAAGGTCGCCTACGCGGACGAACTGCGGATCGTCGCGGTGCCGAACGTCGCGTCGCGCATCTCTGCAGTCGAATCAGGCGAGTTCCAGATCGGCATGCAGCTCGGCGGCGACGACGCCCAGCTCGTCGACAGCATCCCCAACCTCACCGCAGTGCGCAAGCGCCTCGGCAAGCTGATGCTCATCCCGAACACGACGGTCCCGCCGTTCGACAATCCCGACATTCGTCAGGCGGTGCTCATCGGGCTCAACATCGAGGCGTTCGGTCAGGTGCTCGGCGTGCAGGAGAACTGGAACATCTATCCGAGCATCCTCCCGAGTGACCAGCCCCTGGCCTCCGATGCAGGAGCGGAGAACTTCAACCGCGGCGACGTCGAGGAAGCGAAGCGGCTGCTCGCCGAAGCGGGATACGACGGGACTCCGGTCACGATCATCACGGCGAGCTCCAGCGCGACGCTGTCGCAGGCCGTGATCATGCAGGAGCAGCTCGAGGGGATGGGCATCCCGACGACCGTCGAGCCGCTCGAGCTGACGGTGCTTCAGGCTCGTCGGGGAGACCCGTCCTCCGGTTGGAACATGGCCGGCGGCCAGGTCGCAGGTCAGACCGACATCCTTCAGTCGGTCTACCTCCCCTGCGACAACCGACAGAGCTACATCTGCGACGAGCGAATCGACGCCGCACTGACGGCCTTCTCGCAGGCGATCGGGCCGGAGGCGCGTCAAGCGGCGTACAACCGGATCCAGGAGCTCACCTACGAGGTCGTTCCGGTCTTCCTCACCACGGAGTTCCGGACCCTCGTCGCGGTCGATGACAGCCTGGCCGGATTCCGCGGCGACGTCGAGCCCGTTCTCTGGAACAGCTGGGTAGCGGCCGGCTAGCCGCAATGGCGAGTGGGCGGGGGAAACCCCGCCCACTCGCCCCCACCGATCACCACACCGGGAAAGAAAGAGCATGGGCAACAACGTTCTGGCCTACACGGCGCGACGCCTGATCGCGGGGATCCCGGTCGTCTTCGTCGTCGTGTTCCTCACGTTCGCCCTCGTCTACCTGACACCCGGCGACGCAGCCACGGTCATCGCGGGGGAGGACGCGACCCAGGAGCAGATCGAGGCGGTACGGGTATCGCTCGGACTCGACCAGCCCTTCCTGGTCCAGTTCGCCGCCTGGGGAGGCCGGCTCTTGTCCGGCGACCTCGGTCACTCCCTCGTCCTGCCCATGAGCGTCGGGGACGCGCTTCTCGCGAGAGCCGAGCCGACCATCATGCTCGCGCTCTTCGCGCAGTTCATCGCGATCCTGATCGCGATACCGCTGGGTGTCATCGCCGGCCGCTTCAGTGGGCGATTCTTCGACCGGGCGGTGAACATGTTCGCGGTCGCAGGCATCGCAGTACCGACGTTCGTGATCGGTATCGGGCTCATCATGCTCTTCTCCATCACGCTCGCCATCGCACCGACAGGCGGCTACGCGACGCTGTCGGAAGGCCTGCCCGCCACGCTCGGAAGCCTCCTGCTCCCTGCGATCGCGCTCGGGGTGGCTCAGGCGGCGTTCATGGTCCGGATCACTCGTACGAGCATGCATGCCGTGTTCCGCTCTGACTTCGTCAGAGCGGCGACGATGCGGGGATTCTCGCAGCAGCGTCTCGTATTCCGCCACGTGATCCGACCCGGGCTCGGTCCGACGATCAGTGCGATCGGTATCAGCTTCGCAACACTGATCAGCGGCTCCATCGTGGTCGAGATCGTCTTCAATCTTCCGGGCCTCGGACGACTGCTCATCACCGCGGTGCAGAACCGGGACATTCCCGTGCTGCAAGGTCTACTGCTCGTGATCACGCTCTGCTACGTGCTGATCAACATCATCACCGATGTCATCCAGGCCATCGTCAACCCGAGGATCGCACTGTGAGCAACGCGACCACTGGCATCGCGATCCAGCAGTTGGTGACGCCGATACGTAGAGGCTGGCAGTCGATGCCCACGGGGATCGGCTTCTACATCGTGGTCTTCTGGCTGGTCGTCGCGTTCCTGGTGCCGCTCGTGTTCCCGATCGATCCGTTGACCACGAACCCCAGTCGACGATTGGAGCCGCCGAGCGCGGACTACTGGCTCGGCACTGACAACTACGGGCGGGGCATCCTCGACCGCATCGTGGGCGGGGCCGCCATCTCGCTGTCGATCGGCGCCGTGACCACGGTCGTGAGCGCGGTCATCGGCGTCGTCATCGGGCTCATCGGCGGGTATGTCAAGTACCTCGGCAGCGTCCTCATGCGCATCAACGACGGGATCATGGCGTTCCCCGGGGCACTGTTCGCGATCGTGCTCGTCGCGGTCTTCGGACGGACCTTCATCGTGATGGTGTTCGCACTGGCCATCGTGTTCATTCCGATCTTCGCCCGGATCACGTTCGGGGAGGTCGTCGAGCTGCGCGGCGCGAGCTTCGTCCGCAACGCCGTCTCGGTCGGCGCCTCGTCGACACGCATCATCCTCAGGCACATCACGCCGAACCTCGTCCCGCTGCTCATCGTGCAGGCGACGTTCGTCTGCGCGACTGCGATCACCATCGAGGCGAGCCTCGGATTCATCGGTGCAGGGATCGCGCCTCCTGCGCCCAGCTGGGGTGTCATGGTGTCGGAAGGACAGCCCTACATCCGCACAGCGTGGTGGACGCTGGTGTTTCCGTGTCTAGCGATCGCGACCCTGATCTTCGGGATGTGCATGCTGGGCGATCGTGTCTCAGAGAAGCTGAACCGCCCCGGCGGCTCCGACGCGACGGCGGTGTGAGGCGACCATGAGCTCATTGCTGGAACTGCAGAACCTCAAGGTCGAGTATCCGATCGGAGTCGGCTCCGTCCAGGCCGTCGACGGCGTGGATCTCCGACTGGAGGCCGGCGAGATTTGTGTCGTCGTCGGCGAGTCCGGGTCGGGGAAGTCGAGCCTGGGGCTCACCGTCGCGGGACTCATCGAGGACTCCAACGGTCGCATCACGGATGGTTCGGTCCGCTTCGGAGGGGTCGAGCTGGTGGGGCTGAGCCCCCGAGAGATGCGGAACTATCGCGGCCAGCGCATCGGGATGATCTTCCAGAACGCCCGAGCCTCATTGAACCCCGTGCGCACGATCGGCAGTCAGCTCGCGGAGACATTGCAGTCAGCGGGCTCCCGGCTGACCCGAGCCGAAGTATCCCAGCGGGCGGTGGAGCTGTTCGAGCTCGTGGGCATCCCGGACCCCTTGGCGAGATTGGATGCCTACCCGCACCAGCTATCGGGCGGAATGTGCCAGCGGATCATGATCGCGCTCGCCATCGCCCAGGAACCGCGCCTGCTCATTGCCGATGAACCGACCTCGGCGCTCGATGTGACGGTCAAGGTGCAGATCCTCCAGCTTCTCAAGAAGCTCAACCGTGACCTCGGTATGGCGATGCTCCTGATCACCCACGACTTCGGCGTCGCGAGAGCGCTCGCCGACACGATCGCCGTCGTGTACGCGGGGCAGATCGTCGAACGCGGGCCGGCCGCACAGGTGCTCGAGTCCCCGCAGATGCCCTACACGCAAGCCCTGCTCGCCTCGATCCCGCATCTGCGGGGTCAGGCGACGGACCGTCTGCCGGCGATCGCGGGGCGACCGCCCAGCCTGGTGAACCCTCCCCATGGATGTCGCTTTGTCGCGCGGTGCGCCCATGTCGAAGACGTCTGTGCGAGTCCGGCCGAACTGCGACTGGTCTCTCCTCAGCATGCTGCCCGCTGCCACTTCCCGCACCTGCCGATGTTTCGACCCTCGCAGGAGAACGGTGGGCAACGATGACGAACACGCTCAGCTCTCAAGCCGTCGTGCCGATCCTGCAGGTTCACGACCTGGAGAAGAGCTTCCCTATCCTCTCGCCGTTCTTGCGGCGGGTGACCGGTCAGATCAGCGCGGTCCGAGGCGTGAGCTTCACCGTGAACCGGGGCGAGGCGATCGGGATCGTCGGGGAGTCGGGATGCGGCAAGTCGACCTTGGCGGAGTGCCTCGTGCGGCTGACTCGTCCGACCTCAGGAGAGATCCTCTTCCAGGGCCGGGACGTCTCGAGCATCGAGGGGGCCGAGCTTCGTCGGTACAGGAGAAGCGTGCAGGTGGTCGCACAGGATCCTTTCGAGAGTCTCAGCCCCCGCATGACGGTCCGACAGATCATCTCCGAGCCGATGGTGGTCCACCGCATCGGGACGCCGGCATCCCGGGCGAAGCGAGTGGTGGAGCTCTGCGAGGCGACCGGAATCGACGTGAAGCTGATCGATCGCCGCCCCGCGACGTTCTCCGGCGGCCAGCGTCAGCGCATTGCGATCGCCCGGGCTCTGGCCCCGGGCCCCGAGCTGCTCGTGCTCGACGAGCCGGTCTCCGCTCTTGACACCTCGGTGCAGGCGCAGATCCTCAATCTGCTCAATGACCTGCGACGGGATCTGGGGATCTCCTATGTCTTCATCGGGCACGATCTCGGTGTCGTGCGCCAGGTGTGCGACCGGGTAGGAGTCATGTATCTCGGCAAGATCGTCGAGATCGGCAATGTCCATAGCGTTCTCGACGCGCCCGTGCACCCGTACACGGGCGAACTCATGAAAGCCGCCAGCGCACTCGAGGCGGAGCAGGCGGCGGATCTCATGTCGATCGAGCGGCTCGCTGGAGAAGTACCGTCGCCGAAGAACCCGCCCTCCGGGTGCGGTTTCAGAACCCGCTGCCGATTCGCGACAGAGATATGTGCGGAGGTCGCCCCGGGTTTCAAGGCGTATGGCGAGGATCATCTCGCTGCTACTCACCATCCGCTTCGCCTCACGCCGCTTGCTCACTAGTTGGAAGGTAGCTGTATTCATGGTCGAGTCCAGGTTCGTCGAGGTCGACGGCATCAAGACCCACTATCGCGAGGCGGGGGAGGGCCCGGCCATCCTCCTGCTCCACGGGGGTGAGCCCTCCGGCGGGGGCGGCGGGAGCGACACCTGGCCGGATGAGTTCCTGACGTCGATCGCCGCAGGCGGGTACCGAGCGATCGCCATCGACCGCCTCGGTCAGGGGGAGACCGAGAACCCGCCCAGAGGAGAGGACCTCCGGATCTCGGTGTCGGTCAAGCACTCGGCTGCCTTCATCGACGCGCTCGGGCTGAGGAGCATCGTCGTCGGAGGGCAGTCGCGTGGCGGGTTCGTCACGCTGCGCATCGCGCAGGAGCGTCCCGATCTCGTCGCCAAGACCATCATCATCAACAGCGCGTCGATCTCACCCCGCATCCCCGCGGAGCCGACGGCCGGCATCGGCGACCTCCGTTACGAGGTCTACGAGCAGCAGCTCAATGGCGATCCCCGGCATGATGCCGAGGTCATGTCGGTCACGACCGACCACATCACCGACGACTGGGTGCAGCAGCGCATCGACAACGCGGCGTCGCCGATGCGGCAGTGGACCAGGCGGATGTTCGCGGAGCAGCGGCAGCGATATTACGCCGAGTTCGAGACCGTCAAGCAGGACCTGTTCTCATGGATCTCGAGCGGCGGCTATTCGAAGCCCATGATCATCATCTGGGGTGTCGGGGATGTCACCACGACTGCGGAGGACTCGGTCGAGCTCTTCAGGCTGTTCGAGCCGACCGTGGACAATCTGAGGCTCTACATGATCAACCGCTCGGGCCACTCCCCCTACCGCGAGTATCCGGAGGAGACGGCCTCTCAGATCGTGGCGTTCCTCGACCGGCCCTGACCGGGATCGGTGCGCCCGAGGACTTCTCGCAAGAGAGTCGAGTCTTCGGGCGCACCGGATCCAGCTCGGACGGCCTTCACACGGGGTGCTTGCTGAACTCCGAGTAGTCATCGGTCTGGACGAACAAGGACTCGACGGAGGGCATGGTCGTGGTCAAGCCCTGTTCGTAGCAATACCTGATGGCCGTCTGGACCGCAGCACGGTTGCTGTCGTCCAGCCCGTAGCGCCAGGGATCGGGCCCCATCACTTCCCGTTGCAGTTGCAGCGCCCACTGCCAGATGCTCAGCGGCATCACTCGTGGATCGCGGAGTCGCTCGGTCGCGATGCGTTTTGCCTCCGCGAAGCCGGCGGCGATGCTCGCCGGTGCCCAGGGGTAGCGCTCGATCACATCCCGTTTGACGGTCAGGACATGCATGATCGGGAAGATCTTCGTGCGGCGGTAGTAGTCGAGTTCGACCTCCAGGAAGTCTTCGAACAGACGCCGAACCGGTGAGCCCTGCTGCCCGAACGTGGGCGGGTTGTAGGCGGAAACGGTCGCGGCCAGGTCGCCGTCGACGAGCATCTGGTCGATGCGGAGGCGATTGCGTCCGTCCTCGAAACCGAGGGGCTGGTCCCAGCCGTCGGGAATGCGCCCGAATCTGCCGAAGACGTCGATCCAATCGACATCATCCTGTCCCACGCCGTAGTCGTCGTTGAGGATCCCGCGGATCCAGATGGCGGCGGCGGGTTCGACGCCGCCGATTCCGACCTTGCGTCCCTTCAGGTCCTCGGGAGTGCGAATGCCGGCGTGCTCGTTCACGAAGATCGAGCTATGGCGGAAGCGGCGGTGGAGGAAGATCGGGAGCGCCACGAACTCGTCGCTCAGTTCACGCGAGCGGAAGTACTGGAGGATGTTGAGTTCGGAGATATCGCATTCGCGACGTCGATCAAGCCTGAAGAATCGCTCCTTGTCGTCCGTCAGGACGGTGAGATCGATCCCCTCCAGCTGCACGCGTCCTTCGACGATGGGTCGGGTGATCTCGTAGTCGCCGCATGCCAATGACAGCTGAATGCTCACGCCGTGTGACCTCCAGTCGTGTTCCGTGCAGAGAGCAACCGTTCCGCCTGAATGGCACGAGGAGGCGGTCGATGCGCTACAACATTAATCGCTATCATTACTATTGTCTCTCGCGTTCACGTGTCAAGTCTCCTCGGAGGCCGAAGCCGCTGCCGCACATCGGTCGCGTTCGCGTGACAGGTGCTGCACTCAGACAGTCGGCACCCCGGACATAGGCGGCGCATAGCCCGACCTGATGGCATCGAGTCATGCCAAGCCGTCGTGGAATCGCCGTCGCCGTCTCGCTCGTCCTGCTCCCAGCCCTCGCCCTCGTCGGATGCTCGGCCGCCGGGGCGTCGCAGAACGCGAGCGGCGCGGCCGTCTCGGACGCCTCCGCGGCGAGCGCGCTCTGGGACGCGTCGAGCGTCCACGACATCGACCTGGAGGTCGACGAGACCGCGCTGCAGGAAGCCCTGACGACCTACGCCCAGACGGGCGAGAAGGTCTGGATCGAGGCCGCGGTGACGATCGACGGGGTGCGCTTCGAGCAGGTCGGGCTCAAGCTGAAGGGCAACTCGAGCCTGCGCGAGGTCACGGCGGACACCGACCCGGCGACCATCCCGTGGCGGATCCGGCTCGACAAGTACGTCGACGGGCAG
>Ga0182744_1003338_pt1 | contig 12557 bp, 7 predicted proteins | sample eDN3rd30CKraftMG_FD_128525 | JGI IMG/M metagenome (GOLD analysis project Ga0182744, IMG submission 128525) | Enriched Miracle-Growth compost microbial communities from Emeryville, California, USA - eDNA 3rd pass 30_C Kraft MG (version 2) (version 2) ...
AGGCACCAAAAATATTGGAAGATCGGGTAGCCTATGGCGGATGGCCCTTAGATGACCATTTACCAGCGGGTATGGATGATACCTCACTTGACCCTTTTCGGTCTATTCCTCTAAAGGGGCCCTATTCAATTCCTTTGCGCGCCTTGTATAGTAAAAGCTTTGATAATCTGGTCATGGCCGGCCGGAATATATCAACCACACACGTTGCGCTATCATCTACTCGCGTCATGGCTACCTGTTCTACTATGGGGCAGGCCATTGGCACGGCTGTTTCTTTCTGTTTACAGCATGCGCTCCATCCGGCAGCACTTGTCAAGGATAAAGCTAAGCTCCAAGCATACCAGCAATTATTGCTCCGTCAGGATCAATCCATGCTCGGCGTGAAAAATACCGATCCACTTGATCTAGCCTTGCAAGCAGGGACAAAAGCTTCGTCAGAAACTGCCGATGGAAAAGCAGCACAGGTCATCGATGGCATCAATCGGGACATACAAGATGGTAGCACCCATCAATGGAGAGCAGAAATGAGTGCAAATGGTGCTTGGATCGAACTAAGCTGGAACGCACCTCAGTCTATAGGCACTATTGAACTGACATTTGATACGGGGTTGCACCGGTTTTTAAGGATATCCGGACAAAAATCTGTTTTAAAAAATCAGATCAGGGGGCCGCAGACCGAAACGGTATCTGATTATTTACTGGAAGGTTTTGCAGGAAACAATCCAGTTTTTGAGCAAAAAATCGAAAACAACTATCAACGGAAAACAGTACATACAGTAGAACCTTTTAAAGCAGATCGTTTACGCATTACGGTGTTGAAAACACACGGCGACCCACTGGCAAAAATATTCGAGATAAGATGTTATCAATAGCGTCCACATTAAAATCCACTGTAACCGTCATCGTAAGTTTTTAGGTTTGCGAAAACACTTTTTAGAAATCCTCTTTATATGTACGTGCTACAACAGGACCCAATAGGCCATAACTTTTCAAATCGGCATGTTTATCCGGCCCATTAATGGTCCATGTTTTCCGTTGATTTTCTGACAAGCCTGCGTCATAAACCAGTCGGTTGAACCAAGTACTTGTAACCGTTATTTCTAATGCATTTTTCCCTGGTTGAAGATAATCAGAAATGTTAAATTCATAAGGATAAGTCCACCGTGTCCCAACCTGTTTTCCATTTACTTTAAGTGCTGCAATGACCTCAACACGACCGAGATCAAGTGTATATTTAACTGTATTTTTATCATCTACCGTAAAGCTTGTTTTATAGACAGCTGATCCGGAAAAGCTTTTCCCCTCTTGAGCCACTACCATGTCTTTCCACGAGATTAAGCTATCTAATTTGAACGTATGATCCATCCCCCATCCCTTCGAGAAGCTCACCTCCCATGGTCCATCTACCCGCTTTTCGTCCAAAAACTCCGCAAATACTTGTTTTCGTTCTTTATATTGTTTTGTAAACACCACAAACTGAGCACCTCCAGCAGGAATACGGAAATGTACGAGTTGGTTTGCGAGCATTTTTGTATTTGTTTTATTGGCTATTTCGCCCGTTATCGGATCCCAAATTTCCATATACCCTTCACTTCCGAAAGATAATGTTCCGTTAAATACTTCCTTATTGGCATTGGAAACGAAATATATATCGGCATCGGCAGTCTGCCGATGCAACCATTGAATAGTGGTATCACTCGACACAAAATCCGACTGAATATTTTCCATCTCTAACGCCTTTTCCAAGGTATTCCGGTACACTCTACCTTGACCGATTTTTCTAACAAGTTCGTCTTTTTCTCCCCAAAGCTGTTTAACCAATTGTATAAACTGATACGGAGTGGTCTTTCCTCCTTTTAAGGTAGCAACCGTTGTTGGTGGATTGCCGACCACTACTCCTCCCGCCTGTACCATCTCATAAATTTTCGCTAAGGTTTCTGGCAGCATTCGCTTACAATCGTACAACCAAAGTACACGGTAAGCTGTACCTTCTGGCGTAACAATTCGGCCGTTTTGTACGGAGAGACGATGAAGTAACACATCCATATTACAGTAATCATAAGTATATCCTGTTGGAAAAGATAATGATTGGCTTGGCTTGTGATTTTGTTCGTCACCCAGATAAAGCAATACATCAGAAACCGGCCGCCCTTGCTCTAACATATAGCCGCAACGAGCGAGGTAATCGGTAAAAGCAGGCATATGTTGCCACCAAGTCTGCAAACGCAGAAAGGGAGTACCGATACCGCTGCCAAATGAAGTGCCGGGGGGTAAAAAATCTGTGCGGGGGTTATGCGTATAAGTATGGAACACCAAATGATTGACGCCCTGGGCAAATGCGTGGTCGGCAAAGGTCTTTAAAAACCGTGGGTGTTCATTCCAAGTGAGCTCAAAGGACGTAAAAGATTCTGCAGCGACACGCTTCTTGCCATAAATATGTGCTGCCGAGGCAGTGGGTTTAATTGGTTTGAAATCCATACTCCCTACAAAAGAATCTTGTGCCGGTTGCCAAAACTCACACATAGGTACATCGGCATATTTGAAGTACTCCAGTATATCGCCCGGAAAAACATCACCAGGGGCCGTTTCAAAAGAAACCTGAAGTCCGTTTTGATGGGCGATGTCACTCATTTCTCCGAAGAAATTCTTTACAAGTAAGTCATTGAGGGTTACCCGCCAATCGCGCAGAAACTTGGCGGTGTGCTCCGGCTCATCGAGCACATAACCAAAAAGTGCTGGCATTTTTGACAACAAAGCATAGCCCTGTTTCTGCTTAAAAATCTGATCTAAGCCAGTGGTCCAAGTTTGTGTTTTACATTCCCAGCTATCCAACAAGATACCATGCAAAGCATTGTTGTCAAGCACGTAATCTTTATTGAGCAGACGCCCAATATATCCATCAAAATTGGCTCTTACTCCAGCCACATCCAATTTATTACTCTCCCAACCAGTTGCTTCCTGCGGTGCCGGTCCGTTCCTCATGCCCGTATTGACATGTCCAATACGCAAGACCGTCCATTTACCTTCGGGAACATTCCATTGGAGCAAACCATCTGCCCCCATCTTATCGGTTATATCGATCACTTGATCTTCGGCCAACCAAGATGTTACTGATTGTTTGGGATAGTCTTCCCGAACTATCCAACGCAAGGTCCACCCCGCCTCCGATTCCCAGTTCTGCTGACGCGCTCCGGAATAGAAATGAATATAGGACAAAACCATTTCATGTCGATTCGTAATTTCCACCCGGTAGTGTTGTGCTTTCGTTTCATCACATGCGACGGTCATGGGTTGATCATCTTGCCAATTGGCAGCAGGTAGATCTACATGAGCAATTTTTTTCATCTCATGAGCCAACTTGGCGTAAACGGAAATCTGTATATCTGGCTGATATACCCACGCATGGGAAAATGAATTGATAGGTGGAAGTTCAATCGACCGAACAGTGGTTTCTTTTCCAAAGTCAACATCGATGCTGGTAGGCTGAATAATAGCCGGATTGAGTTTTATTTGCTTTTGACCTACCATACAGGCTCGCCAATCAGTGTTTTGCTGATTCGATTGGACGTTAACAGGTTCAAGTGGTTTACCCGTATCGCCATCGGGTGTTGGAAAAGCAATGACGAATAGGTCTTGGTAATCGCGCCATGTTTCTGTAGTGGAAACCGGTTGAGCAAGTGGTATGCGTACCCTCTTCCCACCTTTTAGATCAGTCCGCGACCGTACGAGATGACGCATCGCATTGGAAGGTTCAATCCATGGGCCACCGGCATACGACCAGCCCGGACAGTTCTGCATCGTAAATTTTAAGTTTAACCGCTTGCATTCACTGGCAGTCCAAGCAATGAGGTCATCCCATGGTTCGCTCAAACATGCTATTTGTGGAGATACCCCCGGCCAAGCACCACCAAATTGCCCATGAAAAAGCTGGATACCTGAAATTTTAGCTGCCGCAATCGCTTCTAAATCTGCCGTAATCCCCTCTTTAGATACATTGCCGCCAATAAAATGGAACCAAGTCTCCGGATAGTATGTTTTGCTAGGTTTTAAAAATTCTTGTTCGCTCAGATTCTTCTTCTCTTCAGTATTCTTCGGAATGCTTGCAGTCAGCGTAACGAATAAGGCAAACAAGCAGTATAAAAAAGTAGGCTTCATTTATTTAATGGATACAATTGGTTACTTGTCTAAGCTACAAAAATTAGTCGATAACTTAGATTTGTTTTGCTCAAAAATGCCTGGTTTACTTATCAATCCATTGGATTGCTGCATCGATGAGCTCATCTCGACCAGCCCGAACGCCGGCAATCGTGGACTTAATTTCCTGATCGATCTGCACACCTATCCGTTGCGCATTGGTACCATCTGGATAGTAAACACCGATGCCCGACATAAAAGTGAGCAAATCACCCGGTAGCGGAATGCTCGAGACATTTCCATCAGCACCTGCCGAGCTCCTCCCCATCACACAGGTACCCGGCCTACTCTGTAAAGACATCGTCACAAATTCTGCATTGCTCTGTGTATACTCATCTACTAATACAACAACCTTCCCAAGATAGGGATCTGAACGTTCTGTACCGCTAGATACAGGGGAGCTCCAGGTAAATTGCCCGGGGCGAGCAATAGAACCGATGCTAAACCGAATAAAGTCAGACGGTACTGATTTGAGATAGCCAGCTAGTGAGTGGGTCATATCGTCTGTTGGATACCCCCGCATATCGATTATGATGCCTTTGGTATCTTTAAATAGTTTTTCGATATCAGGGATACTTGATGCCTTAAAATTGGCGCAATATATATAACCAATATGTGGTTGCAGCAGTCGATAAGGTTCTTTCCCTTTTGGAGCACCAAAATCAAGCATATATGTATTTACTTTTTGCGCTTCTACTGCCTGTTGTTCCACCGACAGGTTTTGATTATCTCTACGGATCAGCAATGAATAGGTTTGCTGGTGTCCTCTTAATAGATAGGTTCTGATTAACTCCCTTAATAAAGTAGCTTTATTGGATGCCGGTATAAAGGGGGCATATTTTTTCACCAGATCGTACACAGGTACCCCATTAATCTGTTCAATGACATCCCCTACTTTGATATGATCCTGCACACCAAGTGTATCTAAGTAGTAATCGGTAACTGTCAATTGGTTCTCGATAAATTTTGCTCGGAAAGGCAATCGATAATTACCCAATATAGTTTCATAAACAGGACTTTGGATGAAGGCATGCGTATCTTGTATTTTACTAATCAGTTGTACGAATGTAGTGGTATAGGCATTTTTATCTGAAGCATGAATAACTAGGGGAATAAAGGTACTTAACACATCATTCCAAGGCTCATCCATCAAGGCTCTGTTGGGGCAAAAATATTGGATCATATTCCAATAGCGATATAAGGCCAGTAAGCGAATACCTGCATCGGGATATTCCTGTTGATCGTAGCTTTTTTCATGTGTAAAAGTCGGATTCGCTGCATCTGGAGCCAGCTTAACGTAATAATGTCTGTGGTTACCACTGCTACTACCACGAATTATTTGCAGTTTACGCAGGAGGCCAGTGCTGAACAAATTGTTGGAGAATAAGGCGCCATAATCGGCTTGCATAGCGATGTGGGATGATACAAGGGATGTTGTATCCGAAGGTACCGCAACGCTTCCCAACCCATCGACCCAATGTTCGAATAACAACGAAAGTGTTTGGTTATCTGGGCAAGTAAACACCTGCGGTAATATTTTAAAAAGCTCCGTATCCCAATCATAATTTCCTGCTGCAATGGCCGGATGATGATATTTTAAGAAGCCCCAAAGTTGCCCCAACAACACTAAATATTCCTGCACTTTACCACTCAGCAGTATGGTATCGACGCCTGAGTGATGGTTGTAACTGGTATCTTGTAGGCTAATTTGGCGATTGATGAGCCGTTTGGGTGCTTGATCTATGGGAACATCATCCAAGTATAATCGCAAACTATCAAACCAAGCCTTTCCTTTACCAAGCAACATACCGCCCAATTCAATCGAAGCTCCTTCAAAATCGTCATACGGAACTTGAATATAATACTCCTTCCAATCATGTGTTCCATGAAGTTGTTGATGTTCCATTGAACCAAATTCCAGTTGACTGCGATTTGCATCCCTTACGCGCAACCATAACCCAGCAAAGCCATCGTGTACATCAGCCGTTTTAATAGCACCTACCAATGTGAGTAACTTGCCTCTGTATGCATGCGGAACCTGATATACAAAGGCCCCACTATTCCCTTGAGCGCTATCGGATGCAATTACAATAGCATATTTCCCCTGCCGCCTGATTGTACTATCTAGCTGCACCCGGTAGGTATTCTGATGGTAGTAACTTAAATCCCATCCCAGAGGTACTCCTATACTATCCAGCGTTTCGAGATTACCGTTAAACGGTTGCTGCGCAAATGCAGTAGTAACATAACAGCACCAGCATAGCATAAAAGCCTTCCATAAAGGTAACAATCGGATGTGGACAAAAAACAAATCAAATGTCATGACGGTCAATAACTTGATAAAACGAAGATAATGACCGCAAGTGCATCTTACTATTTTTTAACAAAGATTAACACGTGCCTAGTAGCGTTCTCTTAGACCAGAAATCTTAGGCCTGCGCTTATTTAGTCGTGCCCGAAGGAACTTGTAATTGCTCTTGAGTAGAAGCAGGAGTGCCCAAATGAGGGGTACCATCTGCATTCCAGCTGATGCGTTGCATACGGGGTGAACGCTTACCCCCACAACCGTCGCCCGGATGACTATTCGCATGGTAAAGAATCCAATCCTCTGTTCCATCTGGCGATTTAAAAAAGGAATTGTGCCCCGGACTGTATACTCCATGCTCTTTGGAGGTGGCAAATATAGGGTCTGGATATTTCTTCCAGTGCGCAGCATCTAGTAAATCATCACCCTGCAACCGCAATAATCCTAAGGAGTAATGATCTGTCCAACAACCACTAGCCGAGTAGACGATAAACACATCATCACCATGCTGCAAAAACTGCGGCCCTTCATTCACGTATACCTGTGGGCCGCCTTTCCATTGCTTTTCCCACTTGTATGTAGGCTTAGATATCCGCACACGTTCGCCTTCCATGGTGTATGGATTTTTCATTTTGGCGATGTAGATATCTTGGCGGCCATTTTCATCGCCTTCCCAACCCGACCAAATCATATATAATTGCCCTTTATAGCGAAATACATCACCATCAATGGCCCATTTATCTGATGGAGTGGCCAATTTGCCTTTAAATTGCCATTCGCCCTGAAACGGATCTTCCGATGTGTTTTCCAATACATACATCCGATGATGGTTATTATCACCATTGTCTGCCGCATAATAGGCATACCACTTACCATCAAGATAATTAATTTCGGGCGCCCATAATTCTTTTGAGTGCATGGTATGAGGTGGTGGCGTCCAAATGGTTTTCGTTTCTGCGTTTTTCAAGTCGGCCAAATTTTTAGTTCTTTTCAGAATAATTCGGGCGCCGACTGTATGGGTGTAATAGTAATAGCCATTGTGATAGGTACTATAGGGATCTGCACCTGTAGGCACCAACGGATTAGTAAAAGCACAACCCGGCGCTTGCGCACAAGCCCACTGAAAACATGCGAAATAACAACTTATTAGAACTAGAATTTTTTTCATGCGCATTAGAGGTTAAAAAAGAAACGCCAAAGCTACAACTTTGTACCTTAAATACCTAAGGCTAATTGCGTCTTACACGCGGTGGTTTAATGAGATTAAAACAACTAAAAATACCTCCCAATAGGTATACTGAACAACAAAAGCAGCTATTACTTTTATCCCAAAACCAATCGGATATGAAAAGGCTCATCGGCTATGGATTGCTCATGATCGTTGTGAGCAGCTGCAGCATATTTAAAAAAACAACCGTACAGCAAACAGCAATATGGCTGGAAAGGCCATCTAGTAACAGTGATAAAATCAGGGTGGCTACATCTTTAAGCACAGACGATTTAAAAAGAGCTTGTATAGACCAAATTCTAAAGCTGCGCTTGACGATTGATACTACGGGGTCTTCAAACCTCATGAAGACGGCTATGAAACGATATGAACACGACTATGTGCGCTTCTTTATTTCTTTTCAAGACAGCATAGCTATCATAAAAGGCGAAGCTGGAAACCTCGGCCTAAATGGTACTTGGAGTGGCGAGCAACCCAACGAGCACAACATCTATTGGAAGCCCATTATATATCATCAAAAAGGCTGGGAGCTGATGGATATCTTAAGTGATCTACCCCAAACTAAACGCCAATTTAATGGGATGAAATAATGATCTAAACTTTACCCAGTAGCTCATTCGATATTACACCAATTCGCCCCAGTAACAACAGCAATAAAAATATAAGCAAGGCGAGGCTAATGTAACCAACAGCCAAAGCGGCCTGATCTGTAATATGTATAACTTGGACTAGCGCTGCGCTCAGTACAGAAGTAACCAAGTATGACCCTCCACTTGTTAGACCGCTGGAAAGGCCCGCATTTTGTGGAAAGCGGATCAAGCAATAGGTAAAATAAACATTGTATATAAAGCCTGCGCAAACGTGCATACAAAAAACGAAGCACATCAATAGGTATATATTGGAATAGAAACGCCCTAGCACAAACATCAACACTCCCCATAGAATTTGAATAACATTTGCCCATCTCAATTTCAATAAAAAAGATTTAGCTGTGAGCGTCTTAGCCAACATACCCCCACTGAAAATTCCTAGCCCGGAAATTAATGCACAATAGCCTGTTGTAATAGACGTAAAATGAAAATGATCTTCAATGATAAAGGGTGCAGTCATACTAAAAATCAGTACCATGGCATAACTTGTTCCCAGTACAAACAAACCCAGCATAAAATCTTTCGTACCCAGAATTTTAGCATAGGCATGTTTTACATGGGCAAAACGGAAAGGATGAAAATGGTTGACTGCTTCTCCGCAAAACCGCCATTCAATCAATAAAGAAAAAAGTGCATAGAAACCTAAAAAATAAAAGTTGGCCGTCCACCCCCAATAGCTTTGCAAATAGCCCCCTAAGAATGGTGCAGTAATTGGCCCCAAGGCCCATACCACGGAAAGTAAGCTCATGTAATGTTTCAGCTTATCGCCTGTATAAATATCGACCAAAAAGGCCCGTTTACCAACCACAATAAGCGCGGATAACATCCCCTGAAAGATACGCATGAGGTATAAAAACCAAATGTTCGGTATCAGCGCGATCATGAAGTTACTGAGTGCAAATAATAACAATGCTCCTAAAACGATGCGATACCGACCGTAACTATCTACCAAGCTTCCTGCTACCAGCATAGAAAACCCGTAACTCACTAAAAATAAAGAAAGTGTAAGCTGTATACCGCCAGGACCTGTATGCAGCGCATCTTGCATTTCTGGAAATGAAGGGATATATACATCCGTGACCAGGCCGGATAAGGGAATCAAGAAAAAGGTAGCTAGTGTACTAATGCGGGTATATTTGCTATCAAAAAGTTTCATGCGTTATAGAGAAAAAACAAAAGTAGGGTATCTATCCACATGAAAACAATAACCTTTTGCCAAAGTAAGGTCAAACTTTTATATCCTATAAAGTTTGATTAAGTTTGGGATGTTATTAAAGTCACTTGAGCATGAACAAATTCGCTTACTTCATTTTAAGATGGATGGTGGGATTCAGTATGCTGGGCCACGGCTTGGTACGTCTGCCCAAATTACCGGCTTTTGCCGCCCACGTAACAACAACCTTTGCCGAATCTATCTTACCCCCATCTTTGGTACATGGTTATGCTTACGTCATTGCACTCACCGAGTTTATTATTGGCCTTTTGCTCGTATTAGGCCTATTTACAAAACAAGCATCGCTCATAGGCGCTATACTCATGATCAGTCTCATATTTGGGTCTTGTTTAATAGAGAATTTTGGTGTATTAACCTCGCAAATGGTACACGGAATTATTTTTGCATTGCTCTTGCAATTTGCCCATGATGATGTATATGCACTAGATCGGTGGCTGCCAAAGAAAACGAGGTAAGCACCTCTCTAATTGTCACGGAATCGTCATCTGATGTTAATCTATTTTTAATCGGTCTAAATAGGTATAAATTTGCGCCCATCAAATCTAGTCGCTTATTTAGACAAATGCAATGAAACAACTGTTTACGTTATTCAATTTCATCTTCTTAGCTATTTTCGTAACCCATGCACAAGTACAGTATGCCACGTTAGAAGGATCGGTTGTTGATCACAACGACCGTTCGCTCAGCAATGTAACCATACAAATTAAAGATAGCATTAGCGGAACCCAATTAAAATCAACGACGGATCAATCCGGCCATTTTACCTTCACTCATCTAGTAACAGGCACTTATCAGCTTATAGCAAGCCACGTGGGGTACCAAACATTTAAAACATCATTCGAACTTCAGGCTAATCAAATGGTCAGACTGCCTATTATATTGAGCCCGGATGTGCTATTGAACGAAGTGGTCGTCACGGCAGGTCGTAAACCTGAAAGTATTGATGAAGTTCCTTCATCAATCAGCATCCTCAACGCAAAGGAAGTACAAGAGCAAACCAACATAAACCCTTCCATTGCATCTATTTTAGGTAACACGATACCTGGTCTAGGCACCGGGACTAACAAGGCTACCAACAGTGGGCAAACATTACGAGGTAGGCAAGTGTTGGTATTGATTGATGGTATTCCGCAATCAACCCCTTTGATGAACGGTAGTCGTGATATACGCACATTGGATCCAGCGGTGATTGAGCGAGTAGAGGTTATTAAAGGGGCAACGTCCATTTACGGAAATGGATCGGGCGGTGGTATCATTAACTTCATTACCAAAAAGCCCAACGCCAATAAACGCTTTGGTGGCACAAGCACTGTGGGCACCAATGGCAATTTAGCACATCCCGCCAACACACTGGGGTACCGATTTTCTCAATTATTTGAAGGCACCTTGAACAAATTTTCTTATGTAGTAAGCGGAACTTATAATTATACAGGTGTTTTGAAAGATGCTAAGGGAAACGTGAATGCCCAAGCAGATGGTTTAGGAGAAAATTCGCTTTATAACACCTTCATCAAGGTAGGGTATCGACCAAATGAGCACAGTATGCTCACAGCATCGTACAATCTATTTAGAAGCGTACAACACAGCGACTACATCAACGTTGTTGGAAAATATGATGAAAAACCTTCTATAGGCGAGAAAGGTGACGACCACGGGGAACCGGCAGGAACACCTTATAACCACAATGCGTTTATATCCTATCACCATGATGCCCTCCCCTATAGTACTTCGTTGGATGTAACGGCTTATTACAATCGTTTCATTTCCATGAATCGCTATGTAGAAAACGCCACGGCATGGTACGGACCAGGGCAAACGAAAATACAATCGTTTAAAAAGGGCATACGTGTTAATCTAAATACACCATGGACAATGGGCAGCAGCTTAGATGGTGAAGTTACCTACGGACTGGATTTACTAAACGACCGGACAAACCAGGTGCTAACAGATGGTCGGGTATACATACCCAACATGGACATGGTGAACTTGGCTCCTTATGCACAGCTCAAGTTGAACTTCTGGAACAATTTGGTATTCAAAGGAGGTGTGCGCTACGAAAATGCCACAGTAAAGGTAAAAGATTTCCATACCATAGCCACAGGGCCGGATAATGAAGGTAGTATAGCGGTTACGGGTGGAAAAATACCTTACCACGCGACTATGTTCAACGCAGGATTACGGTACAATAAATACGATGTCTTCAACCCTTTTATTAGTTTCTCTCAAGGTTTTGCGATCAATGAATTAGGCCGCATTTTACGCCGCGCGAAAGAAAATACGCTAGAAAGTATTGAGACCGATCCGATCATCACAAACAACTATGAAATTGGTGCTAGTAGTCATATCGGTATTTTTCATTTAACAGCTGCTTATTACATCAGTACTTCTAAATTTGGCGCCAACTTAGTGGATGTTGGCGGTTATTTAGTGGCACAGCGTGAGCCAGAGCGGGTATCCGGTTACGAAGTTACTGCAGATGCTTATATTAACCCGCGATGGACTGTAGGGGCTAGCTATGCCTTTGTTGAAGGTAAGTCTGAAAAAGACGATGGCACAAAAGTTTATATGAACGGTATCCGCATTGCCCCACCTAAAGCAACCGCTTATGTGGGCTTTCGCCCATCAAATGCTTTTGATGTAAAATTGAATTGGGTTTATACAGGCAGCCGTGACCGATTTGATCCACGCGACAATGGTCTATACGCCAATAGTGAAGGCCCCATTACTTCTGTAAATTTGGTGAATCTCTCGGCATTATATCGTATAAATAGCAAATTAACGGCCGGTATGGGTATTGAAAATCTATTGAATACATCTTACTACCCTGTAGTGAGTCAATACCGTGCTATTGATGCGGAATATGTTCGTGGTAATGGTGCGATGATGAACTTGAATTTATCTTATAGCTTTTAGGTATGGTAAAGCAGCTGTTCTTATGGCTTCATA
>Ga0182744_1003340_pt1 | contig 12555 bp, 13 predicted proteins | sample eDN3rd30CKraftMG_FD_128525 | JGI IMG/M metagenome (GOLD analysis project Ga0182744, IMG submission 128525) | Enriched Miracle-Growth compost microbial communities from Emeryville, California, USA - eDNA 3rd pass 30_C Kraft MG (version 2) (version 2) ...
ACCCAGATCGGCCGAATGTTGGTTCTTTTGCTGAGGGGTTAATAATTTCATGGCACGCTGGGCTTCTGCTTTCAAAGCGGCATCGTGTGTTTCTTCATATAGGTACCACAAGGTTCCGGGATAAAAACCACTTGTCCACCAATCTGGACCACTGGTTTCTAAGTAATTGGTTGCTTTAACAAATGTTTTGGGGAGTTTATCATCGGGTAAATCATCCATGAGCAGCTTATATTGCTCAGCAGCATGTTTAAATCGCTGTTCAATAGTTGAAGTAAGGGTCTGATTTCCTTTAGGTCCGGAGGCAGCCTGCCTTTTGGAGCTACAAGCGATGGTGATCGACAGGAATAAAAGTATTATTGATAGTTGCAGCGTTGTTTTTTTAACCATAGTTTCGGCTTTGTGCTTCCCGTTTTGGCTATTGCATAAAAAATGTAGCCATTTCCCCGTAACACGGAAGGATGACTACATTTTCCTAACGCTTTTTTGGTCTTTTTGTTGTGCGCATGCTTATCGCCCCATCCAACCTCCGTCAACTGTTAGTATGGTACCATGTACATAATTGGCAGCATCCGAAGCTAAAAAGACCGTAGGCCCTTTGAAATCGTCTGGTTCGCCCCATCTACCGGCAGGAATACGTGCTAGAATAGACTGACTGCGATCTTCATCTGCCCGCAGCGCAGAGGTATTATCGGTTGCGATATAACCCGGTGCGATGGCATTGACATTGACACCACTCCCTGCCCATTCGTTTGCAAATGCTTTTGTTAACTGGCCAACGGCTCCTTTTGATGCGGCATATCCCGGTACATTAATCCCACCTTGAAAGGTAAGTAGCGATGCTGTAAAAATGATTTTGCCTCTTTTTCGGGCAACCATCTCTTTTCCAAACTCCCGGGTGATGATAAATTGAGCCGTTTGATTAATGGCAATAATTTCATCCCAATACGCATCTGGGTGTTCTGCAGCCGGTTTTCTCAGGATATTGCCGGCATTATTAATTAAAATATCCACAATAGGATGTTGCGTTTTTACTTCGTTAATAAAACGATATAGGGCATCTCGTTGTGCAAAATCGCATTGATAAGCATAAAATTTCCTTCCGAGAGCCGTTACCTCTTGCGATACCTGACTGTTTTCCAATTCGAGCGAAGCGGAAACCCCAATGATATCTGCACCTGCTTCTGCTAGTGCGACAGCCATGGCTTTACCAATTCCTCGCTTACAACCCGATACAAGAGCGAGTTTACCCGTTAAATCAAATTTATTTAATGTTGTTGACATAGCGACTATTTGATAGATACTTCTAATGGATGTTGGATCCGTTCCTGATAATTGAGGAGGTATTTTTCCCAAGCTTGGGCATCGGTTATTTCACCTGCTTTATCCCAGGCGCCACCATTATAATAAACCAATGGTTGTTCTGCAGATGCCTCCATTTGAGCCAGCAACTGACCTGCTACCTCGGTCATACCTGTAATAGGTGATTCACCGATCACGGCCACGCCTAAGGTACCGTCTTGACCATGCTGAGGCTCCCAATAACCCATGATTTGTTTGTTAGCCAATTTCATGATCTTTCCCCCATCTTCTTTACGTAAGACAATCCCTGCTGCTACAGGTAGTTTCTCTGTACCCTCATAATGATACACTACTTCCACTTTATTTAACTGCGAACCGGCGTCCAACGTGATCGTCTTGGTTACCGAGACTTGCTTTCCATTCACCTCCCATGGTTCATATGTTAATCTGAATGTGCTGCGAAGAGGTCCATTATCGAGTACCTCATGGCCACGATAATGTTTCGAATAGATTATTTTACCGTCTGCAAGAGGTGCGATATCGCCTGCCCCTAAAGTCATACCTACCGAATAATAATCCAGTCCTTTTCCATGATCTTTATGATAATCGCCCGTTTTATACCAATCGTCAATCACCAATTGCTCGGTCCGTTTGGCCCATATATCCAAACCCTGTGCATCATCCGGTCTTCCTTCTAAGGCTTTTCCATACATACGGAAGGCAATCTTATCATTTTCCCAAGCAAAATCATCGAAACGTTCTGGCACATAACGGGCATAGGTTTTAGCTTCAACACCCAAGGTATCCGTAGCAGCTGCTGGATGTAGTTTCAATTCGCCGTTTGCAGGCACATCTGCCCAAACCAAGAGGTGCTGTACACGATCTGTTCCTGCTTTCTCTAATTGATAGGCATATATTTTTCCCTGGTCATCTACCAATTGGAAGGGTTCCTGTAAGGTATAAGCCTGTTCAAACTCCGCATAAGGGATACTGGCAACCTCTGCACGATCGATGGCCGTTGGGTTTTTGATCGTGATTGTTTTTTGCGCCGTATGACTGCACGCTGTTACACTCCAAGTAGCAAAAGCTAGTGATAATATACTTAGCCTATTTTTATGTATACGCATGGCTTTTCCGTTTTAAGTTTATTATTGTTTATCATTTATCGCAACGCTGTAATGGCACAGCCGTCCATATCACCATAATCCATATTCTCGCCAGCCATCCCCCAAATGAAGGTGTAATTAGCCGTAGCAGCGCCTGCATGTACCGACCAAGGTGGAGAAATAACGGCCTGCTCATTCTGCATCCAGATATGTCTGGTTTCCTGCGGTTCTCCCATGAAATGGCAAACCGACTGACCTTCGGGAACTTCAAAATAGCAGTAAACTTCCATTCTTCTATCGTGCGTATGTGCAGGCATCGTATTCCAAACACTTCCCACTTTCAATTCTGTCATCCCCATCTGTAACTGACAGGTTTCCACTACACTGGCTACTAACAATTTATTGATCACGCGATGGTTGGCCGTTTCCAAGCTACCCAATTCAACGATTTCAGCTTCTGCCTTGGTTATTTTTTTGGTAGGATAGGCGTGATGAGCAGGTGCCGAATTGATATAAAATTTCGCCGGATTGTTAGCATCTTTGCTAGCGAAGGTTACTTTTTCATTTCCTTTACCTACGTACAGTGCCTCTTTAAAATCAATTTCATAGGTGGTACCATTGACCGTTATGGTACCCGCACCACCGATGTTAATGACACCTAATTCTCTACGTTCCAAGAAATAGGGTGCTTTCAGGGCATCTACCGTTTCCAGCGGAACAATTTCTCCCTGAGGCATCACACCACCAGCAATATAACGGTCGTAATGGGTATGCACTAAACAAACCTGATTGGCTACGAATAATCGTTCAATCAAAAAATTTTTTCTTAACGCTTCGGTGTCCATCTGTTTTGTCTCAGTAGGACTCGATGCATAACGGGATTCAAATAAGGTACTCATTATATTTTATTTAATTTTTCTCCTGGTTAGCATAAAGTGGCTAATATACAGCAAATTTAGCACAAGAGCAAACGTTTACACTAAACAAAAATAATCTGCTTCATCGCTGGCATTTGATAACGGTCATTTCACTATATGATAGCCGCTTTAAGTAGTCATCCGCCCCACCAAGGTAACGGGTACGATTTCTTGCATATCTACTTTTTCTTGGGAAGTTTTATCTTTTAGCAGATGGATGAGTTTATGGGCAACGCGTGCGGCCATTTCTGCGGGATGTTGATCGATGGATGTGACGGGTGGCGTGATGATGGCTGCACGTGGATCATTGGAATATCCGAGAATTTTCAAATCAGCAGGGATTTTGATGCCTCGTTCGCGGGCAAATTCGACTGCGGCGAGTGCGGTGGTATCATTGGACGCAAAAATGGCGTCTGGTTTTTCATCCGCAGCAAATAATTGGCGAAGGCTATTCCAAGCGTGATCGGCGGTTAGTTCATGAAAAAAACACCATTCTTCTTTTAAGGGGATATTTGCCTTTTGTAAAGCGTGATAAAAACCTTCGGTACGTTCTTTATAAATACTGCAACTCAATGGACCTGAGATATAGGCAATCCGTTTACATCCTCTATCGATGAGGTGGTTTCCGGCAATTAATCCTCCACGATAATCATCACCTTTGATGATATGAGCCGGATAGGTGGTGGTCGGAACCCGATCATAGAAAATGAGCGGAAGCCCCTTATTGGTAAAGCCGTCAAAATGACTATAGTCTGATGTATAAAGCGCCAGTGATACGACCAAAGCATCGACACGCGACGAATACAACGTAGCGGCTAGCTTTTGCTCGACAGCGACGTGATCATTTGATTGGCAAACCATTAAGCTGTAGCCTTCTTCCTGTAATCGATTTTGCAAAGCGGTAATGAAGACCGCATGGAAATACATGGAAATGCGCGGTACAATTAATCCGATTATATTAGACCGTTTATTACGCAACGAAGAAGCCATGCTATTATGCCGATAGCCCATTTCCTGTGCTTTCGCTTTCACCCGCTTTCGGGTTGCTTCGCTAATACGTGGATTATCATTCAGGGCTCTTGATACGGTAGCAGCCGAAATACCTAAGACCTCTGCAATATCAACAATACTGATATCAGAATGGGTTGGTTTATTTTTTTTCATTTTGACGCGTCCATTTTAACTGGCAGCAATGGGCAAATCATATTGGCCGGTGCTCAGCAAGACCAATGTACAAGCATATACAGGAACGATGCCACTTGCCCTGGCCAAATTGGCTAATGCTTCATTTTCTGTTCCGGGGTTAAAGATAATACGTTTCGGCTTAGTTTTTATTAAGTAATCATAATATTGTTCTTGTAGTTTAGGACCTACATACAAGGTTACTGTATGGATATCTGGTAATGGCTCGTTTGCGGGCTGTATCTGCACACCAGCCACCTCGCCTTTCTTGATCCCAATATTGACAATCTCATGGCCGGCAGCAACTAATCGATGAGCCGCCAAATAAGCATAACGAGCCGGGTTATTGGTTGCACCTAGAATCAGTGTTTTCATTTTTAAAGTTATAAGTTTTAAGTATACCTATTCCCTAACTCCCACTATGCTGCTTACACAATTCATGCCATCAATGGCTGCAGACACAATTCCTCCGGCATAGCCCGCCCCTTCACCACAGGGATAAAGACCACTGATTTGCGGATGCTGCCATGTTTGTTTATCACGTGGAATACGAATAGGAGAAGAGGTTCTTGATTCTACTCCTACCAATACGGCCTCATTGGTATAATATCCGGGCATTTTCTTTCCGAATATGGGCAATGCTCCTTTTAACGCATCATGCACAAAATGGGGCAGCACTTTTTTTAACAATGCCGATTTTAATCCCGGCTTATAGGAATGAATAGGCAAGTTGGCAGAAAGTTTTCCCTCTACAAAATCAACCATCCGCTGCGCAGGTGCTATCAAGGCACCACCACCAGCACGATAAGCTTCTTGTTCTACCTCTTGTTGAAAGTTTAAAAGGGCAAACGGGTCGGTTTCAGCCAATGGCACATCGGCTAAATGGATCTGTACAACGGTCCCAGAATTGGCATAGGGATTATTTCGTTTAGAAGGCGACCAACCGTTGACCACCACTTCGCCATCATCCGTTGCACAAGGGGCTATAATGCCTCCCGGACACATACAAAAGGAGAAAACACCCCTCCCATTCACCTGTTCAACCAAACTGTAATAAGCAGGCGGTAGGTACTCGCCCCGGTTATCGCAATGGTATTGCGCGCGATCAACGATCTCTTGCGGATGTTCTATTCGAACACCTAATGCAAAAGGTTTGGCTTCTACCAACCACTTTTTACGTTTAAATAAGTAAAAGATATCGCGCGCCGAATGACCGGTAGCTAATATAAGCCTATCGCAGGACAGTTCTTCACCATTGGCTAAGCACACGCCACTTACCTTGTCATCTATCGTTAAGATATCCACTACTTTGGCATCGAATTTAATTTCTCCGCCATGCGCAACAATGGTGTTTCGAATCGCTTCAATGATATGGGGAAGCTTATTCGTCCCGATATGGGGTCTTGCATCCACAAGTATATCGGGCGTAGCCCCATGTTGTACCAGCCAGGTTAACACCTTTTGCACATCGCCCCGCTTGTTAGACCGTGTATACAATTTACCATCCGAATAGGTCCCCGCACCTCCTTCGCCAAAGCAATAGTTCGATTCTGGATTGATTTCTCCCAATTTATTGATAACGGCTAAATCACGGCGGCGTTCTTGTACCTTTTTCCCTCTTTCAAGTACAACGGGCTTGAGTCCTACTTCCAGGCATTGCAGTGCTGCGAACAAGCCCGCAGGCCCTGCACCCACGATCAGCACTGTTGGCCGGTCTGCCACATCGTCATAGGTTATGCCAGAAAATGTTTCCTTGGGCTGCTCATCTAGATACACCTGAACCTGCAAGCGATATACCACTTGCCTACTCCGTGCATCAATAGAACGTTTTCTGATTCGAATGGCTTGAATGCGATTCGTAGGGCTATTTAACCGTTTGCTTACTTGTTGTAAGATAAAATTTTCGTCAGAAATTTTTTCAGGGATAATGGCTATTTCAATTTCTTTTTGCATCTTGTATTGCCCAGTATTTATCCGGGATGTAACAAAGGTATAAAAATTGCTATCAAAGTACTGTATTGATTAAATTAAAAGAAAAGACGATGATTAAACGATTTATTTTTGGATTTATTGGCCTCGTGGCGGCTCTATCGTTAAGTTCATGTGGCTATAATAGCATGGTCAAATTAGATGAAAATGTACAATCTAAATGGGCCGAGGTAGAGAATGCCTACCAACGGCGAGCAGACCTCATCCCGAATTTGGTAAACACCGTGAAAGGTGCCGCCAATTTTGAGCAACAGACATTAACCAACGTCATCGAGGCACGTGCTAAAGCAACCTCTATCACGATTGATCCATCTAACCTGACGCCAGAAGCAATTAAGAAATTTGAAGATGCGCAGGGTGCGTTAACGGGCTCATTGAGCCGATTAATGGCCGTTGCCGAAAATTATCCACAACTCAAGGCTACTGAAAATTTCCAAGGCTTGCAAGCACAGCTGGAAGGAACAGAAAACCGAATCTCCGTAGCCCGCAGAGGATTCAATGAGGCCACACAACAATATAATTCAACGATACGTTCTTTTCCTAATAATTTAATGGCGGGCATCTTCGGGTTCAAAGCGAAGGGTTACTTTACCGCACAAGCGGGAGCCGACAAAGCACCTGAGGTTAAATTTTAAGAGAAAAGAAACAAAGGAGACGAAATGGATATCTTTAGCAACGAAGAACAGGAACATATTGCACACGCCATTGGTTTGGCAGAAGCCAACACATCGGGAGAGATACGTGTTTGCATGGAGAAAAACTGTGGAAAAGACCCTTTAGTGAGGGCTGAAGAATGTTTTAATCAGTTGGGCATGTACAAAACCAGTCTCCGTAACGGTGTGTTGATTTACCTCTCTACAGACGACCATAAATTTGCGATTATTGGAGATCACGGCATTAATAGTAAGGTTGCACCTGATTTTTGGAAAACCACCAAAGAGCATATGTTGGCATTTTTTAAATCAGGCGATTTAGCCAACGGGCTAATAGCTGGTATCCAATCTGCCGGAGAGCAGTTGCAAGGACTGTTTCCGCGTTTGCACGATGATGTCAATGAATTACCGAATGATATCGTGTTCATGAATCATCAAAAAGAAATCTAATCCATGAAGTTTCCTTATTTTTTACTTTTTGTATGCTTAATCGGGTTTACCCATACGGCTATGGGAGCCCCCGATTTTCCACCTGCATCGAACACGTTAGTAACTGATTTTACGCACACTTTAAGCGCTGCTGAGCAGCAACAGCTGGAACAAAAATTAGTAGCTTTTGATGACACTACATCCACGCAGATTGCTGTTGTCATGATGGCGTCGGTGGGCGACTATGATATTGCCGATTATGGTGTCCGTCTAGCCCAACAATGGGGTATTGGACGCAAAGGCAAAGATAATGGCATCCTGTTATTGATTGCCAAAGACGACAGAAAAGTAACCATACAAACCGGTTATGGTGTGGAGGGAGCCGTGCCAGATGTGGTTGCTTTCCAAATTATACGCAACATCATCAGTCCTGCTTTTAAGCGAGGCAACTTTTATGAAGGCATCGATCAGGCAACGAATGCACTTATTGCCTACACCAAGGGCGAGTATAAAGCTGAACCCGGTCAAAAAAAAGGTAAAGGAGGTGGTAGCGGAGGCCTTTTAATTACCATCATTATCATTGCAGTGGTTATCAGCTTGATTTCCAAAGGCGGTGGCGGAGGTGGCGGCCGTGTAATTGGAGGGCGGGGCAGTTCTGATTTATTTTGGCTTACTTTACTGGGTAGTGGTCTGGGCAGAGGCGGACGCCACGGTGGAGGCGGTGGATTTGGAGGAGGCTTCGGTGGCGGCGGAGGTGGTGGTGGCTTCGGCGGATTTGGCGGAGGTGGCTTTGGTGGTGGAGGCGCGAGTGGAAGCTGGTAGATTCGTTGTTAGTTGTTGGTTGTTCGTAACTTTACGCTCTTATAACGTAATACTTACAACGTAAAACTTATAACTTTCAACGTAGAACTAAAAAGTCTTGGTAATAAAAAAATGTTAAAAAGAGATTCTCTGACTGCACAGACGCAGCAATTAAGCCATACCTTGGCAAAAGTAAAACGACTGATCATCGAAGATCAGGAGCCCAAGGCATTGGAGGAAGTGCTTTATACGCTCTCACATTATTACAGCACGAATCAAGAAGAGTTGGTAACAGCTCCTGCCGATGTGTTGATTGACCGCTTATTAGAACAACAATTTAAAGTGGAAGAGCTCAGTATGTTGGCCGCTTTTTTGGATGAGTTGGCAGGTTTGAATGACGATGGTGAAACCAGAAAAAATCTTTGGACGAAGGTTATTGCCATATATGACTTATTGGAAAACCAATACCATATGCTATCATTTGAACACCTGGATAGACGAAACTTACTCACTGCTGCCTTGCATATACGCTAACGAATACCCGATTGCTAACTAACCACAACCAAGATGAATACTGTATACTGCAAGCTATTGATTTTATTTTTGTCTATGATGTCATTATCCGTTTCTGCACAGTATATCGGTGAATTTGAGCCGATTTATCCTCAGGGAAAGATTCCCAACAGCAAAACAGGCGAAGTGAAAGAAACGAGCACTATAGGCGATGATGGCATCGAGCGCATTTCGAATGTCAGCGTACCTACCATGCGCTATTATGCGCCCAATAAGCAAAAATTCAAGGGTACGGCCATTATTATCTGCCCGGGTGGTGGTTATGCCATTTTAGCTATCAACCACGAAGGGGATGCGGTTGCCAAACAATTTGCAGCGAATGGCATCGCCGCTTTTGTACTGAAATACCGATTGCCTTCTGATGTCCTCATGAAAGATAAAAGCATTGCTCCGCTACAAGACGCACAGCAAGCTATTAAACGTGTGCGAGAAAATGCTTCCACCTACGGCATTGATCCGCATAAAATTGGTATTATTGGTTTTTCTGCTGGCGGGCATGTCGCCTCATCGGCCGGTGTTCATTTTAATGATGCGAAAATTGATAATCCCAAAAACACCAGCTTACGGCCAGATTTTATGCTGCTTATCTATCCGGTAATCAGTATGGATACCGCCATTACACACATGGGATCTCGGAATAACCTATTGGGTAAATCTCCATCATCCCGCTTAGTGCATTACTTCAGTAACGAGACGCAGATTACAGCAAATACTCCGCCTACCTTATTAGTACACGCCGCAGACGACAATGGGGTGCCTATCGTTAATAGCCAGCGCTTTCATGAACAATTAGAAAAACACCACATTCCAACCCGTTTAATGACCTATCCGCATGGTGGGCATGGGTTTGGCCTCCATAACAAAACCACGGATGATAAATGGTTTGATCATGCGTTGGAGTGGCTGCATGGGGTGGGTTATTAGTTATTAGTTATTAGTTGTTGGTTATTGGTTATTGGTTGTTAGTTGTTAGTTTTTGGCTTTTGGTTATTAGTCTTTTAGCTATCGGCTTGAGGTAATTGATTAGTAATAGTTTTTCTTTAGCCAATTTTTAACAGTTAAACTTGGGAATCACTTCTTTTTACGAATAAAAAATAACGAACAACCATATCAAGATAACTTCTGAAATGTGCGCCACCATAGATCGGGCATCTCTCCTTCAATGGCTAAAAGATAATCCTCATAGCGGCACGGCACCAAGTGAAAGCGTTCGTTTACCGATTTGGTATTTGGATAAGGAACCTGCATCCACCACCGATCGGTCTTTTTGCTTTTAATAAATACCAATTCATAGCTATCATCATTCAATGATGCCCGATATACGACATAGGCCGATTTTGGTTGCAACGGAACGTCTTTCTTCCGATTATAAAAGCCATCGATGAAGTACCATATCATCTGGGCAAGCAGAATGGCCGTTTGCCCATTATTATCGTAAGCTGGATTAAATTCATAAAAGCCAATGGATGTCAATTTATCGCTCATTCCCGCATAGCGGCAAAGTTGACAAGCTTCTTCAGCGTAAAAGCCATTGGGTGTGGCATTGGCATTGCCACAAGCATCGGGCGAGCGAATGGCCCCCATATCAAAGCTTAATAAGTCGGCATTCCGGATAACGGGTTCTGCCTGATCGGTTTTACCCAAAAATAAACCTAAGCGATATGAATCAAAATACAGCTTATCCATCACCTTCAAACTATCTTGACTGACATAATAAGTTTGATAACCAATATTGCTATAATTAAAAAGGAAATTCGGTTGGTGTAATAAAATACGCGTCAGATAGGTCTGCGAAGTTACGGGGTTCTCATTGTCGACCGTTTCATCCAGATCAAAATGCGAGTCGATGACAACGAGATCTACTTTCTGTTCCAATTTTTCATATCCCTGAAATTGGGCATAAGTTAAATCCTGTCCACCACCAATGATAATCGGTACGATGTTCTGCTTGATCAATTCTTCTACCGTAGCCTTTACTGCAGCATAGGTATCTGTTACCGTAGCGCCGGCCCTAATGTTTCCCAAATCTGCCAATTTTAACGAATAGTTACCCTTATGCAAGCTGTATAATCGCTCCCTTATATAATCGGGTGCCAACGCACACCCTTCATTGTTTACCGCACTCCGATCGTCCATCACACCAATCACAGCGAGGTCATACGATTCCTGTTCATAATCCGGGAATGCTGTTTCGAACGCATGAATATGTGCACCGAGCTGACTGGTATCAAATCCATTGCTCGGAGTAAACGATTGAACGGTAATGGGCGAAAAAAAATCAACTAGAGACATGGGCTTCGTTTATGCTGGTGCAATTTTGTTTTTAAGATTGTGCAAATATCCATTTATTAACTTACTTTTGAAAGTATTTATGACCAATCTAGAGGAAATAAGGCAGTGATATTAGTTACCGGCGGAACAGGTTTTTTAGGTTCGACGCTTATGAGGCAATTATTAGCTAACGGAAATGCGCTCAGAGCCATCAAGCGTCGGTCGTCTGTTATCCCTGCCGACTTATCTGATCATCCTCAAATCCAATGGCTGGATGCCGATATGGACAATTATTTTGAGTTGGCTGATGCCTTTGAAGGCATACAAGAGGTGTATCATTGTGCCGCGATGGTTTCTTTTGAGCCATCAGCAAGAAAAAAGATGATCCATGTAAACACGGCTGGCACGGCGCATATTGTCAACCTATGTATTACCCATGGAGCGCGATTACTGCATGTAAGCTCAGTAGCCGCTATCGGCGTACCTAAACCGGGTTTTTTGGAAGCCAACGAGCAGGATATTTGGGAATACGACGAGACACAAAACGGATACGCTATTTCGAAATATGAATCTGAAATGGAAGTTTGGAGGGGTACGGTTGAAGGTTTAAATGCCGTGATCATGAACCCTTCGTTAATTATTGGTCATCAAGCAGGAAAAACCAATACCGGAGCTATCTTTAACCTGCTACACAAAGGATTACGCTATTACACCAGAGGTAGCGTAGGCCTTGTCGACGTGGAAGATGTGGCCCGTGTGGCCATCCTGCTCATGCAGCGTAAAGACATTCAGGCAGAGCGATTCATTGTGAGCAACGAGAATTGGAGTTACCAGCAGCTTTTTAGTACCTGCGCACAGCTCATGGGGAGACCTGCCCCCAATAAATTGGCTACGCGCCTGCATTTAGGTATTGCTTGGCGAGGTGCTAAAGTACTTGCCTGGTTTAAAGGGGAAAAACCGGGTTTAACAAAAGAAACAGCACATGCTGCATTGGTAAAACAAGCTTACACGAATAAGAAGCTAACAGAACGGGTGGGATATGCTTTCAAACCACTGGAGTGCACGTTAAAAGAAATTTGTGAAGGCTTAGAGCGAAAAGCATAAAGCTGAAAGCATAAAGCTGAAAGTGTAAAGCTGAAAGTGTAAAGCTGAAAGCATAAAGCTTTTAAAGAATATCTTGATACTTGATACTTTAAATAATATATATAGCAGTACGGAGTACTAAAATATTAACAACAAAACAAACATGAAACATTATTACATCATTGATTTCGACAGTACATTTACACAAGTTGAAGCACTTGATGAATTGGCCCGCATCTCTCTGGAGCATCA
>Ga0182744_1003344_pt1 | contig 12541 bp, 15 predicted proteins | sample eDN3rd30CKraftMG_FD_128525 | JGI IMG/M metagenome (GOLD analysis project Ga0182744, IMG submission 128525) | Enriched Miracle-Growth compost microbial communities from Emeryville, California, USA - eDNA 3rd pass 30_C Kraft MG (version 2) (version 2) ...
ATTTAGAAACACAGAAATTTAAAATTCCAAAATTCAAGTTAATTTTTCATTCAGATTTTTATTCAGTAAAATTCCTGAAAGTTAGATTCAGAACGAGTTTTGTGAATATTGCGTACAACGTTTTTCGGCTTGGCGATGTGGCGGAAATCGAAGCACAAAAGTTCAGTTTTGCACAAAAGCTCAATCGAAGAACTGCCGTTGAATTTTGCAGTTTCGCCCCACTATTGCAAAACCCTTGTTAGCGGTTCGTTGTTTTTACGGTTAATTTATTTGTCAAGTTTTTGTATTTCTGGTTTATAAACATTTGGGTCAAATAGTTCCATATATAACTCTGGTTTTGGTAATTTAGTAAAGCCATACTTTTCATAAAGCCAATCTGCTGTCGATGTCAATAAAATCCATCGTCTTAATCCTTGTAAATTTGGGTGCTCAATTACAGCGTCCATTAGTTTTTTTGAAAGTCCTTGTCCACGATAATCGTCCAAAACATAAATGTCGCCTAAATATGCAATAGTCGAAAAGTCCGATATTATTCTTGCAAACCCAATTTGTTTGTCGTTATGAAATAGTCCAAAGTTTAGGGAATTGTCAATAGAAGTCTTTACTCTGTCAAAAGGAATATTGTCACTCCAACCTGAATATTTTGATAGGAAGTCGTGGATTGCAACAATATCCATTTTTGATTTGTCTGTTGTAATTGTAAAGTCGTCAAAAGTGATTTCAATTATTTTCATTTCGTGCTAATTCTTATTTCAGTTTTATTCTATTTGGTCGGTCTTTTACAATGACCGCTAACGGAAAAAGTATTGGCGAAGTGCGGGCTTTCGAAGAACTTCAGTTCAAGAATTCCCAAACGTAGCCGATGCTTTTTCAGATTGTTAAAATTAAATAAAAAAACAATATGAAAAGCAGCGGCGGCTAAATATTTCCACATTTTCTATCTTGCATTCAACCCCGCATTTTGCCAATACAATGTTGTACGCAGTTTTTTATCTTGGGTCAGTCCAAACTGTTGAAACATAAGTTGCATCTTCCCAATCTATACAGGAATCAAAATCATTTCCGTCTATGGTTGTACCTTTTGCACATATTAAAATACAATTTTCATCATAGACTTCCATATCTGTACCATCAGTATTTTTTAAATCAAAAAAAGCATACACTACTGTATTTTTATAATTGTACTTTTTCAAAGATACTTTTGGGGTTTGAACAGGTTTTTGTAAGATACTTTCTATTTTATCATTTAGACAATTAGGATAAGTATTTTCCTCATCCTTTCTGTCGCAACTTAATAGCAAAAATAAGACTCCTAGTAAATAAATTAAATTTTTCATATGCTTTATTTTACAATTTTTGAATTTAAAATCAGTTTATTATTTTTAAAGACTTTTACATAATACACTCCCATTTGAAGAGTAGTAATATTAAGAGATGTGTTTGTTTGATTAAGAACTTCATAACCACTTGTATTATAAACAATGAAGTGATAAATTTCATTACTGACAAAAGGTGCAATTGAGTTGTCACAAGGATCAATTATAATACTCATTATTCCATTATTGTTTACTAGAGTGTAATTATCGTTGCACTCTTCAGGAGCTGGAGGAGTAATTGTCTTATATATTGTTGTTGTACCACAAATATTTGTAGCTGTGATCTTTGCATAAACAGTCCAAGAATTACATGTTCCATGACCTAACGCTTGAAAGCCACTACCAGAGAAACTAGATGAACATCCACCACCACCTGAAACTTTTTCCCATGTTGTTGATGTTATTGCTTGTTTATTTATATCTGTTCCATTAGCTCCAATCATTTCCACAGAAACATAATTAATACCTTGTGGAGTTAAAGAAACATTAATAAGAGGTTTACCTACCCAAATTTCTTTTGTGTAAGATTGACCGTTTATTGTTGCTGTAACACTCGCAATACCATTATAATTAGACTTTGGAGAAACCATAATGCTAGTATTTGTAGAACTAATAAAATTTAGTGAGGAGGTAGAGTATGACCAACTTACACTAGAATTTGGAGGTAAATTGCTGATTGTATATGTGTAATTGGATTGACTACAGATATTGTTATTGCCATCAATCGTAATAGGGACTATACAAGAACTGCCAACTCCAACTGCATACCAGGCTTGACAAACGGTTGCAGACTCTAACGAGTTATTGCCAAATAAATCTTTTGCTGCTTGAATAGTTAAATTTCTTGCTTGCGAATAATTAGTAGTAGAAGTGAAATATACAGTTTCTGCTCTATAAACTATTTTAGCTGCATTCTCTTTTCCTATTCCTGAAATATTGTATGTGTTTCCCAAATCATTTGTCCCAGACTTTCCTTCAGCCAAAATATAAAACCAATGATTAAAAACCCCACTATTATAATGAACCCCACCATTATCACCAGATCCACTATACCAATATTGTCCTTGATAAGTATCAGGATGGTTATATGTTTTTGGATTTGACATTGACCTTATTGCTCCAACATCTTCTCCAATTAAATAAGTTTGTTTTGTAGGTTCTGCAAAATACTCTATCATTGCTCCCCAAATATCACTCAAAGATTCATTAATAGCTCCCGATTCATATGAATATACCAGTCCAGCACTACTAGAACAAACACCATGGCCTATTTCGTGTCCTGTAATATCTAAAGTAGTCAAAGGGTTTGCATATCCATCACCATAGGTCATTCGTTGACCGTCCCAAAAAGCATTGAAATTGTTTGAATAACCCATACCAATTAAATTTGCATGGACATAATTCCTCAATATTCCTCCATTTCCATTATAACTATTTCTATTGTGCTTCTGCAAAAAATAATCATAAGTTTTTTGTGTTCCCCAATGTGCATCTATAGCTGCGTTATCATAGTTAGAATTATTATATTCAGCAGAAGTCCAATTATTATCATTGTCAATAAAATCGGTAGCAGCTGAATAATTTGTTCCATTATTCATATTTAGAGTTTCTATTCCATTTCCTCTAGAATATTCTCTTAATCTGAATTGGTTGGAAGAAAGTTGTTGAGTTTCGAAATTTCTTTGACCACTATACCTAGTATTTCCGATACCAAGAATATGTTTTATAATTGGATCTTTAAAAAGAATTTCGCCATTCTGTGCATCAACATATACGTAATTGCGACTTATTGGATATTTTGCATAAATGTCAAATTTATATGCTAATCTTGGAATTGGATTTTTGCTAAATAAATTTTTTTCAATAATTACTAATTCACCCTTTGGGAAATAACTTATCATTTCATTATTTTCTTCTTTCTTTAGAAGCTTTTCACTTTCTGTATTTTTCCACATATATTCTTTTGCTCCAATTTCATTTAAGGCAAATTTTAAAGCTTCCCCTTCAGAGATGGTAGGAATAATTGATAAGTTTTTTATTGAGATAAAATTACCGTTAGCAACTTTCAAAAAACCATCTTCAGAAACAATATTTTGAACCCCAAATTCAACCTTAATTCCTTTATAATATTGCTGATATTTTTCTGATGCTGTATTATTTTTGTTATCATTGAAAGTTATTTGTTTAAATTCAATATCAGATTCTTCAAATTGCTTTTTCAAAAAAGCATTTACAGATTTATCATCTGCTTTAACTTTAGTTTCAATAAAATTAATAAGGTCAGGACTGCCATTTTTATCCTTGGATATAATTTCGTTTTCTTTTACTTGTGAAAAAGAAAAAATAGAGCTGAATAAAAGACAGGTAAAAAGTAATTTTCTTTTTTTCATTTGTTTTTTTTTTTAAAATTAATATTTATGACACTTTTTTTGTAAAATTGCGTACAACGTTTTCGGGCTTTGCGTTCGGGCGGGTTTCGGAGCACAAAACTGTCAACCAGCACTGAACTTGAATAGAAGCACGAAGCTCCAAGTTTGCAGGTCACCCCGCCTGACGCAAAACCCGTGTTGGCAGTAGTAGTTCTTTCTTTATCAGTCATTTAAGTTCTTTTATTAGTTGTCTAAAGTCGTTTTTTAAGTAACCTAAACAATATACCATTTGTGGTATTGAATATTCATAAAAATCAAGCCTTTTATGCGGTATTTGCTTATGGTCAATACCTATACAATAGTCACAAGAACTACAATCATAGTCTATTGAAGCATAAGGTTTCCCTTTGTTCTTACCGCTCTTCCAAGTTTTCTTTTCTAAAGGACAATCTTCAACATAATTGTAATAGCCAATTTCTTCGGTTTTAAAAGATTTTACTTTTTTCTGTTCTGCATAATTGTCTTTTAAGTTCTGCTTAATCTTGCTAATTTTTGGGTTGTGAAGCCACCTTTTGTATTTGGTTCCTGAAATTAATTCAGTTTGAAATAAATTGTCTTTAAGTCCAAAGTCTTTATTTGTATAGAGTCTTTCTATAAGATATTTTGCATAGATTTCAATTGTCGGTAAATTTTCTGCTTTTATTCTTTGTAGTTTTTGCCAACTTACAGTATTGCTAACTACTATCTCTATCAGTAATTTTTTTCCTTTAGTTTCAATTACAATGTCTGGAATAAATTCCCCAACTTTTGTTTCAAGTCGGACATTTTCAATTAGAATTTCAGTCTCGTCAAAAATTTCGTAATGTGTATTTGGGTAATTTAAAATTGGTGTCGTAAACGTTTTGCTTTTTGAAATTATTTCTTTTGAGAGTTTATGTAAAGCTGTTTCAAGTCCACTTAAGCAGTCTTCTGATTTGTAATGTGCAAAATGGTGTGCTTTTACTTCCCCTTTTCTCGCAATAAGTTGTTTTTTGCAAGCAGGACAAACACAGTCACAACTCAATCCACTTTCAACTTCTTCTATTGTCAGAAGTTCGTTGTCTCTAAGTCCATATGGTAGTTTAAATTCCAAGGATTGTCGGTTTCGTTACTATTACTGCCAACGGAAAAAGTATTGGCGAAGTGCGGGCTTTCGAAGAACTTCAGTTCAAGAATTCCCAAACGGAGCCGATGCTTTTTCAGATTGTTAAAATTAAAGAAAAAAACAATATGAAGAGCAGCGGCGGCTAAATATTTCCAAATTTTCTACTTTGTATTCAACCTCGCATTTTGCCAATACAATGTTATGCGTAGTTTTTCTTAGTCTTTTATTCGAGTTTTCAAATCAGTTTCAGCACCAAGAATTCTCTCAACTTCAATTATTTGAACATCTAAAATTCGGTAGAAAATAATGTGTTTATTTGCAAGAAAACCAAAAATTTCAGAATCAATTTCTTCATAATTTTTTCCAATATTTGGATTTTCAGCAAGCAATTGACAAAAATCAATTATTTCGTCGTAATACTTATCCGTTTGATTTTCAGACCAAAAATTAAAAGTATATTCATAAATATTGGAAAGATCTTCAACGGCTTTATTTGTAAATTGATATTTAGCCATTAATTTTCAGTTTGGCTTTCAAAGATTCACGGTGTTTTCTTGGATCAAAATCTTTTGCAATTCCGCTATCAATTCCTTCTTGAATTGCTTTTTTAAGAATTTGAATTTTGTTTTCTTCTTCCTCCAATAATCGTAAACCAGCACGAATTACTTCACTCGCGTTTTTAAATCTTCCTTGAGAAATTTTTGTATCCACAAAATCTTCAAAATAATTTCCTAGAGAAACTGACGTATTTCGTCCCATTTTTTTAATGATTTAAAATTCAATAAATCAAAGTTACCAAATTTTGGTAATTTATACAAATTTTATTTAGGGAATCTCGCTTGTAAAATTACGCATAACGGAAAAAGTATTGGCGAAGTGCGGGCTAAAATGGACTGAAAGTTCAATTTAGACTGAACGTAGCCGATGCTTTTTTCGGATTGTTAAATTAAGAAAAAAATCAATACGAAAAAGCAGCGGCGGATAATTTTTCAAATCTTTCAACTTTAACCTTCCTCCCGCATTTTGCCAATACTATGTTACCTGCAGTCTTTTTTATTTCTTAATTTCTAACAATGTAAATCCTAAATTTTTGTCAAATTGATAAAAAAGTTCATAAGTTATTACTTGTACAATTCCATAGTCTTTAACACTTTCTTGACTTTCGTTTCTTCCCCAACCATCTGTGTTTAAAAATATTGATTTAAAATTCTTATTTGCAGTAAAAATTGCAGGTGGTGACATAAAATCTTTTTTTGCAATTTTTAGAGTTTGACCAAGTTCATAATTTATAGAGTCAAATCCTGCAATTGGAAGAGTTTTTAATTGTCCGTTTAATTTGTAATACCGTTTTTTCTTTTCACTCAAATTGTCACTGCCAAAAATGTAAATTTTATTTTCTTCTTCATTCTTTCTATTTTCAAACAAATATTTATCGTCAGAATAATAAATGTCAAAAAAGATTTTTATCATTTTATCATTTTCTTCTTTTTTTATGTATTTAAAAGAATTGGCTCCAAGATTTTGAGATTTAAATTTAGCAATCTCAAAAATATTTGAAAAAGCAGATTTTTCTCCTTCACAACTTATACTTGCTAAATATTTTAAATTTTCCACAGAAGTTTTATTGTTGATAAATTCAAAAATTTGATAATTCTTTTTTTCAGGAATTGAATCTTTAAATGTAATAATCTTATATTCCTGTCCGAAAAATATATTGCAAATTAACATTAAACTTATTGTTAGACTTCTTTTCATGTGCGATTTTTTATAAGATTGCAGGTAACGAAAAAGTATTGGCGAAGTGCGGGCTTAATTTGAACGAAAGTTCAAGTTCAGACCAATCGTAGCCAATATTTTTTCAATGGAACTAAATTAAGAAAAAATGTGGAATTGGAAAATATTGGCGGCTAAATATTACAAATATTTCAATTTATCCTTAAACCCCGCATTTTGCCAATACAATGTTATCTGCAGTTTTTTTATTGAACCCAGGAGTTTTCGCACCAATCAACAACATTTCCATTAGTTACAATAATATCAAAATTTTGTCCGTATTCATAATCTTGTTTATTCAAATATATTCTGGTCAAGAATGAATTTTTGGAAATTTGAATTGATGGTGATATCTCCAGATTGAATTTGTTGATTAATATTTTGTTGTTTTTATATCTCAATTTTCCGGATTTTCGTTTTACTGTTTTTAATTCTTTTATAAATTTTATATTTTTTGGTATAGTAAGATATTTTGTAGTTGAATTTTTGAGATTTGCAAACTCTCTCATTTTCTTTAACTCAAAATTATTATTGAAACTAAATTCTGTATTACTAATTCCTCTTGGATCTCTTTTACAATTTGAATAATCCCATAAAATCATTTCGACAATGGTTTCATCATCTATTTTTGCTTCTGGATTTTCAAAATCAGTTTTATCGATAATTTTTCCATCATAAAATACTTTTGCATTCTTTATTTTAGGGAGTAAATTTTCAGAAAAAAAGTCTAAACTTATTTGTTCTGTTTGAGCAAATAAAAGATTTGACAATAAAACCAGAAAAATGGAAAATTTCATTTTGTAGGCGGCTTTTTGGGAAAATTGCAGATAACGGAAAAAGTATTGGCGAAGTGCGGCTTTCGAAGAACTTCAGTTCAAGAAAGTTCGAACGTAGCCGATATTTTTTCCATGAAACGAACTTACAAAAAATTAGTGGAATGGAAAAATAGCGGCGGCAAAAATATTACAAGATTTTATATAAAAACTTTCCCCCGCATTTTGCCAATACAATGTTAGCTGCAGCACATTTTTTTTCTATTATTTACAGTGTTTTTTGAATAGAAAGTATATTTTGTTATTTTTAGAAGAAGGAACATAAATAATTTTTTCTTTCGGTATAACATAAATTCCATCATCTTCATCATCTTTCCTCCAATCATTTGAATAGCTTAGCATTGCAGTTGATTTATCAGAACATTTTGCGTTGACATAATATTCAGATTTAGAAATTCCTGGGTCATTTTCAAAAGTGTTTTCAATTTTAAACCAATAAAAGAATTCATTTTCAAAAATTTTGTCCATTTTGTAAAAAAGAGAATTCCCATATTTATCTTTTCCCAATGAGATAAAATCATTACTTTGGGATTTAAAAAGTAGAATTGAAAATAAAAATATTAGGATAAAAAATCGATTTTTCATTTTAGAACAGTCTGTTTAATTGTGTTGCAGCTAACGGGCCGCGTATTGGCGATAGTGGCGGATGAGAAAGCGAAAACTTTCAACCTTGCACTAAGCTAAGCAACAGCCTTTTATTATTTTCTAAATTTATGAAAAAAGGAAATATAAATGGCTGTTGCGAAAAAAAAAGGAGAAACTTACAATTTCTCCCTTATCCCGCCATTTCGCCAATACGATGTTACCTGCAGCCATTCTTTCTTATATAAACATAATGTTCATAATGAGACTTATTGTCCGTTGATTTATTGTCTGCATAAATTTATTTTTACGACTTCGATGGAAAAGGAAATATTACTCAAGAAATTTGGTAAAATGGTTAAGTTAAGAAGAATGGAACTTAACTTAACCCAAGAAGAGCTTGCATATAAATGTGGGTTTGACAGAACTTATATAAGTCTAGTAGAGCGAGGATTGAGGAATATTTCTCTGTCAAATTTATCAATTCTTGTAAGTGGATTAGAAACAACTATTAGCATATTAACGAAAGATTTATAATGGCATTAATACCAATTGACGCAAAACACGCACTTCAGATTCAAGCAGGAGTTTTTGGAAGAATAACTGGACATAATTTTGAAACTAATCTTGCAGAAAGAATTAATGAATTTTCTAGTTCAATAGTACAAAATCCACTACCTGGACATTTAATAAATGAAAATCCTGAAATTTCAATTATCAAAAAAGCTTTGCAAGTTTTAGGTTGGGATAGTTGTGATAAAGTTGAAGCTATTGCTTTAGGTACTCTTGCTACAGCCGAAGAAGGAAAAAAGTGGCTTGAAGTAAATGGATTAAAAGTAAAGGCTTGTAAAAGTGATATTCTTTTAACACTTTATAAAGATGATTTAATAGATACTATTGGTGTATCTGTGAAACAATGTAGTAAATCAACTCCAACAAATGCACAACTTTATTTTACTACTGCAAGAGCATTTTGTCAGCTATTACGTAATAATGGAATATCTGTTTCAGAAGTTGCAGTTAATGCATTGCGTCAATTTTGTGGAGATAATGGTTTTAGACCAATAGATAATCCCAAACATATGATTGGACGTGATATAGACCCTCGTAGATATTTTTGGGAGGAAATTGATAAAAACGGGAGAATAGAACTTGAAACTATTTTTTCAGAAAAACAGAATGAAATTACACGTTTATTATTACAAAAGGCATATATAAATGACCCATTTGCTCCAGAATTAGTTTTACACTTAACTAAAAAAATGCCTGATGGACAGCAACAAGAATTTGCTTTATACACTATTGAAGAATTAATAAAATTATCATCAGCATATGCTGGATTTGAAAAGAAACTTTACAGTGTAAGAAAGGGTTCTTATAAAGATCCAAAAGGCATTCAACACGAAGCTCCTCGATTTGGAGTTGTCCAAATGCAAAGAGGGGGACAAGCACAACATCCCGAACAACTTCAATTTAATTTACAGGCTGGATATTTTTATAAAATATAGGTTTCTTTTATAAAATTTGCCAATTCAAAACCTAATAAAGGAGGGACTGCATTACCAATAACTGTTCTTATAGTTCCTTCTTTTCCTGTAAGTTTGAAAGAGTCGGGGAAACTTTGTAATCGTAAAGCTTCCCTTGTTGTCAATGCTCTTGTTGCTATAGGATGAACATTTCTACATCCTGAAATCATACCGTAAGTAGTCGCAACAGTTCCTGCGGGTTCATTCCAAACCTGTCTTTTATATGTTGTATTATAACCTGATGGTGGTTTTAAATCAGGGTCAAGATTATCGTGCGCACTTTTTCCTTCTGGTACGTCAACTAACCATCTTATAACGTGTTCAGGATGTTTGACTGCCTTGTGATATTTATCTTTTGTACAAGATTCTCCTGACTCAAGATAGTTTAAATCTGAAACCGCATCTCCAAAAGTAAAATATGGAGAATTAGTATTAAACAAATTAATAGAGTTGCCGTATTTTGGTTCAGCAATTGAAGGCATTTTTTTTAAATCTTTTCTAACAGCTATAAAAATAACTCTTTCTCTATGTTGTGGAACACCATAATCTTTTGCATTAACATTATAGAAGCAACTTTTATAACCCATTTTTTCAAATGTATCAAGTATTCTTTTGCTAACCAAACTTCCATTTGGGTCTTTCATTGAGGTAAGTAGTCGGACGTTTTCAATTAAGATTACTTTTGGTTGTACTTGTTCAGCAATTTTTAAATAGTATTCAAAAAGTGTATTTCTTTTGTCATTCACATCTCTTTTTCCTGCCAAACTGAAACCTTGACAAGGTGGACCACCTACCATTAGATCGATATTCTTATGCTTTATTAAAACTTTTTCAATGTCAGATGGTGTTATTTCTTGAATGTCGTTGGGTAAAAAGTTTGCATTTGGAAAATTTAATTTATAAATATCTTTATACTCATCTACCAATTCATTAGTAGCAACGATTTCAAATCCTGCAGCTTTAACTCCATAACATAAACCACCACAACCTGCAAAAAAAGAAATAGCCTTCAGACCTGTATTTTTCGAATAATCAAATTGAGATTCTAATTTTTGTAAAACGGCTAGATATTCTTTGTTACGCTTTGTTTTTGAAAATCCTCTCCTTGGTCTTTGAGCAATAATTGAATCTAAATGATTGCTATTTTGAACCCTTTTCTTTTTTAGTTTCAATACGACAGTTTCATCAATTTTTTCTAAATGACTAGCAATTTTGTTTACTTCCGCAGCTGATAAGTCAAGCTTACCAAGTTCGTATGCAGAAATTCGAGCCTGCTCGATACCCGTTATATCAGCAAGTTTTGATTGACTTAAACCAATGTCGTTTCGTCTTTCTCTTATATCAAATCCTGTCATAGTCCTTATTTTCTTTTTTTGTCTTTAATTCTATATCTTATTTTTCCTTCCGCAACTTGAATAGCTTGTAATGCTAGGGCTTCTTCTTGTACTTCGTAAAAAAGTTTGTCTGAAAGCCAAGCTATGATTATATCATTTTTCTGTTGCTTATAAAATTCGCTGAGAGCTTTTACCTGTTCTTTTGTAGGCATTCTTTTGTCTTGCTCTATCTTGCTTAATATGGTGGGATCAAGAGAAAGTTGTGCTCCAACTTCTCGTAGTAGAAGTCCTTTGCCTACTCTCAGTTCACGTAATATTGTCCCTATTGTTTTCAAGATGCTTTAATTTGACTTGTCAATTATTGGCAAATTTAAAGAAGAAATATTAGAATTCAATAATTTATTGCAAATTATTTATATAATTTAAGTAAAGTTGTTAATAAGACGTGAGTTGTGGTAGGGTTGCAGGTAACGGAAAAAGTATTGGCGAAGTGCGGGCGAAAGAAGAACTTTAGTTCAATTTCGACCATGCTGAGCCGATATTTTTTCCATGAAACGAACTTACAAAATTTTAGTGGAATGGAAAAATAGCGGCGGCGAAAAATTACAAATATTTCATCAACTTAGACTTTAACCCCGCATTTTGCCAATACAATGTTAGCTGTAGTTTTTTTATTTATAAGTTATTTTACGAGTAAATTCTGCATCTTTAATCTTATTTTTTCCAACAACTTTATAACGAGTTTCCTTCGTCCAGTTTCCGAATTTATCATACTTATATTCAAACTTAAATTTCTTGGATTCAATTAAATCTCCATATTCGTTGAATTTGTGATCTTCAGATGGAATGTCAAAGTCAAATCTTATTGTTTTATCAGATGACACTAATTCGTTGTATGCATTATAAACAAAAGTTGAATAGGTATTATTTTCATAGTCATATGTTGCTTTTTCATATCCATATTCTCCATTGTTAATTTTAAGTAGGACTGGATTTCCTTTATCATCATTTTCAAATCTAATAGTTTCGATTATTTGATTCTTATTATTTCTTTTTACAATTTTTGTTAAGAAGTTTTTTGAATCATATTCAAATGAACTAGTGATGATTTCATTTCCAAGTAATGGAATTTTGCGAGTTGTTTTGTTTGTAATTTTTAGTGAATCAAATTTGTATTCATTTTCCATTTTAAAGATTTCTTCACCATCAGAATTATATCTTAATTCTTTTAATATACGGAAATTATTATTCAGAATAATTATTTCTTTTCGTTTTTCGATATTATTTGTATTATAAAAAGTTGTTGTAGATTCTATTTTTTCAATCGGTTTTTCAACTTTGATTTTGTATTTGTCATTCAGATGAATTGCACTATAAATATTTTGCGCATCAAAAGAATTTAAAAATAGAAAGCAAAAAATTATTTGATAGATTTTTTTCACGGAATTTGTTTTAACATAGTATTTTTCTAAAATTACAGCTAACGGGAAAAGTATTTGCGAAGGGCGGGCTAAATTTAACTGGAAGTTCAATTTAGACTAACCGAAGCGAATGCTTTTTCCACGAAACTAAATTACAAAAATTATGTGAAGTGGAAAAGCAGG
>Ga0182744_1003347_pt1 | contig 12532 bp, 9 predicted proteins | sample eDN3rd30CKraftMG_FD_128525 | JGI IMG/M metagenome (GOLD analysis project Ga0182744, IMG submission 128525) | Enriched Miracle-Growth compost microbial communities from Emeryville, California, USA - eDNA 3rd pass 30_C Kraft MG (version 2) (version 2) ...
ACTTCAACAGCAAAGCTCATCGCTTTTCTGAATGAACCTGACACACAAACTATTGCTCAGGACCCGTTATATCTCCTCTCTACATCATTGATGGAACGCTATCGCTATATAGATGACGAGCAAGCCATAGACGAAGCAGACTTTCAACGTGCTTTTAGATTGATGGTAGAAGGTATGCGGAAAGCCAACCCAAAAAAAGTATATTACCCTGACGCCAACAGCACACTGCGCTTAACGTATGGTAAAATTACTGCCTTGCCGACCGACCCACGGAACGATGCAAAAGAAAATTACTATACGACATTAAAAGGGACTATTGCCAAATACAAGCCAAACGACGAAGAATTTGATTTGCCAAAAGAACTGATCGACCTTTATAAAAAGAAAGATTTTGGCCAATATGCCGACAAAGCCGGATATCTACCCGTGAACTTTTTAACTAATAATGATATCACCGGAGGCAATTCGGGCTCACCTGTTATCAATGGGCAAGGTGAATTGATCGGCATTGCCTTTGATGGAAATATCGAAGCGATGGCTGGCGACGTCATTTTTGATCCACAATTGCAGCGTACCATTGCTGTGGATATACGTTATGTATTGTTTTTAATAGATAAATTAGCCGGTGCCAAGCATATTGTGGATGAAATGACCATCACTCCATAATCACCCGTTAACACAATTGATATGAGGGCATGGTGCCTGATGCCTTCATATCAATTGCAAGATTTCATCACAGAGTTCGTCTGTATGTTTCATGCCATCTAGCCAATGAATGTTGAGCCCATCTTTTTCCATTTTTCTAAAATAAGTCATTTGTCTTTTTGCGTACCGATGGATCTCTGTATTTAGCTTTGTAAACAAGGTCTTATCATCTAGCTCACCTAGCAGGTAAGCCGTTACATACTTGTATTCCAGACCGTAAAATTTCAACTGTGCTGCCGTTACACCTTGTGCCAATAATCCTTCTACCTCTGCTATCAACCCATCATTTAACCGCCTTTTTAATCGATCTGTTATACGAATACGCCGTTCTTCAAGTGGCAAGGATATACCAAACACCTGAGCATGCAATGGGGAAGATACAACCCGTTTTTCCTGTGGATGGTCTTTTAACCAATAGGCTATTTCAATTGCGCGGATCAACCGCTTTTTTGTACTAATATCAGACTGAAAGCGTTGATTACTCGGTATGGATAAAAATAACTTTTCCAATTCGCCGATATCCTGGCTAAGCAAGCGAGTCCGTAGTTGATCATTTCGGGGGATACTGGTATAGCTATAATCTTGCAGTACAGCCTGCATATACATCCCTGTACCTCCGCATAAGATAGGCCTCTGTTGATCGGCACGAATAGATAGGAGTGCCTCTTGAAAATCGTCTTGAAAATGAGCTACATGATAAGTATCTCCCGCTGCTCGAATATCAATAAGATAATAGGGTACATCATCATATACAGCCAAATCTTTGCCGGTGCCTATATCCATTCCTTTGAAGACTTGTCGGGAATCTGCGCTAATAATGGCCCCATTTATTTTTTTAGCGAGACCAACGGCTAGGGCAGTTTTGCCTGATGCCGTTGGTCCTAAAATGGTTATTAAACCACGAACTTGGTCCATTTTTCTGTACTAGCACTACTAGCCACCACGTTATCTATGAATGCCATACCCCGTACACCTTCATCAACCGTTGGGAAATCCAACATTTCCGGTGTCGGTGTTTCACCATTTAATTTAGCCGATACGGTAAGTGCAAAATTGCGATAGATATTACCAAAAGCTTCCAATAATCCTTCTGGGTGGCCAGCTGGAATTCGGGTATTGTGTTTTGCCGCATCGCTCAAATAAGCATTCCCTGTACGGTAAATCTGTTTAGGCTCGTTCAGCATGTTAACATATAGGCTATTAGGCTCTTCCTGAATCCATTCTAAACCTCCATTCTCCCCATATATCCGAATTCGGATAGCATTTTCCTCACCAGCAGCAATTTGCGATGCGATGAGTACGCCATTGGCTCCATTGTTAAATCGTAATAAGACATTACCATCATCATCTAACATACGGCCTTCCACTAAGATATTCAAATCGGCACAAATATCTGTAATCTGCAATCCGGTGATATATTCGGCCAAATGAGCCGCATGTGTACCAATATCGCCCATGGCTCCACTCTTTCCTGAACGCTTAGGATCGGTACGCCAAGCAGCCTGCGCATTACCTTCCCGCTCACTCAATCGGCTTAGCCATCCTTGTGGGTATTCTACAATTACCTTCCTTATTTTGCCCAACTCATTATTTTTCACCATGGCTTTTGCCTGCTTAACCATCGGGTATCCACTATAAGTATGCGTGAGTGCTAAGGTCAATCCAGTGCGATCTACAATCTCCTTTAATTGTTTAGCCTCATCCAACGTAAAAGTCATTGGCTTCTCGATGACCACATTGAAACCGTTTTCGAGTGCCAGACGGGCAGGATCAAAGTGAACAAAGTTTGGAGTGACGATGGTTACAAAATCCATGCGTTCTGCTGCCGGCAACTGACACTCTTTTTCGATCATTTCCTGATACGTCATATATACCCGACTTGGATCAATGAACAATTGTTCTCCAGATTGCCTTGCTAGCTCGGGATCTATACTAAAAGCCCCACATACTAACTCTACCAAACCATCCATTCTAGCGGCAATGCGATGCACAGAACCAATAAAAGCATCTACTCCTCCGCCTACCATCCCCATACGAAGTTTTCTTTTCATTTTAACTTGTTTTTAATATATCAATCCGTTTTCAATAATTTAGTATACAGGTCATTTTTTGACCGTAGCGCTTGTTTAAAATTTATCTGACGTCTTTTTACGATACCATATTAAACACGATTTAAAGCTACCGGTCTAAAATAGCAAAAAGAATTTTATAACTAAACCCTATAACGCATTTTAATACTTCCTAAATTGGTTAGTTTATAATAGTTTGTTGGTTGTGTATCGCCTTTTTCCAATAGCACTTTAGCCAAGTATGTTTTAACGCCGTATCTACTATGGCTAAAGGGCTCTATATAGAACAATTGTGGGGGTACCATACCCTCATAAGCAAAACCTAATTGGCTATAGGCCGTACCATCAGACCAATCACGATCTACATAGGTCATGACGTCATCAGGACCGAATTGTTTTATCATTCCCCGAATCAATTTACTTAAGCCACCTACCACAAGTACTCCTGCTTGATGGCAGAATCGAAGTAGTTCGAACGACCGATAGGTTTCGGGTTGATTGCGCATATGGCGCCCGCCACTGAATACTGCAATGGATATCAATTCCTGTTGGTAAAAGAGTCCGTATCGATATTTACCGGGTAAGGCTACTTGCAAATGATTGGCCTCCTGAAAGCTCATGGCCTGATTCTTATTAATACGCTGCAGGGTTGTATGACGGGCATATATACGTTTCGCTTGCTGTAACGCCGCAGCTACACGTGATAAAACAATGGTTGGCTTGGTCAAGAACAGATCTTCATCTATATGGAGTGTTTTCCGTTCCAAAGATAATTCCATGTCATGCACCACATCGCCATGCAAGCTTAAATAAAACATCAACGTTAACTCACGATCGATCATGTCTAGTTGGTACATGAAGGTCGATAGCGACTTAACAGCGAGATCGATATTAAAACGGCGAATTAACTGTTCTTGTAGCGTTATCAAACTATGGGGCAAAACTGTCATGATACAAAGGTATAGAATAGGTTGCTACACCACCATTTTTTATATGTACATACTGGTAAAATTTAGCAAAACTTCTTATCTTCGGTTATTGTGGTAAACCAAAAATACGTTTATGCTAAAGCATACCTATTTCTTCTCCGTTATCTTATTTATTATGTGCAATGCTTGTGCACAAACCGTACAGGAAGGGAACATTCAAGAACGCCTTGATTATGAAAGGCAGGTCTTAACATCATTATATGTACTGAACAATGAGCAAGGTACTATTCCAATAAAAGGATTACAAATGCTGCAAATCGCCAGTGTAAATCTAGGGAATAAACACGCAGATGCGTTTAATAACATGCTGGACCATTATGCACCTATTGATACGTTTGAAGCAGACACCACATGGCAGACATTAAAATCATTGAGTGAAAACATCAAGTTTCATAATTTACTGATCATCCAATTAGCAAATAATGCCTTAACAAGTCAATCGGTGCTCGACTTTATCAATCACGAAGCGGCCAGTAAGCAAGTTATTCTCAGTGGTTTTGGTCCGGTTAATCAATTAGCACTTTTAGATCAAATACGCACCCCTATTGTATGGAGTACAGACACCACTGTTACGGGATCGAATTATAGTGCATCGGGCATATTTGGAGGCCTGATTCTTTCAGGCAAACTAGCTCAAAACATATCGCCTCATTATCCTGCAGGCAGTGGCTATACCACCATCAAAACACGTTTGGGTTATAGCCTACCAGAGGCCGTGGGCATCAAGAGCAGCAATTTAATTGATCCCATCGGCCGCATTGTGCGCGAAGCCATTGCCGAAAAAGCGACACCTGGAGCGGCCATTGCCATTGTGAAGAATGGAGAAGTCATTTTTGAGCAAGGTTATGGCTTCCACACGTACGAAAACAAATACCCTACCCGGATATCTGATATTTTCGATATGGCATCAGTCAGCAAGATAACAGCAACCACTTTAGCGGTTATGCGACTAGATGAGCAGCAGAAAATAGATTTAAACCAAACCATGGGCCATTATTTGATTCAAGCAAGACATACCAACAAAGAGCATACTGTTCTACGCGACGTCATGCTCCACCAAGCCGGTTTTGTCCCTTATATCCCTTTTTACAAACATCTAAAACCGACCGACCTAAGCAACGATTCTTCTGCAGCTTATGCTGTTAAATTGGCAGACGGGCGCTATTTACGTACTAACTATTATCGTGAATTCATGTGGCCAGAAATGTTAGCATCTAAACTACAAACACCCGGAAAATATGTGTATAGCGACATTAGTATGTACGTCATGAAAGAAGTAGTGGAGCAACAAACGTCGCAACCCATTCAAGACTATGTACAAGAGCAATTTTACAAACCGCTGGGAATGTATAAAACCGGTTATAATCCACGCTTAAGATTTGCAAAAGAAGATATTGTACCTACCGAACGGGACACTTATTTCCGCGATACGTTGTTACAAGGATATGTACATGATCAAGGAGCCGCCATGGCGAACGGTGTAGCAGGACACGCCGGTATTTTTAGCACGGCAAATGACCTAGCTATTTATGGCCAGATGTTATTAAATAAAGGAACATATGGAGGCGAAATCTACTTTTCACCAGCTACCGTTACAACATATACAAGCAAACAATCTACGGTAAGTCGCAGAGGTTTAGGATTTGATCGCAAAGATCCAGATACAACCAAGGAATATCCATCTAAACTAGCTTCTCCGGCTACGTTTGGACATACGGGTTATACCGGCACATGTATCTGGATAGATCCGGAACAACAACTCGTGTATATCTTCTTATCAAATAGGGTGCACCCTACCGTAAACACGAAAATTTACGAGTTAAATACACGCTCACGTATTCAAGATGCCATATATGAAGCGATTGCTAAAGGCTTGGATTAAGACTTGACATATGTCTAACAATTGCTATCGAAAATAACAGTTAATTTGCAGCAAATTTTTTGTCAATGAAGATAGGTATTGTTTGTTATCCCACATTTGGAGGGAGTGGTGTAGTTGCTACAGAATTAGGAAAAGCTTTAGCCGCTAACGGGCATCAAGTTCATTTCATTACCTATAGCCAGCCTGCTCGTTTAGACTTTTTCTCAGCAAATTTGTTCTATCATGAAGTGAGTATTTCTAAATACCCACTATTTGATTTTCCACCATATGAGCTAGCACTAGCCAGTAAATTAGTAGATGTAGTGCGCTTTGAACAATTAGATTTATTGCATGTACATTACGCTATACCCCATGCTTCTGCCGCTTACATGGCCAAACAGATTCTGCAAACTTATGGCATTCAAATTCCGGTAGTTACTACATTACATGGCACCGATATCACACTTGTTGGCAAAGACCCTAGCTACAATCCGGTGGTAACCTTCTCCATCAATCAATCGGATGGTGTAACAGCCGTTTCGCAGAATCTCAAAGAAGATACCTTAAAACATTTTGATATAACAAAAGATATTCGCGTCATATCTAACTTTATTGACCTATCGCGTTTTAGCCTGCAACCACGCGAACACTTTAAAAAGGCCATCGCACCGGGCGATGAACGCATTCTCATACATACTTCTAATTTTAGGCGGGTAAAGCGTACGGGAGATGTTATCCGAGTATTCCAGAAGATAAAAGAAAAAATACCCTGCAAATTATTGATGGTGGGCGACGGCCCCGATCGGGTCAATGCGGAACAACTTTGCAGAGATTTAGGCGTCTGTAATGATGTTCGTTATCTGGGAAAGCAAGAAGCGATAGAAGAAATATTATCGGTCACTGATCTATTTTTAATGCCTTCCGAATCTGAGAGCTTCGGCTTGGCGGCATTAGAAGCAATGGCCTGTGGAGTACCTGTCATTTCTTCTAATGCCGGTGGACTACCTGAATTAAATGTAGATGGAGTTACTGGTTTTTTAGATATGGTTGGTGATATCGATGGCATGGCACAACACGCTATCCATATACTGGAAAATAATGAACGCTTAGCTACTTTCAAAGCAGCCGCTTTAGCAAGAGCAAAGGAATTTGATTTAAGCCTCGTACTTCCGATATATGAACAATATTATCAAGAGGTGATTGATCGCACGCATGAACAAGTCATTTAGTCTACTCATCAAATACCAAACAAACAGGCGCTCCGACAACGATTTTCTCACCTGTGCTTTTTAATAGTCCGGTACGGGCATCTCTTTCGAATACGATCACATCATTGGTATATTGATTTGCTACCAAAACATACTTACCTCCGGGGGCTATGACAAAACTACGGGGGCCTTTACCTCCTCCTGATTGATTTTGAATATGTGTCAGTTTTCCATCTGACGCATGGATAGCATAAATCGCGATGTCGTTCGCATCTCCCCGATTGGATGCATATAAAAATTTTCCATCAGGAGATATATGAATATCTGCCGCTCCTACGTCGCCTTTAAAAGATGGTGATAACATTGATATTTCTTGTATAGGAGTTAATTGCCCTTGATCATAGCGATATACCGTTACCGCACTTTTCATTTCCTGAATAAGATAAGCATATTTTCCGTTTTTAGAAAAGGTAATTAACCGAGGGCCGCTACCCGCTGAGGCCACTCCGTCGCTTACCGCTTGAGGTGAAATAGGTTGCCGCTCATTCTTATTATCATAGGCATATACTTTGATTCGGTCTATCCCCAAGTCTTGCACCAATAAAAAACGCTCATCGGGCGAAAAAGTAGCCGAATGAACATGTGGCTTCTCTTGCCGATTTTTGTCTGGCCCACTCCCCTCATGTTGAATAACTTGTTGATGTGGGGTCAATGCACCATTATCCAACACGCCAAATACGGTAAAATTACCACCAGAATAGTTCGAAGCAATGACATGCTTATTCGCTTTATCTGTCATGATGTTGCAAGGATCATCACCATCAGTTAATTGGCTATTTAGCAACTTCAGGGCACCCGTCTGCTGTTCGTAAGCAAAAGCGCTAACAGCACCTTTCCCATTATTCAGTTCGTTTACAGCGTAAACAAATTTTCTGTCCGGACTAATCGTTAAGAAAGAGGGGTTTTCTGTGGCCACCTTGTTCTTATAATTCAACTTTCCTGTCTGCAGATCAAACGTATAAACATAGATACCTTCACTTTTGCCCGTATGGGTATATGTCCCAATTAATAAATTCATCGTGTTGTCATGCTGTACACACGCCATCATCGGCAAGAGGCCAAACAAGAATAGGAGCCTTCGAAATATAATAAACTTCATGGGGTGCATTGTTTGACCAATAATACGTAAAATAATCAGCCAAACCAATTATTCTTCTTTGTTCAATCCAAATAATCCACTTAATATCATTTGTACAATGGCTGTTAGGATGGCAAAGAACAAAGCAGAGAAAAAGCCGCTGACCGAGAATCCACTCATCAAATTACTCACTAACATCACCATTAAAACCGTAATAATAAACGATACCAGTCCCAATGTCAGCATATTGAGTGGTAGTGTAAAGACCCGTAAAATGGTCCCAACCGTTGCATTGGCCAGTGCAATCAATATTCCGGCAAGCATGGCGCTCCAGAAGCCAGCAACCGTTACACCTGGAATTACATAAGCAGCAAACATAATGGCTAAGGCCATCACAACTAGTTCAACGATAAATCTCATGACAAATCTAATTATTTCATTTATTGAATATGTACAAAACGTGTTTATCATAAAATTGTTTACATGCTGCATAAACTATTCTGTTCCGAGACAAGTTTCGTCAAGACAATCAGCTATTTGAATTATAAAATATTTATCGTACATTTGCATATCTTGACAGAGAGGGGACAGTTTAGTCCCCTCTTTTTATTACATGAAGTTTGTGAATGGTAATGAGCATTGAGAAAAGGGTAATTGAATTAGTCGAAGAAAAAATAGCTGATCAACCCGGTTTATTTCTGGTTGATGTAAAGATGCATAACAATGGTAAGCTCATCATTCACGTAGATGGCGATCAGGGTATTACCATTCAAGATTGCGCGGCAATTAGTCGCCATGTAGGCTATCATCTAGAAGAAGAAAATATTGTTGAAAATGCTTATAATTTAGAAGTATCTTCACCGGGAATAGATGCTCCACTCCGATTACCTAGGCAGTACCTTAAAAATATCGGGCGTACGGTTTCAGTCAAATCGATAGATGGCAGTAAGCACGAAGGTAAATTATTAGCTATAGATAGTTCAGAAAACAGCATCATTGTAGAAGAGTTAATTAAAGAAAAAGGGAAGAAAGCGGTACCTACACCATGTACCCTTCTGCTAAATCAAATTGTAGAAACAAAGGTTTTAATTTCATTTAAATAAAAAATGAGCAACATCAATTTAATAGACTCATTTCAGGAGTTTAAAGACTTCAAAAATATTGACCGTCCTACGGTTATTAGTGTGCTTGAAGAAGTTTTTCGGAGCATGATCCGGAAACGTTTTGGAACAGATGAAAACTGTGATGTCATTGTTAACCCAGACAATGGTGACCTTGAAATCTGGCGTACGCGTACAGTTGTAGAGGACGAATTCTCTGAAGATGACGATTTAGAAATCGAATTAGCTGAAGCAAGAAAGGTAGATCCCGATTTGGAAATTGGCGACGATTTTATTGAGGAAATTACATTAGAAAGCTTTGGTAGAAGAGCTATTTTAGCTGCTAGACAAACGTTGGTATCTAAAGTACTCGAATTAGAGAAAGATGAGATCTTCAAAAAATACAAAGATCGGGTTGGCGAAATCGTAACCGGTGAAGTTTATCAAATATGGAAGAAAGAAACTTTGGTTTTAGATGATGAAGGCAATGAACTTATTCTTCCAAAAACAGAGCAAATTCCTGCGGATTACTTTAAAAAGGGTGACACCATCCGTGCCGTTGTCTATAAAGTAGATATGATGAATACTACACCAAAAATCATCATTTCTAGGACTGCACCTGAGTTTTTACAACGTTTATTTGAATTGGAAGTACCCGAAATTTTTGATGGCTTAATTACCATTAAAAAGATTGTTCGTGAACCGGGTGAGCGTGCCAAAGTTGCCGTGGAGTCTTACGATGACCGTATTGACCCCGTAGGAGCTTGTGTGGGAATGAAAGGATCTCGTATCCATGGCATTGTACGTGAATTAAGAAATGAAAATATTGACGTTATTAATTTCACGAATAATGTTTCATTATATATCCAACGGGCATTAAGCCCCGCTCGAATCAGTTCCATCAAATTAGACGAAGAAGAAAAAAGAGCTGCCGTATACTTACAATCTGATCAGGTATCATTGGCTATTGGGAGAGGGGGACATAACATTAAGCTAGCCGGTAAGTTAACCGGATATGAAATTGATGTATATCGGGAAAGTGCCGAAAATGATGAGGATGTGGATTTGGAAGAATTTGCAGACGAAATAGACGGATGGATATTGGATGAATTTAAACGGGTTGGTTTAGATACAGCCAAATCTGTACTAGCACTTTCTACGGAGGAACTGGTTCGGCGTACCGATTTAGAAGAAAATACGATATTGGAGGTTATTCAGGTACTCCGCGCAGAGTTTGATTAAATAAAAGGGTGCATTATTTATTATGTTAGTAATAAACAATGAAAAAGCATACTTTTGTATATAACAATAAATTAAGAGGTAAATAGATTAAATGACAGAAGGTAAAAGCATAAACTTACTGAAAGCTGCAAAAGAACTGAACATAGGTATTGGAACAGCCGTAGATTTCTTAGCTAAAAAAGGCTATGATATCGAAGCAAAACCTAACACTAAGTTAGATCGCGATATGTATGATGTTCTTTTAAGAGAGTTTCAGGGTGATAAGATCGTAAAGGAAGAAGCTAATCAAATTGTTATTGGTAAAATCCGTCGTGAAGAATCGCCTTTAGAAGCTGCTGCATCTAAAACGACCGCGCCGGAAGTTGAAAACGATGAGATATTGATAAAAAACAACAGCGCTTTCAATCCTTCTGTTGAAGAAGCAAAAGCTAATACCCAACTACCTCATCAGCCAAAGCCTCATCATGCGGACATTCCCGCTGAGAAAGGAGAAGAAACAACCGATACAGAACCACACGTGGGAGTAAAGGTTGTTGGTAAAATTGACCTCTCTAGCCTGAATCAGCGCAGTAGGCCAGATAAAAAGCCACATACTCCAGTAAAGGAAGAAACGAAAGCAGATAAGCCTGTTATATCAGAAGTACCGGCGAATGATGATGCAAAAGAAATAAGCAAAAAGGTTGAAGAACCGGTAGTTGAAGTACCGAGCCCTCGTAGTGAGCAAGCCCCTTCGACAGAAACACCTCAACAAAGCGAGGTTAAAAGTGAAGAGCCAATTGCCCAACCTATAGCGAGCAAACCTGAGGAACCCGCTTCCAAAGAAGAGCCACAAACACCGGTCAAACAAAATGAGGTAATCCGGGCGAAAGCCGAACACCTGAGCGGACCGAAAGTAATTGGTAAAATCGAGTTACCGACTCCCCATCAGAAGCGTAAAGATCAACCTATTGCGTCTTCTTCTGGTGCAAACAACGCTGCGGATCATAAACGGAAGCGCAAGCGAAACAACGCAATGGGTGGAGGGCAGCAAGGCCGAAACCAAGCTGATAACACACAACAACGAGGCAATCAACACCAAGCTGGAGGCAATGCGTCACAACATCGGCCAAATCAACCTGGGGGAGGACAGCGTCCGGATCATAAAGGGAAAGGGAAACATGATTTTAAAGGTCGGGGTCGACATGTTGAAACGCCAAAAGAAGAGCCCTCAGAAAAGGAAATACAAGATCAAATCAAGGCAACTCTAGCCCGCTTAAGTGGTGCTGGTAAGTCAAGTAAATTTGCACAAAGAGCAAAATTGCGTAGACAGAAACGAGATGACGTTGCCTTATCAGCCGAAGAAGCTGCTTTAGAGCGTGAGTTACAATCTAAAGTTCTTCGTGTAACTGAGTTTGTGACAGCGAACGATCTTGCCAATATGATGGATGTTTCGGTAACCCAAGTAATATCAACTTGTATGAGCCTGGGTATTTTTGCATCCATTAACCAACGATTGGATGCCGAAACACTTACCATCGTTGCGGATGAATTTGGTTACGAAGTTGAGTTCGTTAAACCAGAAGATGAAGAAACCCATACGCTAGAAGAACCAGACAGCCCAGAGAACTTGGTACCTCGCGCTCCTATCGTTACCGTAATGGGCCACGTGGATCATGGTAAAACATCATTATTGGACTATGTCCGCAAAACAAATGTTATTGGTGGGGAAGCGGGTGGTATTACCCAGCACATCGGTGCATATGCGGTTAAATTAGATGATGGCCGTAAGATTACATTTTTAGACACACCTGGTCACGAAGCGTTTACCGCCATGCGGGCCCGGGGGGCAAAAGTAACCGATATTGCGATTATCGTGATTGCCGCTGACGATAGTGTCATGCCTCAAACGAAAGAAGCGATCAACCACGCGCAAGCTGCAGGTGTTCCTATTGTATTTGCGTTCACAAAAATAGATAAACCAGGTGCTAACGCCGATAAAATAAGAGAACAATTATCTACTATGAATATCTTAGTAGAAGATTGGGGGGGTAAATACCAGGCACAGGAAATTTCTGGTAAAACTGGTTTGAACGTCGATTTGCTATTAGATAAGGTTCTGCTCGAAGCAGAATTATTGGAACTGAAAGCAGATCCTAAAAAACGGGCCGTAGGCTCCGTTGTAGAAGCTGCCTTAGATAAAGGCCGCGGTATTGTTACAACTGTTTTGATAGAAGGTGGAAC
>Ga0182744_1003348_pt1 | contig 12530 bp, 12 predicted proteins | sample eDN3rd30CKraftMG_FD_128525 | JGI IMG/M metagenome (GOLD analysis project Ga0182744, IMG submission 128525) | Enriched Miracle-Growth compost microbial communities from Emeryville, California, USA - eDNA 3rd pass 30_C Kraft MG (version 2) (version 2) ...
ATCATCGACGAGCGTGCGATCGCCGTCGGCGTGCGCCTGCTGGCCCGGCTCGCCACCCGCTGACGCCATCCCACCCACCCACCGACGCCCACCCCCCCCGCCGCCCGACGCGGAGCGCGAGGGCGCCGCATCGGGGTGACGGCGCCCGATGTTCGCGGCGCCGTCACCCCGATCGGGCGCCGTCGGGAGCGGCTGCTCAGCGTGCGACGACGAAGGCCCGCCGGACCAGGGCGAGCTCTAGCGGTGGTCTCGGCGGGCCTTCGTCGTCTGGGGTGTCAGGCGCGACGCAGCACCAGGCAGGCACCCACGGTCTTGTTCGTCTGCTCGTCGACGAGGATGAACGAGCCGGTCTCGCGGTTGTCCGTGTACGCGTCGAGGAACAGCGGCACCGTGGTGCGCAGCTTGACGCGGCCGATGTCGTTGAGCCCGAGCGAGCCCGCCGTGGTGTCGCGGTGCAGCGTGTTGACGTCGATGCGGTACTCGAGGTCCTTGACGATCGCGCGCGCCCACCGGGTGGTGTGCTTGAGCGCGTACTTCTTGCCGGGGACGAGCTCGCTCGTCTCGTCCATCCAGCACACGAGCGCCTCGACGTCCTGGGTCACGGTGGGCAGGTTGCGCGGACGCACCAGCATGTCCCCGCGCGAGATGTCGATGTCGTCCTCGAGGCGGACGGTCACGGACATCGGCGGGAAGGCCTCGGTGACCGGCCCGTCGGCGGTCTCGACCGCGGCGACCGTCGTCTCGAACCCGCTGGGCAGCACGCGGACCGGGTCGCCGACCTTGATGCTCCCGCCGGCGAGGGTGCCGGCGTAGCCGCGGTAGTCGTGCAGCTCGGTGGTGTGCGGTCGGATCACGTACTGGACCGGGAACCGGGTGTCGACGAAGTTGCGGTCGCCGGCGACGTGCACGTTCTCGAGGTAGGTGAGCAGCGTGGTGCCGTCGTACCAGGTCATGTTCGCGCTGCGCTCGACGACGTTGTCCCCGGCGAGGGCCGACAGCGGGATGAACGTCAGGTCGTGGATGGTGAGCTTCGTGGCGAAGGAGGTGAAGTCCTCCTTGATCGCCTCGTAGATCTCCTGGGACCAGTCGACGAGGTCCATCTTGTTCACGCAGATGACGATGTGCTGCACGCCCAGCAGGCTCGCCAGGAACGCGTGACGACGGCTCTGCTCGGACACGCCCTTGCGGGCGTCCACGAGGATGAGCGCGACGCTGGCGGTCGAGGCGCCCGTGACCATGTTGCGCGTGTACTGCACGTGGCCGGGGGTGTCCGCGATGATGAACTTGCGCCGCGGTGTGGCGAAGTAGCGGTACGCGACGTCGATGGTGATGCCCTGCTCGCGCTCGGCGCGCAGGCCGTCGGTGAGCAGGGACAGGTCGACGTACTCGTTGCCGCGTCGCTCGCTGATGCGCTCCACGTCGGCGAGCTGGTCGGAGAACAGTCCCTTGGAGTCGAAGAGGAGCCGCCCGATGAGCGTGCTCTTGCCGTCGTCGACCGATCCGGCCGTGGCGAACCTCAGAAGGTCTGGCATGGCTTAGAAGTACCCCTCTCGCTTGCGGTCCTCCATGGAGGAGTCGCTCACCTTGTCGTCGCCACGGGTGGCGCCGCGCTCGGTGATGCGGACCGTCTTGATCTCCTCGACGACCTTCTCGATCGTGTCGGCCTCGGACGCCACGGCGGCGGTGAGGTTGGCGTCGCCCATCGTGCGGTAGCGCACGGTGCGACGCTCGGACGTCTCGCCGTCGGCGAGCGTGATGAACTCGTTGACCTCGAACAGCATCCCGTCGCGGTCGACGATCTCGCGCTCGGAGGCGATGTAGCGGTCCGGGATCGGGATCTGCTCGGCGGCGATGTAGTTCCAGATGTCCAGCTCGGTCCAGTTCGAGAGCGGGAACACGCGGATGTGCTCGCCCGGGAACACGCGACCGTTGTACAGGCTCCACAGCTCGGGCCGCTGGTTCTTCGGGTCCCACTGGCCGAAGTCGTCCCGGAAGGAGAAGACGCGTTCCTTGGCGCGTGCCTTCTCCTCGTCGCGGCGGGCGCCACCGAAGAGCGCGTCGAAGGAGTTCGACTCGATGGCCTCGAGGAGCACCGGCGTCTGGATACGGTTGCGCGAGCCGTTCGGCTCCACCTTCACCAGGCCACGGTCGATCGCGTCCGGGACGCTCGCCACGATGAGCTCGACGCCGAGCTCGGCGACGAGGTCGTCACGGAACCTCAGGACGTCCGCGAAGTTGAGGCCGGTGTCGATGTGCATGATCGGAAAGGGGATCTTGGCCGGGGCGAAGGCCTTCGCGGCGAGCCACAGCATCACGATGGAGTCCTTGCCGCCGGAGAACAGCAGACAGGGTCGCTGCATCTCGGCCGCGACCTCGCGGATGACGTGGATGCTCTCGGCCTCGAGCATGCGTAGCTGGTCGAGCGTTCTGGTCGTCACTTGTCGGGCCCTTCCAGCGCGGTGGCTGCGTCGATGGCTGTCCTGATCGTCGGCAGGGTCTGCGGACGGCACACGATCAGGTCGGGCAGCCAGGGGTCTGCCTCATTGTAGAGAAGATCGGTCCCGTCGAGCCGGGTGGTCGCCAGCCCGGCGGCGCGGGCGACGGCGACGGGCGCGGCGGAGTCCCACTGGTACTGACCGCCGCCGTGGACGTAGGCGTCCACGGTCCCGTCGACCACGGCCATCGCCTTGACGCCGGCGGAGCCCATGGGCACGAGCTCGACGTCGAGGTGCTGGGCGATCCGGGTCACGATCTCGGCCGGGTGCGACCGGCTGACTGCGAGACGCAGCGGTCGGGTCCCGGGCGTCCAGACGCCGGTGGCCGGGGCGACGAGCTCGACGTCGGGGGTGGAGCGGACGACGCCGCGCGCGGGCAGGGCCACCGCCCCCGCGACGAGGCGTCCGGCGGGATCGCCGGGCGCGTCCTGGTCCGCCGCCCACAGCGCAACGTGCACGGCCCAGTCGTCGCGCCAGACGCCGTCGGCGCGCTCGGAGTACTCCTTGGTGCCGTCGAGCGGGTCGACGATCCACACGCGGTGGGCAGCAAGACGGGCGTCGCTGTCCTTGGCCTCTTCGGAGAGGACCGCGTCGTCGGGTCGTAGGAGCGAGAGCCGAGCGGCCAGGTGCTCCTGTGCGTCGGCGTCGCCGTGGTCCTTGAGTGCGCGAGGGTCGTACGCGGCGTCGCCGATCTGCTCGCGCAGTGCGAGCAGGAGCTCGCCGGCACCGCGCGCGAGCTCCGCGGCAAGCTGGTGGTCGTCGGACATGCGGTGGGTGAGCCCCTCTCCAGGACGTGTACGGGTCGGCGCGGTGGACCGGGCCTGACGGGCGGCCATCAGCGGGCTCGTGCTGACGGGCGCACGCTGCGGCGTACCCTGCGGGCGGCCCTGAGCGCGACCGACAGCAGCACGGTCGAGACCGCTACCCGCGAGGTCGCGGCCGCGACGGCACGGGCCTGGGTGCGGCGACCGCCGCGCGGCTCCACGACAGGTGCGGCGGGCCTCACGACGGGCGCCGGCTTCGGTGCCGGCGGTGCCGGGACCGGGCCGAAGGACGGGCCGCGCCCGGTGCCGGCGGAGAACGTACCGAGGACGAGCTCGCGCGCCACCTCTGTGGGCACCTGGGCGGGGGCGGGCGGGATCTCGGGCACGGACGAGATCGGCGTCCAGAGGTTCTCCAGGTCGCCGTACACCCGTACGCCGGTGCGGGCGATCTCCTCGGTGCGGACCCGGGCCTGCTCGGACATCCGCTCCACGGCCCACGTCGGGGTGACGATGCCTGGCTCGTCCGGACCCGGGACGCGGTTCTCCAGGAGGCGCTCGACGCCGCCGAACTTGTGCAGCGCCCGGTAGTCCTTCCACGTCATGCCGTCGACCTGGGTGAGGACCTCGTTCACGGACCGCACGACCTCGGCCTCGGGCGCCGAGAAGGACCGGTTGAGCTGGCCGCCGTGCAGCGACACCTCGGAGAGCAGGGAGTGCGGCAGGCCGAGGAAGGACTCGAAGGTGTTCGTGAGCAGGTCACGGTCCGCGGGGTCCAGGACCACGATGCTCACGTTCTCGGTGCCGACGACCTCGGCCCACTTGAGCACGTTGTCGGCCCGGGCCAGCCGCTTGTGGAAGCTGGGTGTCACGGAGCTGACGGGCGGGTCGGCGAGCACGGCCTCGAGCCAGTCGCCGTAGGTCAGGCTCACACCGGTCTTCAGGTACTCCTGCCAGCTCGAGCGCAGGATCGACGCCTGGTTGCGCATCGAGAACACGACGTGGATGTCGCGACCGAGGTCGTCGGCGATGCGGCGACAGACGGCAGCCGGGTGCTCCGCGAAGTACTCGTGGCTGATGAAGACGCGACGCTCGTGCTCGGCCTGGACCTCGCTCACGAGGGCGTTCCAGTGCTTGAGCGAGGGCGGTGCCGCGGTGCCCGGGCCGCGCCGCCACCCTCGTGGCCGCCGGCCACGGAGAACGAGGCGTTGGAGTGGTTGTGGCGGTCCCCCGGGTAGCGCACCCCGTGCTCCAGGAGTGCGGCGCGCTGGTTCGCGGCGGCGTTCTGCAGCGCCGTCGTCCCGGTCTTGGGGAGGCCGACGTGCAGCAGGACCGAGTTCTCCGGGATCGCAGGAACGATCGGGTCGGACATCACAGCTCACATCTCAATCGCCTCGTTGGCCGCGATCCGGTGGCACAGGGCCGGCCCGGATCCTGGGCGGGTCGTGTCATGCTACGACACCTCGCCGGGTCTGCGTCGAAGATGTCCATCGACGCGTCCCACATGGCGAGACGTTAGGGGTCACGGCGAGCGCCGCCGCGCCGCGCCGACCGCGCGGCGCAGCGGTGCGGCGACCCTGCGCGCGCGTCTGCGGAGCCTTCTTCGTGCCTGGACGAGCACCGCGAGGGCCAGTGCGGTCGTGGAGATCGGAGCGGTCGCCGCCGCGACGGCGCGGGCCTGCTCGCCGACCGTCGCGCCCTCCAGCGGGGCGAGGGACGTGGTCCGGGCCGCGTCGGTGGTGGGACCAAAGGTGGCGCCGCGCCCCAGACCGGCGGAGATCGCCCCGAGAGCGAACTCGCTCGCCACCTCGATCGGGACGGTCGTCGGGGTCGCGACGGCGTCCTCGACCGCGGGGATCGCCCGGCTCAGCTCGCTCAGGTCGCCGATGACGCGCACGCCGCTGGCCTCGATCCGCGCAGCGTGCTCGCGGGCCTGGTGGACCATGCGGGCCGCGGCCCAGGCGGGAGTGACGATCCGGGGCTCGTCCGGGCCTGGATCGTGGTTCTGGAGCAGCCGCGGTATCGCCCCTTGCTTGCAGACCTTCTTGTAGGTCAGCCAGGAGAGGTCCTCGGTGCGCCGGAGGGTGGCGTTGACCGAGCGGACGAGCTCGGCGGCCCCGAAGGTCATCGAGCGGTTCGTCCTGCTCCCGTCCAGAGGGGTCTGGGCGAGGAACCCCGCGGGCAGGTCGAGCATGCCTTCGAAGGCCTCGGTGAGCAGGGCCGGGTCTCGAGGGTCGAGAACGACGACCGTGACGTTCTGCGTGCCGACCACGCTCGACCAGCGCGCCACGTTGTCCGCGAGCGCGATGCGGCGCAGGAAGCTCGGGGTGGTCCGAGGGTTGGGTCGGTCGCCGATGACGTCCGAGAGCCACTGCTCGAAGGACTTGACCATGCCGGTCTTGAGGAACTGCTGCCACGTCGAGCTCAGGATGGACGGCTGGTTGCGCATCGTGAAGACCACGTGCACGTCGCCGCCGAGGTCCTGGACGATCTGCTCGACGATCTCGGGCTCGCACTCGGCGAAGAACTCGTGGCTGACCAGGACGCGGCGCTCGGTCTCCTCGCGGGTCTCGCGGACGAGGTGCTCCCAGCTCGCCATCGAGGTCTCGCCGCCGGCGTTGCCCCACCCTCGCCCGCGTCGACCGACGGCGTACGAGGCCTTGGAGTGGTTGTGGGCGGTGCCGGGATATCGCACGCCATGGTCGAGCAGCGTGGGACGTCGCGAGGCCGCCGCGTGCTGGATCGCCGTCGTGCCGGACTTCGGCATGCCGACGTGGAGCAGCACCTTGCTCGCCACGGGCAGGGTCGGGTGATGGTTGGTCTCAGACACGGGTGTTCATTCTCGATCGGTAGGCGTCGTCTGCGTTTGTGCCGTTACTTTGCCAAATTGCGACCAAAGATCGGCTTTCTGTGCACATTATCGACAGTTCTTTGCCATGTCCACCGCGGTGCTTGCCGCTGCTGCGATTCACAGTGGCTTTCCAGTTGACCGAGACGGGTCGGGTGCGGCGTCGCGGCACGCACAGGGAGCGCCATGGGACGATGGATCACATGCCTGCCGCGAACGACGACGCCGCGCGTCACGACGACGCCCGTCACGACACCGCCGCGCACCACGGCACCGCCGCAGCCCCCGGCCCCGCCACCCCCGGGGACACCGCCATCCCCCGGGTCGTGCTGTCGCCGGACGACCTCGATCTCCTCGAGCTGGCGCTCGGCGGTGCGGGTGTCGTCCTCGCCGTGGACCGTACGCAGGTCGGCGACGATCGGGTCGTCGTGCTCACCGACGCCGAGAACACCCCGCTCGCCCGGGCCCACCTCTCCAGCGTCCCCGACGCGCCGGCCCACGGCGTCGTGAGCGACGGTGCCGGGGTGCCGGTGAGCGGGCTCGACCCGCTCCAGCCGTTCGCCCCGGTGCCCGGGGCGTCGGGCGCGGCAGGGGTCCGGCTGAGCCTCACCGAGGCGCGTCTGCGGCACGCGGGCCGGCCGGTCGTGGTCCTGCGCGACGTCCCCACGCGTGCGGAGATCGCCGCTGCGCGCCGTTGGGCCGCGCAGCACCAGGGCACGGCACCGGTGTGGCTCGTCACCGTCCCCCGGACGACGTCGGACCCGTCTCATGCCACGGTGCGGGTTCTGGAACGCATGCTGGCGGACGGTGACCTGGACGGGGACCTCGTGGTTCTGCCGCGCGCCGTCGCAGGCGCGGGCAGCGCGCTGTCCGTCCTGTCCGTGCTGCCCACGGACACCGATCTCGCCGGCCTCTGGGAGGCGGGCCCCGTGCTCGACCTCGCCGACGCGAGGGTCTCGGCGGGCCGGTCGGCGCCCGAGACGGGCCCGACGGCGTCCGAGACCGCGCTCGGGGCCGCGCTGTCGGCGGTCTTCCCCCGGCGGGGAGTCGAGGAGCTGCTCCCGCGCCAGACGTCGGGGCGCGGTGCCGTGGTGCTCTTCTCGGGGCTGTCCGGATCGGGGAAGTCCACCGTGGCCAAGGCGTTCGCGCACCGCGTCGAGACCGAGGGCCGTGCCGTGGTCCTGCTCGACGGCGACGAGTCGCGCCAGATGCTCTCGGCCGGCCTCGGGTTCGACCGCCGTTCTCGCGACCTCAACATCGAACGGCTCGGGTACGTGGCCGCCATCGCGTCCAGCCTGGGCGCGATCGCGGTGACCGCGCCCATCGCGCCGTTCGCCGGTGCGCGTGCGGCCGTCCGTGAGCGCGCGCTGGGTGTCGGCGCGTACCTGCTCGTCCACGTCTCCACACCGCTCGAGGTGTGCGAGGCGCGGGACCGCAAGGGCCTGTACGCGCAGGCCCGTGCGGGTAAGATCGCAGAGTTCACAGGGATCTCGTCGCCCTACGAGGAGCCGGACGACGCCGACGTGACGATCGACACCTCGGTGGTGAGCGTCGAGGAGGCGGTCGAGACCGTCGTCGTCGCGCTCGCGGCCGTCCTCGAGGACCTGGGCGGCCCTGGGGGTCCAGCCCTGTGAGCTGAGCCCGGTGGGCTGCGCCCGTGGCACCAGAACCTTCGGAAGGACGTCGAGACATGCAGGTCACCGCGAAGGCGGACTACGCGATCCGCGCGCTGGCGCAGCTCGCCGCCGAGCCGGGCCAGAGTCTCACGCGCGCTCAGATCGCCGAGGCGCAGGGGATCCCCAGCAAGTTCCTCGAGGCGATCCTCAGCGACCTGCGCCGTGACGACCTCGTCGTCGCCCAGCGAGGCCCCTCCGGCGGCTACCGACTGGCTCGCGCCGCCGACGCGATCTCGCTGGCCGACGTCGTGCGCGCCGTCGACGGGCCGCTCGCCGCGGTGCGCGGGCTGCCGCCGGAGCACACGGAGTACGTGGGCGCCGCGTCGCTGCTGCGGGAGGTCTGGGTGGCCACCCGGGCCGCGCTGCGCAGCGTGCTCGAGACCGTGACGCTCGCCGACCTCGTCGCGGGCAGGATGCCCCCCGAGGTCCAGGAGCTCGTCGCCCAGGAAGACGCATGGCGACGCCGCTGAGCGTCGACTGGGCCGCGCTGCGCGAGACGGCCTCGCGCGCGATGACGCGCGCCTACGCCCCATATTCCGGCTTCCCCGTGGGGGCGGCCGCGCTCGTCGACGACGGTCGTGTCGTCTCGGGCTGCAACGTCGAGAACGCCTCCTACGGGCTCGGCCTGTGCGCGGAGTGCTCGCTCGTCTCCGACCTCGTCGGCGGTGGCGGCGGCCGGCTCGTCGCCGTGGTGTGCGTGGACCGGTCCGGCGACGTCCTGATGCCGTGCGGGCGCTGCCGTCAGCTGCTGTGGGAGCACGGCGGGCCGGAGCTCGTCCTGCTCGCCGTCGACGGCCTGCGCACGATGTCCGAGCTGCTCCCGGACGCCTTCGGCGCGCACGACCTCGGGTCGCGGTGAGCGGCATGGTCGACGACGACGTGGTCGCCAGCGACGCGTTCGAGGCGGCGGCCTTCGACGCTGTCGACGTCATCCGGACCAAGCGGGACGGGGCGGCGCTCAGCGACGCCGAGATCGACTGGGTCGTCACGGCCTTCACCCGCGGGCTCGTCGTGCCGGAGCAGATGTCCGCGCTGCTGATGGCGGTGCTGCTGCGGGGCATGGAACCCCACGAGCTGGACCGCTGGACGACCGCGATGATCGCCTCCGGCGAGCGGCTCGACTTCACGGGCCTGACCCGACCGACCGTCGACAAGCACTCGACGGGAGGCGTGGGTGACAAGATCACGCTGCCCCTCGCCCCGCTCGTCGCGAGCCTCGGCGCCGCGGTGCCCCAGCTCTCCGGCCGCGCGCTCGGCCACACCGGCGGCACGCTCGACAAGCTCGAGTCCATCCCGGGCTGGCGGGCCGACCTCACGCACGCGCAGGTCGTCCGCCAGCTCGAGACCGTGGGCGCCGTCGTGTGCGCCGCCGGGCCCGGCCTCGTGCCCGCCGACCGGCTGCTCTACGCGCTGCGCGACGTGACGGGGACGGTCGAGTCGATCCCGCTGATCGCCAGCTCGATCATGAGCAAGAAGCTGGCCGAGGGGGCGGGCGGCCTCGTGCTCGACGTCAAGACGGGCTCCGGCGCGTTCCTCGCCGACCGGACGGACGCCGAGGAGCTGGCTCGGACGATGGTGCGCCTCGGCACCGCCGCCGGTGTGCCGACGACGGCCCTCCTGACCGACATGTCTGCTCCCCTCGGACGGACGGTGGGCAACGCTCTCGAGGTGCGTGAGTCGGTCGAGGTGCTCGCGGGCGGCGGCCCGGACGACGTCGTGGGGCTCACGGTGGCGCTCGCCGTCGAGATGCTGCGCACCGCAGGGCTCGAGCGGTCGCCCGACGAGGTGCGCCGGGCGCTGCAGGACGGCCGGGCGATGGACACCTGGGAGGCGATGGTGCGGGCTCAGGACGGCGACCCGCGCGCACCGCTGCCCGTCGCGCGCGAGACCGAGGAGCTGCGTGCCGAGCGGGACGGGGTGGTCAGCGCGCTCGACGCCTACGAGATCGGCGTCGCCGCGCGCCGGCTCGGTGCCGGACGAGCACGACCCGACGACGTGGTGCAGGCCGGGGCCGGCATCGAGGTCGTGGCCCCGGTGGGGGAGCGGGTGCGCGCGGGCGACGTGGTGCTCCGCCTGCACACCGACGAGCCCGCGCGCTTCGCCCGGGCCCTCGAGGCGGCGCGGAGCGCGGTCGTGGTGACCGCTGCGGGCACGGACGTCGACGGGAGCACGGTCACCGGGGAGCGCGTGGTCGCCGGTCAGGTGCTCGAGGTCGTCCGCAGCTGAGGCGCTCGCGGTCGACGCTCCGCCAGCACGATCAGCACGACGGGCACGACCGGCCCGGGCCGCTGGGACGCACAGGAACCGTCCACGTGCCGGGCGAGCCGTTCCGGTCGTCGGTCTGATCCCGCCCGCTAGGCTTGCCCGGTGACCTCACTCGACCTGCGCGCCGTCCCCAAGATCCTGCTCCACGACCACCTCGACGGAGGGTTGCGCCCCGCGACGGTCGTCGAGCTCGCGGCCGAGGCCGGGCACACGCTGCCGACGACCGACCCCGCCGAGCTCGGAGCCTGGTTCGTGGCGGCCGCGGACTCCGGCTCGCTCGTGCGCTACCTCGAGACCTTCGACCACACGGTCGCCGTGATGCAGACCGCCGACGGCCTCGAGCGCGTGGCCCGCGAGGCTGTCGAGGACCTCGCGGACGACGGTGTCGTCTACGCCGAGCAGCGCTGGGCACCCGAGCAGCACCTGCGCGCCGGGCTGAGCCTGCAGCGGTGCGTCGAGGCGGTGCAGCGCGGCATCGAGGCCGGCGTCGCCGCGGCAGCCGCCAAGGGGCAGACCATCCGCGTGGGCCAGCTCGTGACCGCGATGCGGCACGCCGACCGCTGGGAAGAGATCGCGCGGCTCGCCGTCGCGAACCGCGAGGCGGGCGTCGTCGGCTTCGACATCGCGGGTGCCGAGCTCGGGTTCCCCGCGGACCGCTTCCCGGGCACCTGGCGCTACCTGGCCGACGAGCAGCTGCCCGTCACCATCCACGCGGGCGAGGCCGACGGCGTCGAGTCGATCGCCAAGGCCGTGCACCGCGGGCAGGCGCTGCGCATCGGCCACGGCATCCGCATCCTCGACGACATCCTGGTCGACGAGACCGGCACCGTGAGCCTCGGCCGCACGGCGGGCTGGGTCCGCGACCAGCAGGTCCCGCTCGAGCTGTGCCCGTCGTCGAACGTCCAGACGGGTGCCGCGCCCTCGATCGCGCGGCACGGCATCTCCGTGCTGCGCGACCTCGACTTCGCCGTCACGCTCAACACCGACAACCGCCTCATGTCCGGCACGAGCATGACGCGGGAGATGACGCTCCTCGTCGACGAGGCGGGCTGGACGGGCGAGGACCTCCTCGACGTCACGCTCGCCGCGGCATGGAGCGCCTTCGTCCCGCACGGTGACCGCCTCGAGCTCGCGCGCGCGGTCGTCGCCGGGTTCCAGGAGGCCGGCGTCGTGGACGACGCCGGCGTGAGCCTGTGACCGTGCCGAGCCCGTCCGCCGCGCTCCTGACCGCGGCGGAGCTGGCGCGCTACGTCGACCACACCCTGCTGGCGCCGACCGCCACGCTCGACGACGTCGAGAACCTGGTGGCCGAGGCGATAGAGCTGGGCGTGTGGTCGGTGTGCGTCTCCCCGTCCCGTCTCCCGCTCACGGTGCCCGACGGCGTGACCCGCGGCGTGACCCGCGGCGTGAACGGCGGCGTGAACGGCGGCGTGACGGCGCTCAGGGTCGCGACCGTCTGCGGTTTCCCCTCGGGTGCCGTCCGGGCTCCCGTGAAGGCGGCGGAAGCCGCTCTCGCCGTCGAGTCGGGGGCGGACGAGATCGACATGGTCATCAACCTGGGGGCCGCGGTCGACGGCGAGTGGGGCAAGGTCGCGCACGGCATCGAGCGTGTGCGCACGGCGATCGACGAGGCGACGGGGCAGGGGGCGGACCGGGTGCTGCTCAAGGTCATCGTCGAGTCGGCGGCGCTCGACGACGAGCAGCTCGTCCGTGCGTGCCTGGCGGCGCGGGAGGCCGGGGCCGATCTCGTCAAGACGTCGACGGGGTTCCACCCGGCGGGTGGCGCCACCGTGCACGCGGTCGAGATCATGGCCCGGACCGTGGGCGGCGACCTCGGTGTCAAGGCCTCCGGCGGAATCCGCACGTGGGCGGACGCGGTCGCGATGGTCGACGCGGGCGCGACGCGCCTCGGACTGTCGGGGACCCGCGCCGTGCTGGCGGGCGCACCGCGTTGACCCTCGGTCGACCCGGGGGCTCCGTCGGTCGGCGAGCGTACCGGGAGCGGCACCGCGCGCCTCTTCTCCGGCCCCTCAGCCGAGCAGCGTCCCCCGCACCTGATCGGCGACCGCGTCGATCCGTGCCCGCGCCGCCGCGCGGGCCTCGCCGACCGCCTCGTACGTGGCGGTCGCGCCGACCGGTTCGACGACCTCGAGGTAGGCCTTCACCTTGGGCTCGGTCCCGCTGGGCCGGACGATGACACGGGTGCCGTCGTCAGCGAACAACGAGATCCCGGTGGTGGGCGGCAGCGCGTCCGGCGGCCCGGTCGTGCCCGGGGCGGACAGGTCGCGGACCTCGGTGACGGGAGAGGGACCAAGGCGCGACGGCGGCTCGGCGAGCAGCCGTGCCACCGCCTCGTCGAGCGCGGTCGGGTCACTGAACCGCACGCTCACCTGGCTGCTGAGGTAGAGGCCGTGGCGCCGGGCCAGGCCGTCCAGCGCGTCCACGAGACCGCGGCCCCGCCGGGCGAGACCGCGTGCCAGGCGGG
>Ga0182744_1003350_pt1 | contig 12528 bp, 9 predicted proteins | sample eDN3rd30CKraftMG_FD_128525 | JGI IMG/M metagenome (GOLD analysis project Ga0182744, IMG submission 128525) | Enriched Miracle-Growth compost microbial communities from Emeryville, California, USA - eDNA 3rd pass 30_C Kraft MG (version 2) (version 2) ...
CGAAAATGTCCTGCTTATTCCAGTTGCAGAGAATTTGGATTTAGATTCTGCTGAAGAACATGAACATGAAGAAGAAGGTCATGAAGAACATGAACATGGAGATTTTAATCCACATGTATGGCTTGACCCCGTTTATTCAAAAGAAATGGCAGCTGTTATTAAAGATTCACTAGTTGAAAAAATGCCCGAAAATAAACAGGTATTTGAAGAAAATTATCAGCAGCTAGCGGCTGAATTAGATCAATTAAATATAGAATTTGAAGATACGATAAAAAATGCAAAACATAAAGATTTCCTTGTCACACATGCAGCCTTTAGTTATTGGGAGCAGCGGTATGGTTTAGAAGAGATTAGCATTTCAGGTTTGTCTACAACCAATGAACCCTCTCAGCGAGAACTAGAAGATATTATCTCACTTGCGGATGAGCTGGGTCTGCATTATATCCTCTTCGAACAAAACGTACAATCAAAATTAGCAGAGGTTGTTCAGGATGAAATTGGTGCAAAGGCATTACCTGTCCATAATTTAGGAATATTGACAAAAGAAAATATTAAAGATAAAGAAACATACTTTTCGCTAATGAAACAGAACCTAAACTCACTTAAAACAGCCTTAAATGAATAAAGTGATTTCCTGTTACTGACAGGGATGATAATAGCAAAAAAATCAAAAGCTATTTCTGTATTACGATTTAAATTCTGAGGAGTGATACGAATGGCACAAGATGTATTATGTGAAGTAAACAACTGCTCATACTGGGCAAAGGGAAATAAATGCAGTGCAGATAGCATATATGTAGTCAGTCATAAAGGTAAGACCGCTGATAACAGCCGAGAAACGGATTGTAAAACCTTCGAACCTTCAGATATATAAAAACAAATAAACCAGACTTCTTTGGTCTGGTTTATTTGTTTTCAAAAGTAAATACTCTTTCAGCTATAGTCGTTTCTTTCAGCCTGCTTCTGTTGATATCAAACCCAATTCCTGGCGTATCAGGTACGTGTACAAATCCATTTTTAATACTAACTTCTGGTGTAATAATATCTTCTTCCCAAAACCGATTTGATGCGGAAATATCTCCTGGAATGGTAAAGCCTGGAAGTGAAGCAAGTGCAATATTATGTGCTCGGGAAATCCCGAATTCAATCATTCCTCCACACCACACTTCTATTCCCTTATCAAGGCAATAATCATGTATTTTCTTTGCTTCGTAAATGCCACCAACTCTTCCTGCCTTAATATTAATTATTTTACAGCTCCCCAGTTCAACCGCATTTTTTGCGTCTTCAAAGCTTACAATACTCTCATCTAAGCAGATTGGTGTATTTAGCTGTTTTTGAAGCAGGGAATGCTGAATGATATCATCACTGGCCAATGGCTGCTCAATCATTAAAAGATTAAAATCATCGAGGGATTTTAACCGTTCGAGATCTTTTAAAGTATAAGCAGAATTAGCATCAACCATTATTTGCAGATTGGGAAAATGACTTCGGATTCCTTCTAGGAAGGAATAATCTTGTTGTGGACTAATTTTTACTTTAACGCGCTGATATCCATCAATTAAGTAATTTTCAATTTCTTTAAGTGCACTAGTGAGTGAATCAACTGCAACTACAACACCTGAAGCAACTTTTTGTCTCGTGCCGCCAATGAGCTTAGAAAGAGACTTGGAATTTCTTTTTGCATACAAATCCCAAATGGCCATCTCCAATCCAGCCTTAGCCATATTATTTCTTCTTACATTCTTAAATAATATGGCAGCATCCTCGGGATGTTTAATACGATTATTCATAAGTAAGGGAATTAAGATATCACTTAACATATGTAAACTAGTCTTTACTGTCTCTTCTGTATACCATGGGGTAGAAAAGGCCACACCTTCCCCGTATCCAGAAATCCCATTTGTGTCCGTAACCTCTATAATGATTCCCTCACGTTCTATCACTTTACCTAGATGTGTATGGAAGGGTGATTTCAGTGGCATAGTGATCACTTTAAGTCGGATTTGTGCTATCCTCATTTCTTTTTCCTGCCCTCATCAATCAATTCATATAACTTTCTGCGAAGCAGCTTCTTAGCAGCATTCCGCGGGAGTATTTCAGTAAAGTGAAAGGCTCTCGGTACTTTGTATTTAGCTAAGTTTTCTAGACAGTGTTGTTGAAGTTGGCTGGCAGAAACTCTTGCACCATCTCTTGGAACAATAAAGGCAACCGGAACCTGTCCCCATGTTTCATCTTCCACTCCTGTAACACCAGCATCAACGACCTCAGGATGAGATAATAAAACGGATTCAACTTCAGCAGGATAAATGTTTTCCCCGCCTGAAATGATCAGGTCTGAACGTCTGTCTAGTACATATAAGAAGCCTTCTTCGTCCACATACCCAATATCTCCTGTATGAAACCACCCCTCAACAAGGTTATTTTTTGTGGCTTCAGGTTTGAATAAATAACCTGTTGTAACGTTTGGACCCTTTACCACAATTTCACCAGCTTCTTTTGGGGAAGCCATTTTTCCATCCTCCAGCAGGATTTTAAGCTGTGAGGGAAACAAAGGCTTACCCGCTGAACCTAGTTTTGAGATGCTATATTCAGGGGAAAGTGTCACAATTTGTGATGATGTCTCCGTCATCCCATAAGATTGAAAAACAGGTAGTTTCTTTTTCAAACAAGCCTCTAATAATGGTAACGGTGCAGGACCACCCCCTAGGAGGAAACAACGAAAATGAGCAGGGAGTTCTGCCTCCTTAAGACTCTCAACGATCCTAAACAGCATGGTTCCCACTACTGACATAATCGTAACCTGTTTCGTTCTAATATCCTCTATTACTTGCTCAGGATCAAATGTGTGACGAAGAATGACAGGCATTCCATAAATAACACCGCGCATTAAAATTGAAAATCCACTTATATGAAAAAGAGGAACACTGCACAGCCAACGATCTGACTCGGTATACCCTAAGTTTAAAGCAGATCCAACACTACTCCACCAATGGTTTCCGTATGTTTGAATAACACCCTTCGGATTTCCCGTAGTACCTGACGTATACATAATGGAACAAACGTCATTTAAATTTATTTCCTCCTGAATGACTGGTACTTCAGTTGCTGCTGCAAACAGCTCATTTTTTGTTATAACTGGTATTGTTATTCTTTGTTTTAATTTATTAAAGTCTTGTTCAGTAATCAAAATAGAAGCTTTTGAATCGTTTAACTGCCATGCTAACTCTTTTGAAGTTAAGCGGTTATTAAGGATGACTGTCTTAACCCCGAGCAGTTGAAGGGCAAATAAGATTTCTACCGTATCAATATGATTTTTCAATAATACTCCGATATAATGATCTCTTTTTACTCCTATTCTTGTGAGCTGTCCAGCAATTTCACTCGATTTATCATAGAGCTCTCTAAAAGTAATGGTTTCATTTTGAAAGTAAACGGCGATTCGATCTGGTGTAAGTAACGCCCTCTTTTTCAAGAAATTCGGCATTGTTTCACAATTCATTTTTTTCACCTGCCTATTGTCTAGCTTCAGCACCTGGCGCTTGAAGCCTTTCGATATAAAAACAGCCTGATGGAGTCCATCAAGCTGTAATCAAAAAAATCTTCAAATCAAGGAAAACGTGGGAATTGACCAAAATCTGGCTTACGCTTTTCTTTAAATGCGTCACGGCCTTCTTTTGCTTCTTCTGTTGTATAGTAAAGCAGTGTTGCGTCACCAGCAAACTGTTGAAGTCCAGCTAATCCATCAGTATCTGCATTCATTGCTGCCTTTAAGAAACGAAGGGCAGTTGGGCTTTTCTCAAGGATTTCATTACACCACTGAATGGTTTCCTCTTCAACTCTTTCTAATGGCACCACTGTATTTACTAAGCCCATATCTAGAGCTTCCTGTGCATTATACTGACGGCATAAGAACCAAATTTCACGAGCCTTTTTATGTCCGATAATTCTAGCTAGGTAGCCTGAACCATAACCTGCATCGAAGCTGCCTACATTCGGACCTGTTTGTCCAAATACGGCATTGTCCGCTGCAATCGTCAAATCACACACAACATGTAAAACATGCCCGCCGCCAATCGCATATCCCTTAACCATCGCAATAACTGGTTTTGGAATGACACGAATTAAGCGTTGAAGATCAAGGACATTTAAGCGAGGGATTTGATCCTCACCCACATATCCGCCATGGCCGCGTACTTTTTGGTCACCACCTGAACAAAATGCCTTATCTCCAGCACCTGTTAAAACAATTACTCCTACACTTGAATCATCACGAGCATAGGCAAAAGCATCGATTAATTCCATAACGGTTCTTGGTGTAAATGCATTATGTACATGTGGGCGATTAATTGTAATCTTTGCGATTCCGTTATATGTTTCATATAGTATTTCTTCGTATTTACGTCCTGCAATCCATTCTACTGTCAAATTAAACTTCCTCCTTTATTATTACTAACTAAAAAGTCACTTACTATTGTACCAAATTTTTCTTTTTGTTCCACATGAATTGCATGACCACTATCATTAATAACGATATTTGAGGCATTTTTCAAATTCCCCAACATTTTTCCTGCAATTTTGCAGAACTTTTCATCCTTATTTCCTGTTACCAATAAAACTTCGCAATTTAACGAAGATAACATTTCCCACCAAGATGGCTGAGAACCTGTCCCCATCCCTAGCAGACTATTCGCAAGTCCTATAGTATTATTAGATATTCGTTGTTCCCTAATACCTCTTTGAATTGCCTCGGGAAGGTTTTTCATGGTTGAAAAGAGTGGAATCTCCTCCCAATAGTCAACAAAGGAATGAATGCCCTGGTCCTTAATAAAGTTTGCCAGTTCCCTATCTTTCATACGGCGCTGAATTCTTTCTTCTTCCGTTTGAAGTCCTGGTGAAGCACTTTCCAATATAAGCTTGCGAACTCTCTCAGGAAATAAAATAGCAAAGGTCAGAGCAAGCCTTCCCCCCATTGAATACCCAAGCAAATCCGTTTGTTCAATTTCCAGCTCATCTAAAAGCTTCAACAAGTCTTTTGCAGTTGATTCAATTGTATAGCGATGAGCATCTTCGGGTGAATCAGTTTTGCCATGACCGATAATGTCTGGAATGATTAATTTTGAATGCTTACCCCAAATCGGGCAAAAAGGTGTCCAGGTGGATGAATCTCCAGTAAATCCATGTAATAACACTAACGGAAATCCTTCCCCGCACACTTCGACATGAACATCTAAATTGTTAATAATAACCTGCATTACTGCAAACCTTTGACATAATTTGATATTTCCTGGGAAACAATCCGCCAAAAGTCGCGATGTTGTGTTAAATTGCTGTCTCTATTAGTTACAACTTCATACACATTTAAACCCTTTGCATATGATGATTGGTTTATTAGTTCACTAAAATGTTCCCAATCCTTTACTTTCGTATAGTTCCCATTGAACATCGTAACAGCATGCTCAAATTCTAAGTTTAATGGAGTACCGAATAAAAGTTCGAAATTCTTTGGATGCTGGGCTTGCGGCAGGAATGAGAAAATCCCGCCTCCATTATTGTTTAAAACAATAATGCGTATATCAATACCATAGAGCTTTGATGCAACCATTCCATTTAAATCATGGAAAAAGGTTAAATCACCTAAAACAAGGTATAAAGGTTCTGAGTAAATGGCAGCGCCCAATGCAGTTGAGACCGTGCCATCGATACCATTAGCGCCCCTATTTGCCATGATTTTAATTGATTTTGAATTATTAAGAAAGAAACTATCCAAGTCTCTAATTGGCATACTGTTACCAACAAACAATGTTGCATTATCCGGAAGCATCTGTGCTAATTGGTAGAACAAGCGGCCTTCACTTAACTCTTGATGATCCTTTATTAATGCCATATTCGCTTTGGTAAGAGTATTTACTTTCTGCCATTTTTCTAGAAAATCCTCAGATTTACTAGTTTGGATATAGGCTGACAATTGCTCACAGAATATAGTTTCATTACAGTAGATCATTTCCGTCGATAAAGATCCCGGATCCCTCCAGCCACCTGCCCCGTCAATAACAAATTGTTCAGCTTGATGATTTTCTTTAAGGAATATGGTTAGTGCCTTTGAAATAGGCATTGCTCCAAAACGGAGGATTACTTCTGGCTTCAAGTATGTAACTGCATCTTCATTCCGTAAAAAAGTATCATATGTTTCTACAACATTTTCTAATGGATGCTGACCACTTCTCAGTTGTGACAATGGATCTGCTAGTATAGGGTATTTTAATTTTTTTGATAATTCTGTGATAACCTGAGCAAATCTCTCGTCTGCAATATTTCCACAAACAATAATACCATTTTTATACCCCATCAACTTTTGAGCAATTTCTCTGAATTCATCCTCACGAATCGTCATTTCTCCGTTTCGAACATGAACATATCCAAGCGGACGTTCATCTAAAATAAAGGTATCCTCATCTATCTTGGGAATTAGCGGTTCCCTAAATGGGAAGTTCAAGTGTACGGGTCCCGCTGGTGCCTGGCTTGCAATCGCTGCTGCCCGTGCACAAACCGTACGGGCATAGCGAATAACCTCACTGCTGCTTTCCGGCAAGGCCATGTCTGCAAACCATTTTACATGCTGACCATATAAATGAATTTGATCGATCGCCTGCGGAGCACCAACTTCTCTTAGCTCATGAGGCCGGTCAGCGGTTAGAACGAGTAATGGTACTCGTGAATATCGTGCTTCAACGATAGCGGGAAAATAGTTTGCTGCTGCGGTACCGGAAGTACATAAAATAGCAACTGGCTTGTTTGCTGCTTTTGCCATCCCTAATGCAAAGAAAGCAGCAGAACGTTCATCCACATGAATATGAATATTTATTTCTGGATGTTCTGCCATCACCATTGCAATTGGTGTTGACCTAGAACCTGGACTAACCACAACATCTTTTATTCCTGTTTGTACTAACTCCACTACAAAGGCAGCTAAGTATGCCGTTAATGTTTCTTGATGATTCATATTAATTCCCTCCAAGGGCACGCAGCATCGGTCTAAACTTTAAGCCAGTTTCTAAATATTCACTTTCTGAATCTGAATCTGCAACGACGCCGCATCCTGCAAATATTGAAGCTTCTTTACCTTGAATGAGACCTGAACGAATGGCAACCGAGAACTCCCCATTTCCACGGTAATCAACCCACCCGAGCGGCGCAGCATAAAATCCTCGGTCCAACTCCTCAACTTCTCTAATTTTCTCTACTGCTTCTTGCTTAGGCAATCCACCTAGAGCAGGAGTTGGATGCAGCCTCTCAACTAATAAAAGCAAAGATGCATCCTTCTGACATTTACCAATAACAGGTGTATAAAGGTGTTGAATATCCCTTATCTTCATTAATTGCGGTTCATCAGGAAGGATTATTTCATCACAGGATTCTTCTAGCGCTTCTTTGATCATTTCAACCACAAATCCATGCTCAATAAGGTTTTTCTGATCTTTTAATAATGCCTGCCCTAAAATTTTATCTTCTGTTTCGTCCTTACCACGTCTTATCGATCCTGCAAGACATGTAGAGAAAACATTGTTTCCTTGTTTTTTCACTAGTCTTTCAGGTGTTGCACCAATAAAACAATCTCCATTCGATTCAAAAACAAAGATGAAGCTATCACGCTGTTGAGTATAAAGATTTTTAAGAATAATCTCTGCTTTAACGTCATTATCAAAAAATAATCTTAATTCACGCGCAAGAACAACCTTTTTTAAAGATCCAGTTTTTAAATTCTCAACTACATCATCCACACTTTGTTTCCATTTCTGTGGTGAGATTTCTTTTGTTTCTATGAGTTCAGCTGGCTTTAATTCGGAATCCTGTTTAAGTGAAGTAAGTAATTGGATTCTCTCCTTTATTACTTTTTCAAATAATGTTTCATCATCATTAAGCGTACATACAATATTGGTTGTTAAAAACGTTTGACCCTCAACAATTGTTAACATATATTTTGGGACATGGAATAAAGAATCTGCGTATTTTGACCACAGCGTTGTTTTCTCTTTAATTGGATCAAAGGAGAACCCGCCGAACATTACAGGTCCTAAACCATTTTCATGGTATGGATTAAAAATTAGGCTGTCCTTTAAAAATTCCTTCCACTCTTCTTCAACATGAAAAAAGCGGTCAGTAGCCTGATCCGACTGAATTTGCTTTGATATGCCTAGGCCAATTAGGATAACTTCCTCATTTGGGTCTTTCCAATAGAACCTTTCCCCTAGATAGCGCTCAGTTCCACTATTGAAAAAGGATAAGGGGTCAATACTATCCATTTTATGAACTTCACTAATTAGAATGGGCCGTCCAAGTCTTTGAGCAGTACTTACAGCCAGAAGACCCCTTTCCTTTAATTCTGTCTCTTGAATGGTAACCAAAAAAATCCCTCCAAAACAGTCAAATGACTGTTATCCATTCATTTTAATGCCTATTTAAAGGATACTTCTTTCATTGTAAAGAAGTCAGTAATACTTGTCACTACCTATCCAAGGCACTACCTTATTATATCTTAAATCATACCGAACAGGGTTGTATTTGATTTTCATTCGTTTATTTCATTTTCCCTCCAATTGCAATTAATAATCGGACTGGAATTATCTGTTATATCCTCTAATAAAAAATATTTGACCTAGTTCTCAGATTCACATAAACTTAGGTTTGGAAAGTCTTTAGACAATAGTACAAATTAACGATTTTACTATAGATAATAGAAAATTTTTAAAAGGGAGAGAAGAGAATGCAGCCAAATTTACAGCACACTTCAAAGCCTGCTGTCGAATCGAATCGCGGTTTTCAGGTTTGGTGGCAAATGACCCGTCCCCATACTCTAACTGCTTCATTCGTCCCAGTCTTACTTGGTACAGCACTATCACTTTCACATGGGAAAATACATTTTGGTCTTTTCTTTGCTATGCTAATCGCAAGTTTATTAATCCAAGCAGCAACGAATATGTTCAATGAGTATTATGATTTTAAACGAGGACTCGATAATGAGCACTCAATTGGAATTGGCGGTACCATTGTCCGTGATGGAATTAAGCCAAAAACCGTCATGCAGCTGGCACTAAGCCTATATGGAATTGCTTTATTAATTGGGGTATACATTTGTATGAGTACTAGCTGGTGGCTGGCAGTTATTGGGCTAGTTTGTATGGCAGTTGGTTATTTATATACAGGTGGACCTTTCCCAATAGCCTATACACCGTTTGGAGAAGTCTTTGCAGGATTCTTTATGGGGATGTTAATCATTTTAATTTCATTCTTTATTCAAACTGGAACAGTAACATCAACCAGCATTCTCATTTCAGTTCCTATTTTAGTTCTTGTTGGTGTAATTAATTTTTCTAATAATATTCGGGATTTAAAAGGCGATAAGGAAAACGGGAGAAAAACATTAGCCATTCTTATTGGTAAACAGAAAGCAGTTAAATTAATGTCTTATCTGTTCGGATTCTCATTTCTTTGGGTATTGGGTCTAATTATAACAGGTGTTGCTCCTATTTGGACAGTAATCGTACTTCTTAGTATCCCTAATGCGGTTAAAGCAATTAAAGGCTTTAATGCAGGTGATACACCCATTCAAATGGCGCCTGCCATGAAGGCAACCGCAAAAACCAATACAATCTTTGGCTTCTTACTTGCAATTGGAATCTTCATCGGACATTTTGTTTCATAAATACAAAGGCTTCTGCTCTTTTTTAGCAGAAGCCTTTTATTATTTATAGTGGTCTTATCCCCCAAATATTGTCTGCATATTCTTGGATTGTCCGATCACTTGAAAAATAACCTGCATGAGCGATGTTTACTAAGCACTTCTTTTGCCAGATTTGCTGGTCTCTAAAGGTTTCCCCAATTTTCTTTTGAGTGTCAGCATAAGAAGCAAAATCCTTTAGTACAAAGTACTGGTCATTTTCCTCCAGAAGTGAATCAAAAATAGGTTCAAATTCGTTGTATACACCAGGAAAGAAACCATTAACCAGCTGATCAACTGCTTGGCGGATACGACTGTCATGGTGATAATATTCAATCGATTGATAACCGCCATGCTGGTAATAATGCAATACTTCATCAGCAGAAAGTCCGAAGGTAAAGATGTTCTCATCTCCTACCAATTCGTGAATTTCTATATTGGCACCGTCCATTGTTCCTACTGTCAGTGCTCCATTTATCATAAATTTCATATTACCAGTACCTGATGCCTCTTTACTTGCTGTTGAAATTTGTTCACTTAAATCAGCAGCAGGAAAGACCTTTTCAGCAAGTGAAACGCGATAGTTCTCAAGGAAAACAACTTTCATTTTATCTCCAATATCAGGGTCATTATTAACCTTTTCCGCTACCGTATTAATAAGCTTAATAATTTTTTTCGCATAATAGTATCCAGGAGATGCCTTTGCTCCAAAAATAAATACTCGTGGTACCATTGAAAAACTAGAATCCTCTTTTAATCGATTATAAAGATACATGATATGTAATACCTTTAAAAGCTGCCTCTTATAAGCATGCAGACGCTTTACTTGGACATCAAAAATTGCAGAGGAGTCTACAACAATACCATTCTTACTCTGGATTACTTCAGCAAGACGCTGTTTGTTATCATTTTTAATTTTTAAAAGCTGTTCCATGAAGGATGAATCGTGTTGATATTTTAGTAAGTGGATTAAATCTGCTGGTGATTGAGTCCATGAAGAACCAATGGAATCACTAATTAAGTTTGATAAATCTGGATTACCTTTTAATAACCATCGGCGATGGGCAATTCCATTCGTTTTATTATTGAATTTTTCTGGGAACAGTTGATAAAATTGATTCATTTCACGTGTTTTTAGAATTTCTGTATGAAGCTTTGCAACTCCATTAACACTAAAACTTCCTACAATTGCTAAATGGGCCATTTTCACATAGCCGTCCGCAATGATGGCAAGCTTGGCGATTCTATCCCAATCCCCTGTGTATTGATCCCATAAATCTCCGCAGAATCGTTCATTTATTTCTTCTACAATCATATAAATTCGCGGTAGTAACGGCTGAAAAATTCTTATTGGCCATTTTTCCAATGCCTCTGATAAGGTCGTATGATTGGTATAGGAAATCGTATGACTTGTAATATTCCATGCTAGATCCCAATCAAATCCTTCCTCATCAATTAGGATTCTCATTAGTTCAGGAATCGCCAGTACGGGGTGGGTATCATTAATGTGAATACAAACATGCTGATGAAGCTCTTTTAAGTTTCCATGTTGTTTCCGATACGTTTTAATGATGGATTGAATACTTGCGGATACTAAAAAGTATTGCTGCTTAAGCCGCAGTATTTTTCCTTCATCGTGGGTATCATCCGGATATAGGAATTCTGATACTAATTCAGTTTCCCGTTTGTACTTTAAAATATCATCATGAATAGGGAATTGAGATGGCTCTGCATTCCATAATCTTAATGTATTAACGGTTTCTGAATTATATCCAATAACCGGCATATCATGTGGAACGGCAGTAACGGTTTCAGCATTCATATGTTGGAACACAAGGCGGCCATTCTCTGTTCTTCCTTCCACCTTACCCCAGAACGGTATTTTAACAGCTAAGTCAGCCTTCCGAACTTCCCAAACATTTCCGCTTCTCAGCCATTGCTCTGGCAGTTCTACTTGATAACCATCTACAATTTTCTGCTCAAATAGACCATGTTTATAACGAATTCCATGCCCGTGTCCTGGGAGATTCAGTGAGGCAAGGGAATCAAGAAAACAAGCGGCTAATCTACCTAAGCCGCCGTTTCCTAAGCCTGCATCACTTTCTAATTCCTCTAGGCTTCCTAGGTCAATTCCTAGTTCGCTAAGACCAACTTGTACGGTTTCTTCGATACCTAAATTAATTAGATTTTGCCGCAGGAGCTTACCTAATAGATATTCTATCGATAGATAATAGACTTGTTTCCCTTTTGCAGCAAGATAACGTTCATTTGTTTTTATCCAATCGTTACTAACAAATTCACGAATCATAATTCCAAGGGTTTGGTAATGGTCCCGTTCTGAGCTTTCTGAAAAACTCTTACCGCAAACCATATTCAACCTCTTAAGAAACGTGTTCTTAAACTCAGTGGTATTAGAAAACATGGGTTTCACTCCTTGAATTAAGCTCAGCATATAATTGGCTATAGCGAAATGCTGATTGGGCCCAGCTGTAATCCTTCTCCATGGCTTGTTTTACTATTAATTCCCATGTTTCCTTATCATGATAAAAGCTTATTGCCCTTCTAATCGTATAAAGCATGTCATGGGCATTATAATGGCTGAAGGAAAACCCGTTCCCTTCCCCGGAATATTCATTCCAAGCTTTAACCGTGTCATTCAGTCCCCCGGTTTCCCGGACAATTGGCACTGCACCATATTTCATCGCAATTAATTGTCCGAGTCCGCACGGTTCAAAAAGGGAAGGCATCAGGAATAGATCGGCTGCTGCGTATAATTGATGAGCCAAAGCTTCATCAAATACCGTGTGCAC
>Ga0182744_1003351_pt1 | contig 12526 bp, 7 predicted proteins | sample eDN3rd30CKraftMG_FD_128525 | JGI IMG/M metagenome (GOLD analysis project Ga0182744, IMG submission 128525) | Enriched Miracle-Growth compost microbial communities from Emeryville, California, USA - eDNA 3rd pass 30_C Kraft MG (version 2) (version 2) ...
AAACCAGCCAGGACGTCTGCCTTGTAGATATCAATTCGATCGATACCGGCCACACCAACAAAGGCTGCAAATAACGCTAATGAAGTCAGAGCAGCGGAAGCGATGGCGAAGCCTTTCCCTGTAGCGGCGGTTGTATTACCTACCGCATCTAAGTTGTCGGTGCGACTGCGCACTTCGTCTGGCAATTGACTCATTTCAGCAATGCCCCCAGCATTATCTGCAATGGGGCCAAATGCGTCAATCGCTAATTGCATAGCTGTAGTAGCCATCATGCCTGCCGCAGCGATCGCTACACCATAGAGACCCGCAAAATGATATGAACCGTAGATACCGGAAGCTAGTACGAGAATAGGTAAAACGGTTGATTCCATGCCCACAGCGAGTCCGCCAATGATATTCGTTGCATGTCCAGTGCTAGACTGCTGTACAATAGAACGTACCGGCCGCTTATTCATAGCGGTATAATATTCCGTAATGATGCTCATGAGGGCGCCTACAATCAACCCTACCACAATGGCCATATAGGTATCGCTTTTGGTAAATTCAAAACCGCGAATGTTCATGGTTTCGGGCAATAACCAACGAACGGCGAAGAATGCCGCAATGGCGGTTAAGATAATCGATGCCCAGTTGCCTACATTGAGTGCTTTTTGTACATTTCCTTGCTCATTGCTTATCTTAACGAGTGAAGCGCCAACAATGGAAAAAATTAAACCTAATCCAGCAATGAGCATGGGGAGTAGAATAGGAGCGATGCCGCCAAAATTATCTGCTGATACAATTTCTCGCCCTAATACCATCGTGGCCAAAATAGTAGCTACATATGAACCGAATAAATCAGCACCCATACCCGCAACATCGCCTACATTATCGCCTACATTGTCGGCAATAGTAGCCGGGTTACGTACATCGTCTTCTGGAATTCCAGCTTCGACTTTACCTACTAAATCGGCACCCACATCGGCCGCCTTTGTATAGATTCCACCACCTACACGTGCGAATAAAGCAATGGATTCTGCGCCAAGTGAAAATCCGGCTAATACCTCTAATGCACGTTCCATTTCGAGCCCATTGATTTGTCCTTGTGTATTCACTACATAAATGTGATAGAAAACGATGAACAGCGAGCCCAAACCTAATACAGCTAACCCAGCCACCCCCAAGCCCATTACGGTTCCGCCAGTAAATGAAACGCGAAGGGCTTTAGCTAAACTGGTGCGCGCCGCTTGGGTGGTGCGTACATTGGCCTTGGTAGCGATGTTCATGCCAATATAACCGGCAAATGCCGAAGTTACGGCACCAATAACAAATGATAGGGCGATAACCCAACTAGAATATGGACTGAGGGTGCCAGACCACGCCAGTAGCACACCGGCAATGACCACAAAATAAGATAATACTTTCCATTCGGCTTTGAGAAAGGCCATGGCGCCGTTAGCGATGTGGCTAGCAAGTTCTTGCATGTTTGCATCGCCAGCGTCTTGTTTGCTTACCCAGCTTGATTTGGTGATCATGATCAATATGCCGACTAGACCAAGCAATGGAATCATGTAGATGAGGTTACTTTGTAAAAAGTCCATAATGTTAATTGCGTTAATTGTTTTATCTAAGGTTGTCTTTATTAAAATTATAATGGTTTGTGCCAAAATAGGCAGCGATATTGATATAATCAAATTTATTTTCATAAAGGAGGTGTTTTGCATTTTATTTTATTTTTATACATTCGTTTTATCTAATTGCTAAACCATTATGGAAAAAACACCAGCTGCTTTGCAGATGAAAAAAGAATTGGGATTATTGGATGCTACGATGCTGGTAGCTGGTTCGATGATCGGCTCGGGAATTTTTATTGTAAGTGCTGATATTACCCGTTATGTGGGGAGTGCTGGTTGGTTGTTGCTTATTTGGTTGTTAACGGGGGTTATTACATTAATAGCCGCGTTAAGTTATGGAGAGCTTTCGGCCATGTTTCCTAAGGCGGGAGGACAATATGTTTACCTCCGTGAGGCATATAATAAGCTCATTGCTTTTCTTTACGGATGGGCCCTGTTCACAGTGGTGCAAACAGGCACCATTGCTGCGGTAGCGGTGGCTTTTGCCAAATTTACAGCCTATCTGATTCCGGCAGTCAGTGATGAGCATATCTTATGGCAAAATGCCTATTTTCATGTGAATGCCGCTCAGGTGTTGGCTATTGCTGTCATTTTAATACTGACTTGGTTTAATACCCGAGGGGTGAGAAATGGAAAAATACTACAAACGGTATTTACAATCATCAAAATACTTTCTTTGGGCGGACTAACGGTATTGGGTTTGATAACGGCTTTTCATGCGGATATTTGGCAGTTGAACTGGTCAGACGCTTGGGTGCCGAAAACCTGGGATATCAATCAGCAGGCGTTTATAGAAGTAGGCGGGGCAGCGCTTTTTGCTGCCATCGTATCGGCCATGGTTGGTTCGTTGTTTTCTAGTGATGCTTGGAATAATGTGACCTTTATTGCGGGGGAAATACGGCAACCTCAACGTAATATTGGTTTAAGCCTGTTTTTCGGAACACTCATCGTCACCATCATTTACTTTGCAACGAATGTGATGTATTTAGCTACTACCACGATCGAACACATTGCTTTTGCTCCGGCCGATCGGGTAGCAGTTGTGGCAGCACAATCGATATTTGGGGGTATAGGTACCATGGTGATCGCTGTGATGATTATGATATCAACCTTTGGTTGCGATAATGGATTGATCCTATCGGGTGCAAGGGTGTATTATACCATGGCGCAAGATGGGCTCTTTTTTAAACGTGCCGCTCGATTGAACCGGTTTGAAGTACCGAGCTGGGGTTTATGGGCACAAGGTATTTGGGCATCTGGACTCTGTTTAACAGGAAAATATGGTGATTTGTTGAATTATATCATCTTGGTAGTGCTTATTTTTTATTCGCTGACCATTGTAGGTGTTTTCATTCTACGTAAAAGGTATCCGCATGCGGATAGGCCGTATAAAGCGTTTGGATATCCCATTTTACCAGCTATTTATGTCATTGCAGCGCTGACCATTTGCGTGGGATTGCTCATTTATCAGCCTACTTATACTTGGCCCGGTTTGATTATTGTATTGATAGGCGTTCCTGTTTATTATCTTTTTGGTAAAAATAGTTAGTATAACGATGTTTTACTGGCTAAGGAGATATTTTGGTTTTAGTAAGCGAGAATTGCAGGGAATGGTGGTCCTGCTGGTGCTGATCCTGTTCGTTTGGGCGATACCCTTTATTTATGAACATAGGCGGGTACCCGAGCCTATCAGTTATACCAAACTGGAACAAGAACTGCAGGTTTTAGAGCATCGAATAGCCAGCTCAAAAGAACAGCAGCAGACAAAAAGCAATCGACCCATTTCATACTTTCGATTTAATCCGAATGGTTTGGCAGCGGCCGACTGGAAGAGACTTGGTTTGCGTGATGGACAGATTCGCAATATCAAAAATTACGAGGCGAAAGGAGGGCGGTTTTGGAAAAAAGAAGACCTTCGCAAAATATATAGTCTCTCGCAGGCCGATTATGAACGATTGGAGCCTTATATGGTTGTCGAAGATCGTACGCCTTCGCAAATAGAAAAAAAATCAACTGTTTTATCGGCGAGTGTGCCTCCGATCAATCTGAATAGAGCCGACAGTGTGGCGTTACTTGATCTGCCGGGCATAGGTCCAGTCTTTGCTTCACGCATCGTTCGCTATCGCAAATTGCTGGGCGGCTTTTATACACTCGATCAACTTTTGGATGTGTATGGCATGGATACGGTTCGTTATCAGCAAATTAAACCTTATTTATTTGCTCAAGCACAAGATGTTGAAAAGATAGCCCTCAATGAAGCTACTGTGGCCGATCTGGGTAAACATCCCTATATTCGATATAAGTATGCGCAGCGGATTGTGCGCTATCGGGAACAACATGGTCCGTTTAAAAGTCTCGACGATTTATTGGACATCGTCTTGATAGATGCCGTTTATTTACGTAAAATCGCACCATATTTAACCATTGATCATGATGATTGACGCATTATTGAAAGCTGCGGTACGAGACGTGCCCGATTTCCCTAAACCGGGTATTGTATTTAAGGATATTACTCCTATATTGAAAGATGCTGTTCTTTGCAATAATGTATTGGATGCATTCATGCAACGGTTGCAGCATTTGTCTTTTGATGCGGTAGCTGGGATAGAAAGCCGTGGGTTCTTATTTGGACTCATGTTGGCCAATCGTTTGGGTGTCCCGTTCGTTCCCATTCGAAAGGAAGGGAAATTGCCTGGGGAGACCATTCGTCAATCTTACGCGCTTGAATATGGTTTTGCAACGATGGAAATGCATGCCGATGCATTGATTCCAGGCAGCCGGGTGTTGATTCATGACGATTTGTTAGCTACTGGCGGTACGGTGGTAGCTGCGAGCGAATTGATCAAGCAATTGGATAGTACCGTAGCCGCATTTAGCTTTATCATTGCATTGGATTTTCTAGGAGGCAGGGAACGGCTGATGCCTTATAGTGATCAGCTCATTTCCCTGGTCAGTTATTAAAGGCTATTCCAGTTTTTTTCCGGTTATGGAAACTTCAGAGGTAATATGCATGGGGATCTTCATCCCTTGGGCGACTATCTCGCCACTGATGTCTTGATGGATAGTGCTGGTGGCCACTAAGCCAGTTAGTACATCGGTTTGCATGCTTCCTTGCTGTGTACCTTTTAAATGGAACTCCATATTGACTGGTAAATTGTTGTTGGATAAAGGTGATAATTGGATGTTAGATAGAACGTCGATATTGGCTTGATTGCCAGCTACACTTTTTAATGTATAAGTACTTTGCAGAACCATATTCATCATGCCCGCGATGGGGGTCGAGCTATTTTTTTGCCAGGCTTCGCCTGTTTTTACCTTTTTATTTGGATAAATATTCAGTGCAGCATCCATCATATGGATAAAGGCCGAGTCACCGAACTGTTGTTTCAATAATTGTTGAGTAGCTGCATCGCTGCTGATACCGTTCAATATGTCCTGTAAGCCTTCTACCTTGGCTACTTGACCTTCTGGACTGATATACATATCGAAGCTTTTGCCGGTTAGGTTGCCTAAATTTTTAAGTGGCCCGGTTTCATTATCGTCGTTTTGCGAATCATAATCCAGCGTTTTTTGAGGCATCTCCATATGTAAAGCAATGTTCTGATAAGTCGTTTTTATGTGTAGACCTGTTGCATCATTTTCAATAACATCATATAGATAGTCGACCTCTATTTGTTGTTTGATCGTCATTTCACTTCCCATCACTTCTTGCTTGATGAGCTGATTGGTTTTCGTGTTATAGTTATATTTTTCACCTTTTTTTAAATTCAATTTAAGAAAAACAGCTGATTGGGAAGGCTTCTCTGAAGGGTGGGCCCAAATTTGTTGAATACATATCAGCATGCATACGAATAGGAAAAGTTTTTTCATCATCATGATAGTTTGTATGTGAGAAGATAAGATGATTTATATGAGTACAATGTTACAATTTTTATCGAATAAATTATGTTCGTGATCATGGGATGATATATTAATTTTATATAACATAGATTGGACTTACTCAACAAAAAAGTAACACTGGTTTGTTTTGATAAGTATTTGGCACAATCAGATAAATAGGTAGCCATGTAGGTGAAACTTTGTATTGTATATGTAAATAATTGTATTCTTTTAACAGTTTTATAAGAAAAAATGATTTGATGGTGTTATTTTTGCAATTCCAAATATTGAAATGACTAAAAGTAACAAAAACACCATTCAGGAAAGAGATGCTGTTTTGATCGGTGCGGGAATAATGAGCGCCACCTTGGGCATCCTGTTAAACCAAATTCTGCCAGAAGCAAGTATTGAAGTTTTTGAACGTTTAGATGAAGTGGCGGCCGAGAGCTCGGATGCGTGGAACAACGCTGGAACTGGCCACTCCGCATTATGCGAATTGAATTATACCCCTCAATTACCCGATGGTTCCGTTGATATTAAGAAGGCCATTCATATTGCAGAGCAATTTGAGGTTTCTAAAGCATTTTGGGCTCATTTGACAGAAAATGGTATTCTTAAAAATCCGGCGCAATTTATCAGAAGTGTGCCGCATATGAGCTTTGTATGGGGAGAGAAGAACGTCGATTTTTTACGGAAACGTTACGAAGCGATGCATCAACATCACCTATTTAAAGGAATGGAGTATGCAGAGGATCATGGACAGATACAGGAATGGATTCCTTTAATTATGGAAGGGAGGGATGCCCATGAACCTGTTGCTGCGACCAAGATGGATATCGGTACCGATGTGAATTTTGGGGCTTTGAGCAGATGTCTGTTTGAGTTTTTGCGCAAGCAACCACATTTTAAATTGAGGTTGGCACATGAAGTACGTGATTTAGAACGTCTGCCTGATGGTAGATGGAAAATTGAAGTGAAAAATAGTACAACGAAGCGTAAGCGCACCGTGATTGCTAAGTTCGTTTTCATTGGTGCTGGAGGTGGAGCGCTTCCTTTATTGGAAAAATCAGATATTCAGGAAGGGAAAGGATTTGGTGGGTTCCCAGTGAGCGGACAATGGTTGCGTTGTACCAATCCCGATGTCATTGCCAAACATGAAGCAAAGGTATATGGCAAGGCTGCGGTTGGTTCGCCCCCCATGTCTGTTCCACATTTGGATACACGCATTATTGATGGTAAAAAAGCATTGCTTTTTGGCCCGTATGCGGGTTTTTCAACCAAGTTTCTTAAAAATGGGTCTTGGTTGGATTTGCCTGCATCTATCAAGATTAATAATATCCGCCCGATGTTGGCAGCAGGCTTAGATAACTTGAAGTTAACTAAATATTTAATTGATCAGGTGAGGCAGTCGCCAGATGATCGCATAGAAGCCTTACGGCAATATGTGCCTACGGCGAATAAGGATGATTGGGAACTGGAAATTGCAGGGCAACGGGTGCAAGTCATTAAAAAAGATCCCGTACACGGCGGAATATTGGAGTTTGGTACAGAAGTAGTTAGTAGTGCTGATGGTTCGCTCGCCGCCTTGTTAGGTGCCTCGCCAGGAGCATCCACTTCCGTGTCTATTATGATTAAACTGCTTCAGAAATGTTTTCCGAAGGAAGTGCATACGCAGAAATGGGAAAATAAATTTAAAGAGATGATAACACCTTATGGCCAATCGTTGGCTAATGATGCGAAATTGGCTGCTGAAACACGCAAACACAGTAGTGAGGTATTGGGGCTTCATCAGTTGGTAGAAGAAAGTATCGCTGAATAAGCCTATAGCATAGATGTAAATAAGAGGCCAGGTGTGTTGATCATGCCTGGCCTTTTTAATGAAGCCGTTTCCTGTTCATCTCTCCATCCGGGGTTGGATATGGATTGTTCGTATGCGTACAGCTTTGTTCGAAAACGAACAATTTGAGCGAAGAATTATATGGATGTTGCTTCATTTATAGTGTGTTGTAACTTTGGCAGGTCGATTGTCGTCTAAGATTTATATGGTGACGCAATTAGGAGCGTACATATGAATTGCGTATTTTTACAATCATTTAAATCTGACCGGTTTTGACTGCTAAAACAATTAAACAACAGTACCTTAGGAAAGCGATTTTAAGACATTTGTATTACGATGGGCCATTGTCCCTTGCTGATCTTTGTACTTTCACTAATAAAAGCCTGCCTATTGTTACTTCGGCTGTTGCTGCTTTGCTTGAAGAAGGTTATATCAAGGAATTTGGGCTTGCTCCATCAACAGGTGGACGACGCCCGATTACCTATCTGATTAATAAAGAAAAGGCGGCTTATATTTTGGCTGTGGCTGTAGATCAGCTTGAAATACGTGCTGGTGTATATCATTTAGGTAATGAACGGGTTGGGCCATTGCTATCTTTTCCTTTAGATTTGGCCCATGACGCTCATACGCTTGATCGGTTGTTGGAGTGTCTGAAAGCAGTGATCAGGCAAGCTAATTTGCCTCAAAACGAAATATTAGGTATGGGAATCGCTATGCCTGGTGTTTATAATGAAAAGGAAGGAAGAAATCATACTTTTTTCCCAGATACCGAGCACTTGCCTAAGTATTTGAGTAAACAATTGAATATTCCGGTGTATATTGATAATGATTCGCGGGCGATTGCCATGGCCGAATTAAAATTTGGTTGTGCAAAAGGGTATAAAGATGTGATGGTAGTGAACATTGGATGGGGGATTGGGTTGGGGATGATTGTGGATGGTGCGTTGTTTAGTGGTCATAATGGCTATGCAGGAGAGTTTAGCCATATCCCGTTAGCAAATAGCAATAATTTGTGTTCGTGCGGTAAGCGTGGATGTTTGGAGGTCGATGCATCGTTGTTGGTATTGGTAGACAAGGCGAAGAAGGAAATGGCATTAGGTGCACGGTCTAAGTTGGAACGACTTTTTGGAGATGGAAATGCGCTAGCTGGTGAACAATTTTTAGCGGCAGCAAAAGAGGGAGATCCTTTGGCTATTTCATTGCTTGCTGAAGGAGGGTTTATGATTGGTAAAGGTCTGGCAACTTTAATCCATATTATGAATCCCGAACGCATTGTGCTCAGTGGTAGAGGAGCTGCTGCTGGTAAAATTTGGTTGGCCCCCATTCATCAGGCTATTAATGAGTTTTGTATTCCGCGTTTGGCAGAACAAACCACTATTGCGGTTTCCGATTTATCGAAAGAGGTACAATTAATGGGGGCTGCTACCTTGGTTATTGAACATAGTTTGTTTGGATAACTTTCTTACTTATTTCCTTTATATATTTTTGAGCAGTGTGTTCACGGCTACGTTTGAACATGTGGTATGCCTGTGTTTTTTATATTAAATTAAAAGTCGTTTAAAATTATTTTTGAATACTTTTAGTTTGGATGTCTTCTGTTGCTTTTCTATTCTTCTCTTCTTTTTCTTCAATTTAAATCCTTTTTCTGATAAAAATAGCCTGTTTTAATGGTGTTGTTTTGTTAAAAATAATTTATTATAGTGTCAAAATATTTTAAATATTTATTTTTATTGTTTCTTTTTGTTAAAATATATTTAAATTGTGGGCTAATTACTTATTTTAACCGATAAACTGATGATGATATCTGCGTGCAACTTATACTTATTTCCTATATCCATTTATCTCCTGCCATCATTGCTAACTGAAACGGTTATACTGCGATGGTGTAAATAGCAATAGGTGGAGGAGTATGATAAATCACTAAATTAACAAGTACCCAAATTGGCCTAAAGCCTTTTGCAGTAAGTGTATTGGTTTGGCCATAAAAGAGCATCACGATGAATCGAAGAAAATTTATTCTAACTAGCACACTAACAAGTGCCCATTTAGCTTTATTAGCCCAAACACGTCCGTGGTGGCAAACGAGAACTGAACAATTTTTGGTAGATCAAGGGAAGCTATTAGCGGGTTTTATCCAACCCCAAGATGCCTATAAATCTTCTTGTTATTGGTGGTGGTTTAATGGCTTAGTGGATGAAGCAGGGATTACCCGTGATCTAGAAGAATTTCGGGCAAAGGGAATGGGAGCTGTGCTTTTAGTAAATTCGGCCGGTGGATTGGGTGGTGTGCCCTTTCCACAAGGGGCCAAGTTTCTTTCTGATGAATGGAAGGCTTTGTATCGGCACGCCATGAAAGAAGCTAAACGACTCGGCATTGCTGTTGGAATTAATTTGAGTTCTGGATGGTGCATGGGTGGCCCCTGGATTGACGCCAAGCATGCCGGCCGTTGGTATCTGCAAAGTACACTTCAGGTACAGGGGCCACACAAGTTTTCGGGAAAGTTACCTTTACCAGAAAGTAGCGCGGGTTATGATCATGTATTCAACCCGCCCGGTTACAAAGAGTATCTGCATTTACCGCTTGAACAATTAGATTATCAAGATACGTCTATTGTAGCATTGCCTACACCCCATGCTGAACAATATAGCATCGATGGCGAACGCAAAACATTGCTTGCTGCGAAAGCCAACCGTAAAGATGCCAGCAATTTTGCGCTAGCGACGAATATTATGGGGCCTACTCGTTCGGAATGGAAAGTGGAAGAACAAGATCGCGCCATAGCGCCAGAACAAGTTGTGGACTTAACGAAGTACGTATCTTCCGATGGTATCTTGGAGTGGGAAGTGCCTCCGGGTAACTGGACCATTGTACGCACCGGACATCGGATGACCGGATCGCGGTTAATGATTGCTCAACCAGAGGCAGATGGCTTATCGATCGATTGGTTTGACCGTGCAGGAGTTGATTTACAATTTGAAAACTTAGGAAAGATTTTTTTGGAGGAGGCTGCGAAAGTGGGGGCTAAGCCGGTTTATTTCTGCGATGATAGTTTTGAAGATGGCTTTCCAAACTGGACGGATAAAATACTCGAAAAATTTAAACATTATCGGGGTTACGATGCCCAACCTTATTTACCCACTCTATCGGGTTTTATCATAGGCAGTGCCGAGATTTCGGATCGTTTCCTGAACGATTATCGGAAAACCATTGCAGATTGTATGGCTGATGAGCATTATGGGCATTTTGCCGACTTATGCCATCAGCATGGTCTGTTGGTACAGAATGAGGCTGCAGGCCCCAGTCGCTCGGGAACCATCTGTCTAGACGGGTTGAAAAATTTAGGGAGAAGCGACTTCCCCATGGGTGAGTTTTGGTTGGGGCCTAAGCATGAAGATCAGTCGACATTAACCGATGATCAACCTTATGGTGTATCCCGTTTAGATAAAGGGCAGAATAAGGTGACAAAAATGGCTGCTTCGGCAGCGCATATTTATGGTAAACAGACTGCTTCGGCAGAGGCTTTTACCACCATGCGCCATTGGTTGGATTATCCGGGTTCATTAAAACAGGCGTTGGATAGGGCTTACTGCGAAGGGATCAATCGGATAGCTGTGCATACCTCGACGGCCACGCGTCCAAAAGACGGTAAGCCCGGTTATGAATATGGTGCCGGTACCCACTTTAATCCCAACGTTACTTGGTGGGAGAAGTCTGGAGCATTTTTTTCTTATATCGCCCGTTGTCAATACCTCTTACAATCTGGAAAATTTGTGGCCGATGTACTTTTTTATAATGGAGACATCGCCCCAAATTTAGTAGAACAGAAACATGTTGACCCTTCCTTGGGGAAAGGATATGATTATGATGTGTGTAATGACGAAGTGTTGTTAACACGCCTATCTGTAAAAGGAGGATGGATTGTATTACCAGATGGTATGCGTTATCGGCTATTGGTATTGCCAGACGATACCCGGATGCCGTTGGTGGTAGCAAAGAAAATAAAAACGTTGATAGCGGATGGTGCTACAGTCATTGGGCCGCCTCCGGCGACGGATACTGGTTTGTTGCATTATCCAACCTGTGATCAGGAGATACAAGCCCTCGCTTCAGACGTTTGGGGGATGGTGGATGGAAAACGTGTTACGCGCCGTAACTATGGAAAAGGACTTGTTGTCTATGGCGAAAGTATCCGTGAGGTGTTGCAAAAAGATGGGACAATGCCCGATATCGAATACAGCGGTGAAGATGTCTGGCTAGATTATATACATCGTACAACGGAAGAGGCAGAAGTTTACTTTCTAACCAATCGAAAAAATCAGCAAGCAAAGGCAGCGGTATTGTTTCGTGTAAAAGGACGAAAGCCTGAAATATGGGATCCGGTCAGTGGGCAGCTGGCTCAGCCGCTATTTGAAGAAAAAGCAGGTAGGATTGCCATTTCTTTTGATTTGGCTGCTTTTCAATCGGTCTTTGTTGTTTTTCCCAAGAGGAGCAACGGGGCGAAGCTACAGGGTAAAGCTTGGTTATGGCAAGGGGGTAAAACGTTGCCCATTTTAAAGCAAATAGCCGGACCATGGAACGTGGCTTTTGATCCAGAATGGGGAGGGCCAGAACAGGTGGTGTTTCATACTTTGGTTGATTGGAGTAAGCATGAGGATAAGCGGATTCGGTATTATGCTGGTAAAGCAGTGTATGTAACGGCTTTTCATTTGACTGCACTACCCAAAGCAGGAGACACGCTGTTATTAGACCTAGGAATAGTCAAAAATATAGCACAGGTTTGGGTAAATGGCAAAGATCTGGGAACTATCTGGACAGCGCCTTGGCAAGTAGATATCAGTGCTGCTGTAAAATCAGGGCAGAACGAATTAAAGGTCGAAGTGATTAACCTATGGCTCAATCGTTTAATTGGTGATGCCGCCTTACCAAAAGAACAGCGCTTGACCAATACTAATATTGTTTTTAAACCAGATGAACCGTTGTTGCCTTCGGGTTTATTGGGACCTGTGGTCATTCAGGGAGATAACCTTTAAACGCAAAAAAGCGGCTCTTTGAAGCCGCTTTACGTCCTGTGGAGATTACCGGAGTCGAACCGGTGACCTCTTGCATGCCATGCAAGCGCTCTAGCCAGCTGAGCTAAACCCCCTTTCAAAATGTGCTCGCAAACTTAGATAAACTTTCGTTGATATGCAAATGGTAA
>Ga0182744_1003352_pt1 | contig 12525 bp, 13 predicted proteins | sample eDN3rd30CKraftMG_FD_128525 | JGI IMG/M metagenome (GOLD analysis project Ga0182744, IMG submission 128525) | Enriched Miracle-Growth compost microbial communities from Emeryville, California, USA - eDNA 3rd pass 30_C Kraft MG (version 2) (version 2) ...
GACCTGGATACGGCCGGCGGCGATGAAGTTGGTCTTGTCAGCCGCAAGGGTGCGGTACTGCGCGAACTCCGTGGCGAACGACACGCGGCCGCCGATGCGGATGCAGGTGTCCGTGCCAGGAATATAGAAGAAGCCGACGCCGTGCGTCGCGCAAACTTTCACATACTCAACCGGAGCGGACTTCGTCATCGGAAGGTCGGCGGCGACCGCCAGCCCCACGCCCCCCACCATGGCGGCCGCTCCCGACAGGGACCGCGCCAGCACCAACCTGCGACGACACCCGCAGCGCCTCATTCCGCAGCCCTCCGCCTGACCTCCTGATATAGTTCATCAGAACGATTACTTATAATTACATTAATGACAATAGATATTTTCTAATTTTTCCACGAATTCACCATGACGCGAAAGCCACAGCACGCCGGCGGCAATGATCCTGACCCGGTTCGGCGGCCAACGTTTCGCGCCATGCAACGAACTGGCCGAGGCGTTCACCAGACGCCTGGCAGCAGCCTGTAGCGCACGCGGCCGGCATAGGCCGCGTAGCCATCCAGCCTGGCGCGCAGCAGCGCGTCCTCCCACGCCGTGCGCACGATCAGGATGGCGCTGGCCACCGCCGCCGGAACCAGCGCCCAGTACGAGCCGAGGGCCAGCGCCAGGCCGGCGAACACCATGAAGGCGCTGACATAGCCCGGGTGGCGGACAATCGCGTAAGGTCCGGTGGAGATGACCTGCTGGCCCCGTTCCCGCTGGAGCCGCACGCCTGGTTCAAAGAAGCGGTTGACTGCCTGCGCCCACGCGCCAAGGGCAATGCCCGCCCCCAGCAGCACATAACCCAGCAGGACAATCGCCGGCGGGACCGTTGACCACATCATCCGGCCCGCATCCAGAGTAGCGAGGGGTATCTCCAGCAACATCGCCGGCAGCATCAGCGCCAGCAAAATCAGGTCCCAGCGCTCCGTGCCGGGCTGGAAGCGGCTGCGGGCGCGAAAGATAACCGGGTTCACCCGCGCCAGCACCCACGCGGCGATCCCATAAGCGGCGACGAGAAAAACGATGAAGCGCCAGCCCGGCAGCCAGTCGAGGCGCCCGACCGGCCCGAACACCAGCGCGACCAGCGCAAGCGGCAGGCCAATCGCGTAGCCGGTCGCGGTTGCGCGGGACATTGGCGGCGGTTCGGTGACGGACATCTGCGCCTCCCAGGATTACCCCCCGCGCCCCGCCATACGCCGGACGCATCACTGCAAGGGGGCAGGAGAGGAACCGCCCCGCCGGGCCTGTCGTTCCCCAGGCCAGCTTGTCCCGGCCGGCGCTTTGCCCCCTCCCCCGACACATGTTCACCGGAAACATGTTCATTCGCCGGCGCTCCGGGATCTGACGCGCCGCCGTCAGTTCGCGTCCGCGCCATCCTCGGCCAGCAATTGCGCGCGCGCCTCCGCCATGGCCTGGCGCGCCGCATCGTCCACCTCCGGAAAATCCAGATCAAGTTTCCCCAGGGTGTCGATAATGGTGGCGGCCACGACGATCCGGGTGAACCATTTGTTGTCAGCCGGCGCCACGCACCAGGGCGCCTTCCGGGTAGCGGTGTGGGCGATCATCTGCTGATAGGCGTCCTGGTAATCGTCCCAGTAACGCCGCTCGGCCATGTCGGCCGCGGAGAATTTCCAGTTCTTGTCTGGCTCATCAATCCGCGCCAGCAGGCGCCGGCGCTGTTCATCCTTCGATACATTGAGGAAGAACTTCAGGATCACGACGCCGTTGCGGGTCAGGTGCTTCTCGAACTCCCGGATACTTTTGAAACGTTTCTTCCAGATGTCCTTGTCAACCAGTTGCTGCGGCAGGCCTTCCGCGCGCAACAGGTTCTCGTGAACGCGAACGACCAGGGTTTCCTCATAGTAAGAGCGGTTGAAAACGCCGATGTGGCCGCGCGCCGGCAACCGGCAACCGGCCCGCCACAAAAAGTCATGGGCCAGTTCATCCGCGCTGGGCTGCTTGAACGAGTGCACTGTGCAGCCCTGGGGGTTCACGCCGGACATGACATGTTCGATGGCGCCGTCCTTGCCGGCCGTGTCCATGGCCTGCAGCACGATCAGCACGGACCATTGCTTGCGCGCATAGAGCCGCTCCTGCAATTCGCGCAGCCGTTTGACGCCGGCCTGAAGCAGCTGCTTCGCCTCGTCTTTCTCGATATCGAGGCCACAGGTTTCGCCCGGATCAAACTGCTTCAGGCGGAAAGCGTCGCCATCGGTAACCCGGAATTTCCGGACGATTTCATTCAGGTCGATCATCACGCAGCGCCTCCGGGCAAGCCGATATTCGCTGATGATACCAGAACCGGGCGCCAGGCCGGGAACACGACATCCGGAAGCAGCTGGCGAAGGCGCTTCTCCAGGTCAGCATGAACTACAGGACCACAAATTTACAGCAATTGAGATTCCGCGACTGTTTCTGCAACACAAAAACCCGCCAAATCTGGCGGGTTGCGGCGGACTTCCGGATTCCGTTCAAGAAACTTTGGTAGCGAGGGAGGGACTCGAACCCCCGACACGCGGATTATGATTCCGCTTGGGGCTATTGTTTTCAAACACGTTTTCAGCATCGTGTTGCAGGCGTGTTGCATGGAGGCGTTAGGAGTAGCTGCTACCTTGCGGCAAGCAGACGATCCTCGATCGCCTTGATTGCGGCCGCGTCGTCCTCGTCCTGAGGGAACAGTTTGCCGTAGACATCGAATGTCATCTGGATGCTGGAGTGCCCCATCAACACCTGAATTCGCTTCGGCGTCATCCTCTGCTCGATGAACATCGACGCAGCCGCGTGACGCAAGGCGTGCATGCTGTACTTCGCGTCCATCACGGGGCTGCCTTCGTCATCCGTTTCACCCGTTTCCACGGAGACGCCGGCCGCAATCTGAATGGGCCAGAAGATCCGCGCCAACAAGTTCCCGTGGTTCTCCACGTTACCGGCGCCGTTCGGAAACACCAGATTCAGCTCACCAGCCGGGCACTCTTCCCGCCAACCTTTCAGCAGTGCAACCACTGATGGGGGGACGGGGATCTTCCGCGTCCCTGCCCTGGACTTTGGAAATCCGATGTTGTTGTACCTGTCGGCTCGCCTGCGGACATGCACTACGCCAGCATCAAGATCGACGTCCTGCCACATGAGACCGCGCAGCTCACTGGCGCGCATCCCGGTGAACACGGCCGTCCAGATGAACGCTTTGTGCCGGTCAGGTGTCGAGTTCAGTATCGCCGCCAACTCAGTCTTTGATGGCATCTCAAGCTCTTTGACCTCGCGGCTGGATTGCCGGCCAACCTTGACGGCTGTCACAGGATTGTTTGCGATGAAGCCTTGCCGGCGCGCCTCATCGAAGACGCCTGACAGGGAGCCGAGCACCTTCCTGACCATGACGCGCGACACGCTCTTCCCGAGGTCGTCAGCGAACTTCTGAATTGCCGGGGTCGTAAGCTTCGACAGCTTCCGGCCGCCCAAAGCGGGCTTGATATGGATATCAGCGTGCTGTCGATACTGATCCACCGTCGACCTCTCCAGGCCATCATTCGCAGCCCGGTCTATCCATAGACGGCAGGCTTCATTGACCGTCACCGATGCGCTGTCAGCAACATGGGTTCCGTGCCCAACCTCGTGCTGGGCCTTCACCAAAAAGGCGTCGGCAGCCTTCTTGGTGGCGAACTGGCGAGACCGACGTTCACCGGCCCCATCACGATAATCGGCGAGCCAGGTGACCTTGCCGCTCGGAAGCAGCCGCTTTCGAACCTTGGCCATCAGATAAATCCTATTGATATTCTCGCCCGGCGGGGCGTTACCGTGTGTGATCTCCATCCGCCCCGCCGCATAAGGCCTGGTGGTGTCGGCCAAGGGGCGTCAGGAGTGGAGAGCAGCCCTGCGTTCTATGCGATAGTTTCCGGCGATCTCGGGGATCAGGACATATCCGTCCGGAGCCGCCTCGTTCTGGGCCGCAGTCATGACCAAGTCTATGTCCGCTTCAGGCAGCCAACGCTGCATAAAAAACCCGCTTGGCTTGAAGACGATCAGGACATCTACGCCGCCGCCCAACATCTCATTTCGCGCCAGCGCAATGCCAATGTGCCCTTGGTAGCGCACAACCGAACCCGGCCTCATGGCGCGTCGTGTCTTCCGTGTGGCGGACTGCGCCGTGTCGGCGCGTCTTAATCTCTCGCGGCGGGGTTGTGGGACAGACCGGACTGCAGGCAAGACGGTAGCGGCTGCCGAAGCGATACTCGACATGTTGGTCTCCAAATGTTTTGGGAAAGGGGTGCCCGGCTAGCGCCGGACCAAGGTCTTACGTTGTGGCGTCAGTGGACACTGCCACCAGAGTAGTGAGACGCGGCCGGTGACAACATATTCACCTGATTGTCGGACAAAATTCGCACAATCTGAGATTGCCTCTCCAACCGCTTGGCCTCCCGCTTCTCCGCGGCCTTGCGGCGCTTCTCGCGCAAATGCTCCTCGCGTTGCTCCATGCGGATCAGTTTCAGGCGCCGCATAAAGTCTTCCCGCACTTCGGCAAGACCATTGCTCTCTGCCCACGTTGGCGGCTCGGGCTCCCCACTTTCATCATCCCAAGGATGTTCCTCCGGATAGCCGGAACGATACTCGTCATCCCGGAACAAGTTTGGGCCAAAGATGGAATCCGATGTTGGGTAATCACGAGCAATATGCGGCGATGATTTATGCTCGATCTCCGCACACATCTTGGCCAGCACATCAAGATCAGGAACCATCTCGCGGATCTTTGTCGCCACCGTGCGAGCGTCTTCCCTTTCCTGAACTGATCGCAACTCACCACACTTTCTATCGGCATCCATCTCCATCAGACCGAGAGACAGCGCCTTCGCAATAACCAAGTCGGGTTGGGTGTCAGTCATCATTGCCGCTCCTTACCGGTCGCCACCGGCTGGGTGTCATCAGCGTTCCTACTGATTAACACGCAGTCGGAATTGCTGTCAATTCCTACTGCGAAAAAATCAGTCGGAGTTGACATGCCCCGAATGTGTGGTACACAGTAGGAGCATGTGCCATTATCCGCCCAATCGGCAGGTCGCTGTTTGGAGACGGCATTGGTAAGTTCAACCCAACTGAGTGAGTGCATTGCCCGCGCTACTGGCGTCCCTGAGGCCACCGTCTTGCTCCACATGCGGAATGTGCGAGAGGCCGGGATACTGACCCAAGGCGGTCGCGGACGTAGCGCCGCCCGCATGACCACCCGCGACGCGGCGAATCTACTGATCGCCGTTGCCGGTGCATCGGCGGTGAAGGATTCGGTCGTCCCAATCCATCGCCAAGCCCAAACCTGGGTCAGAGAAGGAACTTGGGAAGAAACATTGGCTGTGCCGGAGCTTCTGGCCTTGCCGGCAGATCACCGCTTTGCTGACGCGGTTGTGGCTCTTCTGAACTCCGCTGCAAGCGGGAGTTTGGAGGCCTTGGCAATTGAGATACAGGGCAGCCCCGTCGATCTAATCGACGATCTGCGTATTCCATTCTGGATAAAGACAACGATAGCCGAACCAGAATCCACGGCATTCATCGAAGTTATAGCGCTCGACTTCAATGAAGATGGTGAATTGATCAACGAAGAACGCAGGCGTGTCCTATACGGCGGCCGCAAGAAACTACCCGGCGGGAACCTAGAATTTGATCCGCCGCTCGACACTGAGCTTCATGGCGACCTTCGCCATGAGCACACCTTCACCCATCGGACGATCCAGATGATCGGAAATTTGTTGAGGGGACCATGACGAATCGCCCAGCCGACGACATCCTTCATGGCGCAGAGGAAATCGCCAATTTTCTGCGCCTCGACAAGCGCGCCGCGTATCACGCGGTGTCGCAGAACCACCTTCCAGTATTCAAAATCGGCGCGAAGATCTGTGCCCGCAAGTCCACCTTGCTGACGTGGATTGAGTCGCAGGAGCTACAAGCCGCCAACGATAACAGGCCGCCCTCCTCCAGCGCCGCCTGACCATCCCCACCACAACCAGAACAACCTACCCCGCCGGCAACCGTCGGCGGGAACGTCACCCCCTACCCAGGAGGCGCACATGCGCATTCTCAGAATCACCCCAGATCGAACAGGCGGCACGGTCGTCGCGCGGTTTGATCTTCAGCTGACTGACGACGTTCGGCTGTATGGCCTGACCCTGCGTCAGGCGAAGAATGGCCACCGGTCAGATGTTCCAAACATTCATGGCCGTCACGTCGTGACGTTCACCCCGCACCTTGCCCAGCAGATCACGGACGCTGCCCTCGCCGCCCTGAAGGAGCTGAACGCCAATGTCGTCATCCGCAACGCAGCGTAAATCAACCGATCTTGCCGATCTCCGCCACCGCCTGATCAACAACGGCTACACGCCCGTGCCGTGTGTCGGCAAGCGCCCAATCCCAAAGGCGTGGACCGAATTACAGCCAGATCACTCGCAGGTCGACGCCTATCTGTCGCACCCGAACACCGGGATACTCACTGGCCAGGTTGTGGGCATCGACGTGGACGTTCTGCACCTGCAGGCGGCCGCGGAACTGCGTGCACTGGTTATGACGCTCCCCGGTGGTGATAAGGCGCTTGTGCGAGTCGGCAAGGCACCCAAGGCACTGTACCTGTTTCGCTCAGAAACGCCGCGCGAGAAGATGCTGTCGTCTGCATTCATGATCGACGGCATCAAAGCCCAGGTCGAGGTCATGGGCATGGGCCAGCAGGTGCTCGCCTTCGGCGTCCATCCTGACACCGCGAAGCCATACACGTGGGAAACCCCGTCACCGCTGGACGTGCCCCTCGCGGATCTGCCGCTGATCACCGCCGAGACGGTCGACCAGTTTCTGGCGGAGGCAGCCACCATCCTGGCCCGACACGGCACGGCTGCTGCAAAGCCTGCCGCGAAGCGTCCTGCAGCAGGTGGCGACACATTCTGGAAGCGTGTGAACAGTGCGGCCCTCCAACGTCTGGAATCCTGGGTGCCAGCGCTGTTCCCGACCGCCGCCCTTCAGGCAACAGGAGCCTATCGTGTGTCGTCCGCAGACCTCGGACGCGGCTTGGAGGAAGACCTGTCGATTCACCCAGGCGGCGTGCAGGATTTCGGCCGCGAACACGGTGCAACTCCCATCGATCTGGTGGCAGAGTTCGGCGGCGCACCAGATACGCGCGCGTCCGCGTTCTGGCTGTGCGAGCGCATGTCGGTGTCGCCGGAATCTCTGGGCTGGGAACAACGCCAGCCCGTGACAATCAGCTTCGGCAAGTCGTTGCCTGCGCCTGTCCCTGCCAACGATGACGATGAGGACGCCGAGCCGGTCTACATCGAAGATGCCCCCGTTGCAGGGCTTCCTGTCAGCTTGTGCTACCCACCCGGGGCGGTAGGCGACTTCGCCCGTTTCATCACCGACGTGGCGCGATTCCCGTCACCGCCTCTGGCATTGGCAGGCGCGCTGGCCCTGACCGCGGCGCTGATTGGTCGCCGATACAAGGGGCCAACTGGATTGCGGTCCAACGTATATCTGGTGGGACTGGCGGACAGCGGTCATGGCAAGGACATCACGCTACGCACGCCCGTCGCCATCGCAGGCAGCACGCCTGCTGGTGATCGTGTCATCGACAAGTTTTTCATCGATGACCTGGCATCGGTTCAGGGGCTTGCCACACGCTTGCGCAAGGACCCCGCTGGCGTCCTGCAAATCGATGAGTTTGGCAAGTGGCTTGGCGCCATCACCAGCCGAAAGGCGCCACCGCATAAGGAGGCATTGGCGCTCGCCGTGCTGCAGCTTACGGGCGCTGCGTCTGGAACATGGGGTGGTGCAGAGCGAGCCGCCGGCAACATGGCGCGCGTCCATAACCCGTGCGTGTCGATCCACGGCGTCACCACGCCGTCGACGTTCTGGGCGGCGCTATCGGGCGGGAACATATCGGAAGGGCTGCTTGGCCGGCTGATCGTGATCGACGCTGGCAATGCACCGCCTGCGAAGGTGCGGCGTCCGGCAGCGTCGCTGGACGAAATTCCTCCAGCGCTTATCGAACACGTCGAAGCGCTAATCGGCGGCAATATCGGCGGCAATATGTCTGGTCTCCTCGCGTCAGGCGAACATCGTCCCGCTGCCGTGCTGACGGCTTCATACGCGCCAGGAGTGGAGGATCTTTTCGAAGGGTTCGACGACCGTATCCGCGCCGAGCACAAGAAAACCGACGCAGAATTACGGCCGTTGCTCACCCGCGTTGGCGAGAACGCAGCCCGCCTGGCGCTGATCGTTTCTGTCGGATGCAGTCCCGGCGATCCTGTCATCACGGCGGAGATCCAGACATGGGCCAACGCTGTGGCGGAGGCGAGCTATCGGACGATCGCCGCGGGCGCAGCCGACAATGTGGCCGATAACGACCGGCAGCAGGATTACCTGCGAATACGCAACTACATCACCAAGAAGGGCGCGGAGGGCATCACGACACGGATGCTGATCAAGCAGGTGAAGGGGCGGATCGAGCGGCGCCAACTCGACGACATCCTCGACCTGCTGCAGACCGCTGGCGAGGTGGTCTACGGCGAGGCCGTAGCATCTTCAGGCCAGAAGCGGGTTCGATGGTGGGCAGCGGATCACCGGCCAGAAGTCGTGAAGCAAGTCGAAAGGTAGCCCACCAGTGTGGGGCTAACCATGGGCAAAAGGGTGGGCAAAGGGTGGGTCCAAAATGGCCGATAGCTGGAAATGATAAATTCACCGACCCACCCTTTAGCCCACCCTTTAGCCCACCCTTTTATCCAGTCTTCCACCCTCCCTATAACAATAATAATATATATAAATCATATAGTTATCCAAAGACTGGGTGTCGGTAAACATGGGTCAGGATCTCAACGACGTTTTTGGCGGTTTTTCGGCTCTTTCTTCTAGGCCGCCGCCAGAAACGGCCCCCCCCTTCAAATGGCACGTGAAAACGGAGTCAGTCCGCATGTCTCAACCAATCCGCACCCCAACCGAGCACCGTGCCGCCGTGGCCGCGTGGGCCGCCACCGCGCCTGCCAATGACCATGTCGTATTCGGTCGCCGGGCCCACACGACCAATCCCAAACACGCGGCTTTATCCGAAGAACTTGAGGGCCTTCGGCACTGGCGCGAGTTTCGCAGCAGCGATGCAGGCTGGCTGGCTCCACAACCAGCCAATGACAACACGCCCGAAGCTCTGGGCGCCGACGCGAAGATTGTCGCACGGCCGTCCGCTGATTTTCTGGCGACAGCCGCCGACGGTGATGACATCGAACGCGACGACAAGGGGCGAGTGATCCGCCGTGGCCGGGTGCTCATATCGAATGGAGAGCGCTACGAGCCGGCAGTCGCTTATGATGAGAGAGGCAGGCTGGCCACGGTTATGATGCGGATCCCAGCCGGTGCTGTCATTGGCTACTTGGCCCAGGATCTGGACCCCGCCGATCCCGACAACGCCAGCCGCTGGTTCACCCCTACAGAACGCGCGGAACGGGCCAGTGGAGCAAAGGCTAAGCGCGAGGAAACCGAGCGCCGGAACGAGCACTTTCGCTGGTACGCGGGCGCGGACAAACCCGGTGCAGCCGCTCTGCCGCGTGAGCCGAAGCATCTCTGGCAGCTATTCGTCGGCGGCCAGAACCGCAGCCGGCCGCGCGGCCATGATCACGCCGCCGACGAGCCGCAAGTCAGGGATGAGCAGGAGCGCTACGTTGAATCCGTGCTGACGCCGCTGGAAATCGACATTCTCGACGCGGCGTTATCGGCTCGCGGCTTCGCGGACATTGGTCGGCTTGTTGGATGCAACAACGATAAGGCCGCGGAGCGCGCGGGGAAGCGCGCCCTGATCGCCGCAGCGAAAAAGTTTCAAGAAATCCGGCAGACGATGCCCTAAACTGCAGTTCGTTCGGAAAGTATATAGCAGGGTGAAATCCAGAGGTTTTGCCCTGCGGTCATAGATTGTCAGTGAAGCCGCGCCCCGGTTGGGCGCGGTTTTTCTTTTCGCTCTATCGCTACACCAAATCGGAGGCGGCACATGTCCGTATCAACGCTTGAGGCGGGCCGGCGCCTCGGTATCTCTGCACCGAGAATTCAGCATTGGATCAGCAGGTCCTTCCTACCTTGCCCCCACGACGGTTGGGATGCCCGCAGCGCCACACGCATCTTACTGATGCAGGAACTGCTATCGTCCGGCCTGCCATCAACCATGGCTGGTATCGCCGCGGCGACCCTTGCTAAGGCCGGGACACTAACGGCTGGCGCACATCTGGTCGTCCAGGCAGAGCCTCAGTCAGATGGAGGCGTGCGCTATCGGGCCGATATCGTCACGGGTCAGCCAGACACCGCTGATGCGCGCGTCGCTGTCTGCGTGCCGCTCGACCCCATCCGCGCCCGCGTTGCTGCAGCGTGGCGAGGCGCAGCCTGACGCACCGCCCACCCAGCCCTGTGAAACACGGGTGACGGCGACGCTCCACGGCAGGGCGCCCCCCTTTAAGGGACCGTACAACCTCTTTCAACCATAGCGGGCGTGTGACGCCCGGCCTCTCGCTCTGTGCAATTTTTTGCAAGGGCCTTCCGTTTCGTTTTTCTCTCAGAATTGCGCCACCGTTACGGTTTGCCGCGGCAATGAGCGAAATGGCGCCGAGCGCCAGGCGGAACGCCCAAACTCCCAATCAAGCCTGAAAGGAGCCCCATCAATGGGCCTCAAAAATAAGGTCGCCGACTTGCTCGGACTGGCCAAGAAAAGCACTTCGACTGCTGCCGAACTTCAGTCGGCGCTGGAGTCGGCAAAAGCTGACGCCGAGGCGAAGGCCGCTGAACTGCTGGCAGCCGAAGAAGCGTATGCCGGCGCATTGGTCGATCCAGACGAAGCCGCCAGCGCCAGAGCCGACGAAGCGCGCTCCGCAGCTCGCCGGGCGTCCGACCGGGCCACGGCATTGGTCGAACTGATCGAAACCAAGCTGGCCGATGCGACAGCGCGTGAGGCCGAAGCCGCAAGGCAAGCGCGGTACGACGCTGCGAAAACCGCCAGCGAGAAGGCCAGCACGGAACTGATGAAGATCTATCCTAAGGCAGCAGCGCAAATACGCGAAGCATTCATGGCTGTTGCCCGCGCAGAAGCAGCAGTGCAGGGAGTGAACCAGGATCTCCCGGAGGGCGCGGAACGGCTTCATGGCCCGGAAACACGGCTGACTCTGACCCCCGGAGTCGAACGCGAAGACGTCAGCGCCGATGACGTTGAATTGTGGTGCATCAACGGCGACAGAAGCCGCGTGTTGCCGGCCGACGAGCAAAGGAGGGTTCGTCGCATTGAGGGCGATCGCGCGGTTTACGACTGGCCAGCCGGCCCGAGCGGCCTGACGGTGATCCGGCGAAAGTTCCGCAAGGAAGTTTTCTACCCGCACCGTTCGCCCGAATGGACCAAATCACCGCTATCAATCGCCATCCTACCGGCTCTGGATGGCGGCCCAGACGTTTGGAATGCCAGCGGCCAACGCGGTGCAGACACACTGCGCTCGATCGCTGAACTCGACCGGCGGGCAGCCGCATGGGCGGAGCGCACACCTGTTGAGCGGCAACTTCAGACAGAACTGATCCCGATTGAGGATGGGCACTGATGACCGTTTGGATCGGCGGTGAACTTGTTCTGCATGGCGGTGTGGGCGATCGGTATGAAGATGGGTTCACATCGCAGGACGTGATGCTGGCTCTGGCCGGCGTCGACCCACAACGCCCTGTCAAGGTGCGCATCAACTCGGGCGGGGGTGATGCGTTTGACGGCATCGCCATTTACAACGCGCTGGCAAATCATCCCGGCGAAATCCACATCATCGTTGACGGGCTGGCAGCTTCCGCTGCCAGCGTCATCGCCATGGCTGGCGACACCATCACCATGCGCCAGGGTGCAATGATGATGATCCATTGCGCGCACATGCTGGATTCAAGTGAACCGGCCTGGCTTGAGCACGTTAACGCGCAGATGGCCGGGATTTACGCGAAGCGTACCGGCCACAGCACAAATGACATTCACGCCCTGATGGCGGCCGAAACCTGGATGGATGGGCCGGAGGCTGTCGCCAGCCGCTTTGCAACAGCTTGTGACGAAGCGCCTGCTGCCGTCTGGGCACAGCTAGTAGGAAACTATCAGAACGCCCCGGCAAGCGTTCGCGAACATCACGCCAGGCGAGGCGAAGCCATCTTGAGGCACCCCGAAGCAGATGGCAGGGGCGCGCTCGCGCAGCATCTTGCAGACACTCGCGTTCCGTTGGTCGTGGCAGTCGGAATTCTGCGCTCATCTCCGAGGACCAGCGCAACAGCATGGACTGATCGTGAGATCAACGAGGGCTGGCGGATAGCCATTGAGGAAAGTTTCGGCCTGCAGCCCTCTGCGAAGCAATTGGATGCAAACAACGGGTGGGCCTTAGAGACCGTTTGAGAATGGGTTGAGGCGATTTCTGCGGTGTGATTCAAGCTTGGGATGTGGACCCGAGCGAGCCGTAGCCGGATGGCTGGATTTGAGAAGCGCGCGAAGCGCTACCC
>Ga0182744_1003354_pt1 | contig 12524 bp, 9 predicted proteins | sample eDN3rd30CKraftMG_FD_128525 | JGI IMG/M metagenome (GOLD analysis project Ga0182744, IMG submission 128525) | Enriched Miracle-Growth compost microbial communities from Emeryville, California, USA - eDNA 3rd pass 30_C Kraft MG (version 2) (version 2) ...
GACACGAAAGAAGACGACATAACCACTGCGGGCAGCTCTATTAAAGCCGTTACATTGAGTGGCAATATTAAAGCTGGTCCATTAACGCTTATTCCGGAGGTAAGATTTGACAAAGGTTCTAGTGAAATGTTTATGAAAAAGAACCTCGACGCTACAAAAAATGCCTCTCAATTCTCGATAGCAGCCGTGTATGCATTTTAATTCATTCAATTAATAAATCAAAACAACTTAACAAATCATATTATGGAAACAAATTCAATCAAGCGATCAGCACCATTTTTAATATTAATGGTATTGGCTATCGCGGGCATTTTCGTGCAACCCGTTACCCCCTTCGATGGCGAGGGCGTGTATAATGGTGCAGACATTGCATGGATCATTACAGCAGCCGCACTGGTGTTCTTGATGACCCCAGGTTTAGCGTTCTTTTACGGTGGAATGGTGCATCGAAAAAACGTTCTTTCTACCATGATCAAAAGCGTGGTGGCTGCCGGCGTAGTAAGTGTTTTATGGATTATTGTAGGTTTTAGCCTTTGTTTTGGCGAATCTATTGGCGGTATCATCGGCAATCCAAAAACATTCCTTTTCTTTAATCACGTAATCTCTGGTGCTCCTTGGCCGGGTGGTCCTACCATACCGCTTTCTTTATTTGCACTTTTCCAATTAATGTTTGCCATTATTACTCCCGGTTTGGTAGTAGGCGCCGTAGCCGAACGAATTAGATTTACATCCTATATTCTTTTTATCGTGCTGTTCTGCCTCTTTGTATATGCGCCATTAGCTCATTGGAGTTGGCATCCAGATGGTTTTCTAGCCAAGATGGGTGTATTGGATTTTGCAGGAGGTACAGTGGTTCACATTTCTGCTGGTTGTGCCGCATTAGCAGGAGCGCTCGTATTAAAACGTAGAAAATCACATCTTGCCCATCAAGAGGTTGCCCCCGCTAACATACCTTATGTATTGATTGGTACCGGCCTGCTTTGGTTCGGTTGGTTTGGTTTCAACGCAGGTTCGGCACTTTCTGCCGGCGACCTTGCAGTATCAGCTTTTGGCACAACCAACACCGCTGCGGGTGCTGCCGGTTTATCTTGGATGTTCTTTGATGTCATCAAAGGTAAAAAACCTTCTGTACTCGGCTTCTGTATTGGCGCTGTTGTTGGATTGGTAGCCATTACACCTGCGGCTGGTTTCGTAGGTATCCCACAAAGTATCTTTATCGGTGTGATTGCTGCTGTCATTTCTAACCTAGTCGTGCAATGGAAATCAAAAACAGCTCTTGACGATACATTAGATGTATTTCCTTGTCATGGTGTAGGTGGTATGGTAGGTATGCTCTTAACAGGTGTTTTTGCCACTAAGTCTGTAAATGGTGGAGGAACAGACGGCTTACTATATGGTAATCCCGAATTCTTCTTTACACAATTGAAAGCGATGCTAATCGTGGTTGCATTCAGTTTTACTGTATCATTTATCATATTTAAGTTGGTAAACTTGGTTCAACCCTTACGTGTTACTTCTGAAGAGGAAGATTTGGGACTCGATACGACGCAACATGATGAGGCATATGTACAAGGAACCTTGATTTCGGCTACAAATGCTTAACAATTTAAAATAGATTATTATTTACATTTTTTTTATTTTTTTTCTTGTTTCATAATAATTCTTGCATATATTTGCGTAATCAAAAAAGAAAAATGAAAAACACAACTGCATATTGGTTCTTTGGTTACTTTTACTTTAGCAGTAAGGGCCGGGATTAATATGCATAAATAAAAAATAAAATGTATAAGAAAGTCCCGGTGAGTAGCCGGGACTTTTTTTTTAATAAGATATGAGTAAAATTAGAGTAGCCATCCAGGGAACCAAGGCTTCTTTCCACGAAGAAGCCGCTTACAAGTATTTCGGTCCAGACATCGAAACCGTTGAGTGTGAAACTTTTAAACATACATGCGAAGCCTTAAAAAAGAATCAGGCAGATTATGTTGTCATGGCCATAGAGAACTCCATTGCTGGTAGCCTATTACCTAATTACACTTTATTGCACGACTATCATTTTCCTATTATTGGAGAAGTCTATTTGAGTATACAGCTTCAATTATTAGCGTTACCCGGTGTGAAATTAGAGCAGATAAGAAAAATAGAATCTCATCCTATTGCATTGCGTCAATGTGCCGACTACTTAGAAGAACATCCAGATATCAAAGTAACAGAAGGTACCGATACAGCATCTTGCGCAAAGAAAATTGCTGAAAATAAATTGACGGATACGGCCGCAGTAGCTAATCAGCTAGCCGCCAAATTATATGGATTGGAGATTATTGACCGCCGAATTGAAACAAACAAAAAAAATTATACTCGATTCTTAGTCTTATCAAAAGAGAAAACGGAAAATCCAAAAGCAAATAAAGCAACGCTCTTATTCCAGACAGATAACAGCATCGGCTCCTTGGCTAAGGTCCTCACTTTTTTCGCTGAAGAGCAGATCAACATGAGCAAAATTCAATCGATGCCTGTATTAGGAAAACGAAATGAATACGACTTTTATGTAGATATTGAATGGAAAAAACAAAGCAATTACGATGCGGCCATCCGGAAAACACTGAAACACACCATGAATTTCAATATTCTAGGTGAATACGTAAAAAACGATAAAGTATAAAACAGCAAACACATATTAATAACATAAAAATTCTATACAGATGAAACTAAATTTAGACATTTTGCCTTTAAACGCTTGGTTAGCAACAGGCAAAGAACCTTTATTAATAGCTGGCCCATGTAGTGCTGAAACAGAAGAACAGCTGGTAGCTACCGCACACTTACTTGCTGCTACTGGCAAAGTTTCTGTATTGCGCGCAGGTATCTGGAAACCTCGTACCAGACCAGGTGAGTTTGAAGGGATCGGTAGCATCGGCTTAACATGGTTAAAACGAGCAAAAGAAGAAACCGGATTATTAACAGCAACGGAGGTTGCCACTGCCAAACACGTAGAGGAAGCTTTAGCTGCCGATGTAGACATCCTTTGGGTTGGAGCACGTTCTACTGCCAATCCATTTACTGTGCAGGAAATTGCAGATGCCTTAAAAGGTGTAGATGTACCGGTATTAGTAAAAAATCCTGTAAACCCTGACCTTTCTTTATGGATAGGCGCATTGGAACGTATTAATAGAGCTGGAATTAAAAAATTAGGTGCTATTCATCGTGGATTCTCATCTTACGAAAAAACGGCCTTCCGTAATGAACCGATGTGGGATTTGGCCATACAGTTAAAAACAGTTGCTCCTGAACTTCCTATTATCAATGATCCCAGTCATATTTGTGGCACACGCGAACTAATACCTTATGTGGCACAAAAAGCAGTTGATTTAGATATGCAAGGATTCATTATTGAATCACACATCGATCCATCTGTCGCATGGACAGATGCGAAACAACAAGTAACTCCTGCAGCACTTTCCGAAATTGTCAATAATCTCTCATTAAGGAAAGCAGAATCGAACGACCCCGTATTCGAAGACAAGCTAGCAGCATTACGGAAGGAAATCGATGCTATTGACGATCAAATCATCAAAAAAGTAGCTGATCGAATGAAGATTGTTGAAAAAATTGGCGAATACAAAAGGGATAATAAGGTAACCATCTTACAAGTGAATAGATGGGAGGAAATCATTGAAAAAAGAAGCAAGTTTGCTAAAGCACTCAATTTGGAAGAAGATTTCACTGTAAAATTGTTAGAATTGATTCACGGTGAATCCATCCGCAAACAAAATATAATCATGAACGCCAAACCTGCCGTGGAAGCTTAATAATGAGTAAAGAAACTTTAAAATTAAAGCATCCGGACGGAGTCATTCATGCCACCGTTCAACTAACGGGTTCTAAAAGCGAAAGCAATAGAGCGCTCATACTAAATGCCCTTAGTAAAGGTAAAGTCCGCATAGAAAATCTATCTCATGCGGATGATACCGTTACATTAAAAAATGCACTGGATTTGGCCAATAAACATGCCCAAGAACAAACTCTTATTGATATAGGGCCCGCCGGGACAGCTATGCGCTTTTTAACGGCCTACCTGACATTAGCAAAGGGCCGTTTCGAGCTGACCGGTTCGGATCGTATGAAACAGCGCCCCATCGGTATCTTGGTAGATGCACTTGGCCAACTTGGAGCCCATATTGACTATGCGGCAGTTACGGGCTACCCTCCCCTTTACATCACTGGTGGATTTGAACAAACCAACAAGAACATCGACATGAAAGGCGATGTCAGCAGCCAGTATCTTTCCGCATTATTGCTCGTAGCCGCTTTTCTACCGAAGGGGCTTTGCCTAAATATAACCAGTACATTAACCTCCAAGCCGTATGTAACCATGACGCTGGATATGTTACGGGAGGTAGGTATTCACCATCTATGGGAAGGCAATCAAATTATGATTCATAACCAAGATGTTCAAGATGCTGTATTAACGATCGAACCCGATTGGAGTGCCGCCTCTTATTGGTATGCCATCATAGCGCTATCACCCGTGGGAAGTAAGCTGTTTTTACCTGGATTAAAAGACCACAGTTTGCAAGGCGATCGAGCTATTGTTGATATCATGAAAAATTTTGGCGTCCGTTCCACTTTTAAAGATGCTGGCATCGAAATTGAAAACACAGGCCAGATAATAGGTGAACGTTTTTTTGATTTTAAAGCATGCCCCGATTTGGCACAAACGGTTATTAGCTGTTGTGCTGCCTTAGGCTATAACGCCCGCTTTACTGGCTTAGAAACATTAAAAATAAAAGAAACCGATCGTATTTTGGCTCTTCAAAATGAACTGTCTAAATTTCATGTATCCTTAATTGAAGAAGCGGATCAAATATACTACCTGAATACGGATGCAAAAATAAACCGGTCTGGTGTAAGCATACAAACCTACGAAGATCATCGTATGGCCATGGCCTTTGCCCCTTTGGCCATTGTCTTTGACGGGTTAATCATTGAAGATGCCGAAGTAGTAGGCAAATCCTATCCTACTTTTTGGCAACACTTAACGGATATTGGCTTTCACTGCATACCTCAATAAATTGCCTTAGACGAATAAAGAAAAATGATATTCAAAATATAATAACATGGCAGGAAATTCATTTGGACAAAATTTTCGGATCACTACATTTGGCGAATCTCATGGTGAAGCAATTGGTGTGATCATTGATGGCTGTCCAGCAAATATCGCACTTGACACGGGCTTTATACAGGCCGAACTCGATAAACGACGTCCTGGACAATCTAAAATCACCACCCAACGAAAGGAAAGTGATACCGTTCGGATTCTTTCAGGGGTTTTTGAAGGGAAAACAACAGGCACCCCATTGATGATGTTGATACCGAATGAGGATCAACGTTCTAAAGATTACACGCACATACAAGATAAATACCGACCCTCACATGCTGATTACACCTATCAAACAAAATATGGCATACGCGACTACCGCGGTGGTGGTCGTTCATCTGCACGGGAAACCGCTGCACGCGTGGCCGCCGGTGCGGTAGCTAAATTGTACCTCAAACAATTGGGTATTACTTGTTTTGCCCATGTATCGGCTGTCGGTTCAATAGAGGCACCGAACTTAGGTGATCTTTCAATGAATGAGCTTTTGGACATTAGAGAACAAAATATTGTTCGTTGCGCAGACCCTGCAACAGCCAATCAGATGATTGCTTATATTGATTCAGTTAGAAAAGATGGCGATACAGTAGGTGGTATTGTAAGCGCAGTAATTAAAGGCGTTCCGGTTGGATTAGGTGAACCAGTTTTTGATAAGCTACATGCAGATTTAGGAAAAGCGATGCTAAGCATCAATGCCGTACATGGTTTTGAATATGGATCTGGCTTCGCTGGTGCCACCATGCGAGGTTCTGAACACAATGACTTATTCATCAACCCCAATCATCAGGCAAAGGCACTTCAAACCTTGACCAATTTTTCAGGAGGCATACAAGGTGGCATATCCAACGGCATGGACATCAATTTTAGAGTGGCATTTAAACCGGTCGCTACCATTATGCGAGATCAACAAACAATTGATATCACTGGAGCCGAGACACAAATTAGCGGGAAAGGACGACATGATCCATGTGTAGTACCCAGAGCCGTTATTATTGTAGAAGCCATGGCAGCCTTGGTCATAGTCGATCATTATTTGAGAAATCTATCTTACCAACCCAATTAATTGGGCGCTATAACTATCAAGTTTAACTTGGTGTAAACTTGATAGTTAAGTTTAAAACAGTGCTGGAAACTGATCCGGATTGGCTTCATGCATAATTTGAAGTACGGCTTCTATCACATCATCAACGGAAGGTTTGGTAAAATAATCCCCATCAGAACCATACGGAGGCCTGTGCGGTTTTGCCGATAATGTTCTGGGTTGACAATCTAAACTATAATACCCCTTTTGTTCTTCCAATACTTGTTGTAAGATAAAAGCAGATGCACCACCCGGTACATCTTCATCAACGACCAATAATTTATTGGTTTTCGCAAGCGATTGGGCACATAAGTGCTCTATATCAAACGGTTGTAATGTTTGTGGGTCAATAATTTCAATAGAAACCCCTAGTTCGCTCAATTCTGCAGCAGCTTCTTGTACAATCCGCAAGGTAGCGCCATATGATACGACCGTAACATCTGTACCTTGCCTAACCATTTCGGCAATACCCAACGGAACTGTAAAATCACTTATATTAGTAGGCATTCGTTCTTTTAAGCGATAACCATTCAAACACTCTACCATAAGGGCCGGTTCGTCCGAGCGAATCAATGTATTGTACATACCAGCAGCTTGTGTCATATTACGTGGAACACACACATGTAAACCGCGTAAGGAGCCTAAAATCATAGACATGGGCGAACCAGAATGCCAAATCCCTTCTAAGCGATGCCCTCTCGTGCGTACGATTAAAGGTGCTTTTTGCCCCCCCTTGGTACGATAGCTTAGACAAGCTAAGTCATCACTCAAAACGGTTAAACCATACAACACATAATCCACATATTGAATTTCAGCAATAGGTTTAAGCCCTCTCAATGCCATCCCCAGCCCCTGACCGATAATGGCCGACTCTCGAATACCTGTATCAAAAATACGATGTTCACCAAACTTAGCCTGTAAACCCGCAAGTCCCTGATTCACATCGCCAATTGCTCCTACATCTTCTCCAAAAACAAGTAATCGAGGCTCTCGTTCAAAATTAGCGGCAAAACAAGCATTAAGCACTTCGCGGCCATCTACCATTTTTGAACCTTCGTTATATTCGGCAGGGACAACGGAAATATGGAGTGGTGATTCAGGGGTCTCTGTAAATAACTTAGAATGATACCGTTCTTGATTAACAGCTTGCTGTGTTTTATACCAATCTAATAGCCTTGTTTTCTCATCACCAACATGATTTCGTAATACTCGAATGGCTTTTCGGACGCTGCCATAAATTTGCTTTAGATTAGGTTCCTGAATGGCCTGCAATCGGCTAGCTATTTGTTTTATCTCTGTATGTTCAATTTCATTGAGTAATTCAATCGCTTTATTTTTTTCTGGTAAAAAGGCATGAACATAATCTGTCCAAGCGCGCACCTGCTCTTGTTTTACAAAAGTTTTCGCCTGGCTTTCTATTGCCACTAACTCCTCTTCGGTGGCAATAGCCGATTCGAGCATCCATTTCCTCATCTGTATTAAACAATCATAAGTTGCCTCCCACTCCAGTCTTTCCTTGGACTTATAACGCTCATGCGAACCTGAAGTAGAATGCCCTTGTGGCTGTGTCATTTCTGTCACGTGTATAAACACAGGCACATGTTCTTCTCTACAAATACGAATCGCTTGTTCATAAGTTTCACAGAGCCCGGGATAATCCCATCCACGTACCTTAAAAATCTCATACCCATCGCCATTTTCATCACGCTGAAAACCACGTAATACCTCTGATATATCCTCTTTTGTAGTTTGGTATTTATTGGGTACCGAAATACCGTAACCATCATCCCAAACAGACAGGGCTAAAGGAATCTGTAATACCCCCGCTGCATTAAATGCTTCAAAAAACACACCTTCAGAAGTCGATGCATTACCTATTGTACCAAACGCGACCTCATTGCCATTATTTGAAAAATGAGTTAAGTAATTAAGTTCTTTATTTCTGCGGTAAATCTTAGATGCCTGTGCTAATCCGAGTAATCGAGGGATTTGCCCACCCGTAGTAGAAATATCTGCAGATGAGTTCTTCATTTCTGTCTGATTTACCCAACTGCCATCAACCGTCAGCTCCCTGGTAGCAAAATGCCCATTCATCATCCTTCCTCCTGATGCAGGTTCAGCTTCAATATCAGGCCGAGCATACATTTGAGAAAAAAATTCATAAATATTTGAAATACCCGTTGCAAAGGCAAAAGTTTGATCACGGTAATAGCCTGAGCGCCAATCACCTTTTCTAAACACCTTGGCCATGGCCACTTGTGCCACCTCTTTACCATCTCCAAATATCCCAAATTTTCCTTTCCCAGTCAAAACCTCCCTTCGCCCTAACAAGCTGGCTTCCCGACTTTCGCACACAATACGATAATCATTTAACACATTAATCTTAAAGTCGTTAAAACTTAGTTTTGATGTATCTATGGGATCGGTATATTTCAAGTTAGTATCAGACATATCAGGGATGATGCTTAAGGCCCAAAAATAAAAAAAATTATATAAAATTCTGCATTTATGTAACAAACCGTTAGGCTATTTCAATTTTTAAAAAAAAGAACAAACAAAATTTTATAGTCTCAACTACAGACAAACTATAGATTTTCTTTCATTTAGTATTTATGAAAGAAAATTTGCGTGCTTTAAAGCTCAACAGCCGATAACCAAACAGCATGCACATGTATTTCAATATCTAACCAACATAGATTCATGAGCATCATGCACTATACGATCTTGTTAAGTTCATAGTGCCGTATGTAGGTTAAACTGATTCGAAACAAATATATTACTTAGTTTATAGGCATTATAATAATCATTTATAATATTTTTGTGTATATTTATGTGGCGTACCCTTACATCAAAGACAAACAAAAGCTGTAAGAGCGCTTATAAATGTGGCAAACCCAACGAGGTTTATCGCAAATAAAAACTTTAATATATAGTAAAATGAAAAAACTTTTAACTGTTTTAATCCTAGTAGTAGCTTTTGCCAGCTTTAATGCTTTCAAAGCAGATGGCAATGCCGAATTCAAATTTGAAAAGGAAACATATGATTTCGGAAAAATCCCTCAGGGCACTCCCGTTACGCATGAATTTGTATTCACGAATGTTGGAACGGAACCGTTAATTATAACAAAAGTGGAATCTTCTTGCGGTTGTACAGTACCTAAATATACCAATGCACCCGTAAAACCTGGTGAAAAGGGCACCATTACAGTTACATTTAATGCTGCACAAGCAGCACCATTTAGTAAATCAGTTACTATACGCTCTAATGCGAAAACACCTTTAAAATCTTTATATATTAAAGGAGAGGTAGTAAAATAACTTATTTTAACATCTGTATCAAAGCCGCCTCTAAAACAAGGCGGCTTTTTTTGTTACTCATTAATCTAAAAAGAAAACAATATTTCTTATTGCACCAATTTGTTGAAATTGGTTTTCGCAATTGCAAACCATTTTATCTAAGTTTGCGCTTAAATTTTGTTAATAACATTGTTATGCCAACCATATCAGAAAAGGGTAAGCATATACCTGCTTCCCCTATTAGAAAGTTAACTCCATATGCCGATCTAGCTAAAGAAAAGGGTAAGAAGGTATACCACCTGAATATCGGTCAACCCGATATCCAGACCCCCGAGGTCATGTTGAATGCGATCAAGAACATCGATTTCAAGGTGTGGGCCTACACCCCTTCCCAGGGCAATGCCAGTTACCGGGAGAAACTCGCCCAGTATTACAATAGGCTGGGGTACTCCATTTCTGCTGCCGATATATTGGTTACCGATGGCGGGTCGGAAGCATTAACGATTGCCATACTGACCTGCTTCAATCCGGGCGATGAGATTATTATTCCCGAGCCCTTTTATGCAAACTATAACAGTTTTGCCTGTATAGCGGATGTACAGGTAAAGCCGATCCTGTCTACCATTGATAACGGTTTTGCCTTGCCTGATATGGGTGAATTTGAAAAGCTGATCGGCCCGAGAACAAAGGCCATCGTTATCTGCAACCCGAACAACCCGACCGGATACCTCTATTCGCAGCAGGAGATGCTGGCACTGAAGGAACTTTGTCTTAAATATGACCTCTATCTCATCTCGGATGAAGCCTATCGTGAATTTTGTTATGATGGAAACGAGTTCATCTCACCGATGTACCTGGACGGGCTGGACCAGCATGTCATCATCATCGATACCGTATCGAAACGCTACAGCGCATGTGGCGCACGGCTTGGCTGTATCATTACCAAGAACCGGGAAGTACTGGAAGCCGGCCTCAAATTTGCGCAGGCACGGCTGAGCCCGCCGGCAGTGGCCCAGATAGCCGCCGAGGCCGCACTGGACACACCCCAAAGTTATTTTGACAATGTGGTAAGTGAATATACCAAACGCAGGAACCTATTGGTAGCGGGCCTGAATAAAATACCGGGGGTATACTGCCCGGTTCCCGGTGGGGCTTTTTACGTGGTGGCCCAGTTACCGATCGATGATTCGGACAGGTTCTGCCAATGGATGTTGGAATCATTTTCATATGGGGACCAGACGGTCATGATGGCTCCTGCCACAGGCTTTTATTCGGATGATGTGGCCGGCAAACAGCAAGTGAGGATTGCCTACGTACTGTGTGTAGAAGATTTAACGGCTGCCTTACAGTGTTTGGAAAAAGGATTGGAAATATATCCCGGAAGGGATCTTAAATAGAAAACCGACAAGCAAAGTTGTCTATTTTGGTCGAAGCAGGTATAAAGCTTAATACAGTATTTATTTTGTTATTACCGCCTTCATCAAAGTTCACTTCGTTCAGGGATATAATGATAATAAAAAAAGCCCGGCGAATGCCGGGCCTCTTACATTTTGTGGAGCCGGAGGGATTCGAACCCTCGTCCAAACATGGTACTGTATACGCTTTCTACATGCTTAGCTTCCGTTTCATTGTCGGGAAGTAGAAGGTCGGTCGCTTACCTATACTAGCCTCCGTAGGCACCATTATTTTCACCAACTTATCATGCCCCCTAAGTTGGCTAGCTTAGTTGTTCGATGCTCCTGATGTTACGGCACTAAGCTCACCATAACGGAACAAAAGCTATGCTAATTCTAAATTAGGCAGCTAAGGCGTAGTTATTTTCGCCATTTATAAAGTTGAAAGTTCAGATTAAAGTGCTAGACTAACAACGCACTGCATGCTTACATAACCGTCTCCATCCTGTCAATTCCGGTCGACCCCATATAAGTAGATGCAAAGATACGGCTTTTAATAATAAAAAAAAATCAGAACCGCCAAACAAGCACCATGTGGGCGATTTTCCATTTTGGTTTACAGCTAATACGTTCTGCAACGCTGTATTGCTATTTTTCTTAACCACAAAAGAAAATGGAAATACTATAAAAGAGAACGGAAATACCTTTAAGACAAATACCTTTGCCACGTTTCCGTTTGTCTTTATTACAAAGGAAAACGGAAATAATATAAAGAAGAACGGAAGTACTGCTAAGACAAACGCCCTTACCACGTTTCTCTTTGTCTTTATCACAAAGGAAAACGGAAATAATATAAAGAAGAACGGAAGTACTGCTAAGACAAACACCTTTACCACGTTTCTATTTGCCTTTATCACAAAGGAAAATGGAAATAATATAAAGAAGAACGGAAGTACCGCTAAGACAAACGTCATTGGCGCGCTTCCCTTTGTCTTTACCGCAAGGAAAAACGGAAATACTATAAAAGAGAACGGAAATACCATAAAGAAGAACGGAAATTAATCCCATTTATCTCTTTGTATTTGTATCATACATAGAACGACTATTTCAATTACCATCAATTGAGAACCACTCTATCGCGAATTATATTCGATGTATTATGAAAAAGAACGCTAAATGGTTTAAATCACCTTCACCGTACTATAACCAATCCAACCCACTTGGCCATTTGGGAGCTCTATTTTAATCCAATCTCCTTCTCGCTTACCAACCTTTACTTTTATGCCCTCGTGTATGACGAATAGTGTTTTTGTTTGATCATTGGGGGCGCTTTTGACATTAACCGCACCCGAAAATAAAATAGCCTCTTGATGTTTATTAAAATAACGATACTGAGCAGTGGCCAAGATGATACAAAATAACGCCAAGACTAAGCAGCATATTCCAGCATAAAAAGCTGGTTTTTTAATCGATAAAGTCTGTGCAAAAAGATAAACAATCAAAACCACAAAACCCATAGTAAAAAGTACAACACCCCATATAGACCAAGTGGTTAATGAGCAGGCCAAAATAAGATGATGCCACCATTGATTAAGAAAGA
>Ga0182744_1003356_pt1 | contig 12519 bp, 10 predicted proteins | sample eDN3rd30CKraftMG_FD_128525 | JGI IMG/M metagenome (GOLD analysis project Ga0182744, IMG submission 128525) | Enriched Miracle-Growth compost microbial communities from Emeryville, California, USA - eDNA 3rd pass 30_C Kraft MG (version 2) (version 2) ...
CACCAGGCCGGTCCAGATCTTGCCTTTCGCCAGGACGATCGCGGCGAGCAGAAGGTTCACGAGCACGGCCACGACGAGCGCGGCTCGTCCGGCCCAGTCGCCGCTGTCCTCGAAGTTCGTGGCGTCCCCGAGTTCGAACGGTCGCAGGCCGAGCAACCACATCCCGGTCACGGCGATCGCCACGAAGACGGCGTCGACGGACACCCGTCCCTGTTCTTCCCAGTACACGTCGTTCAGGTAGAAGATCAGCGCGAACTCGTCGAGGGTCAGCGCGGCACCGATGCCGAAGACCGCTGCGAGGATGCAGGCGGCGAGGCGGTTCGCGTCCTCGGAGATCGCGATCAGTCCCCCACCGGCGATCACCATCGTCACGACACCGAACACCACGTGGTGCACGTGCTGACCACCGGGGGTGATGTTGCCGGGCCACCAGCGCACCTGCGCGCGGATCAACCGCACGCTGATCCGGATGAAGACGAACGCGGCCACGAAACCGAGCAGGAAGAACAGCAGCGGGAGGCGCCCCTGATCGACGATCTCGCGCCGCATCCAGTCGAGCATCACCGGCTCACTCCGGCCACCGTGGATCTCATGTCCACAGCATTGCAGGAGTGACCCGGTGATTCGCGTCAGTTGTTACCGAAACCTGTTACCGAAACCGGCGCGTCGCAGAGCGTCGGCCATCGATCCGGAGGCGGCCGGCGCCGAACGACGGTCGCCGCCACGGCCCTGTTGCCCCCGATTGCCCTGCTGTCCGCGATTGCCCTGGCCGTTCCGGCCCCGACCGCCGCCCTGGTTACCGCCGCCCTGGCCTCCGGGACGACGAGCACCTCCGCGCGGCTGACCTCCGGACTTCTCGGCGCCCGGGGTGGGGATCTCGTCGTCGAGTCGCAGTGTCAGACCGATGCGCCGGCGCGCGACGTCGACCTCGAGGACCTTCACCTTGACGACCTCGCCGGACCGGACGACGTCGTGGGGATCCTTCACGAAGCTGCGCGACATGGCGGAGACGTGCACGAGGCCGTCCTGGTGCACGCCCACGTCGACGAATGCACCGAACGCCGCGACGTTGGTGACCACTCCCTCGAGGACCATGCCGGGCTTCAGGTCGGCGACCTTCTCGACACCGGCGGCGAAGGTCGCGGTCCTGAACTCGGGACGCGGGTCGCGGCCGGGCTTCTCGAGCTCGGAAATGATGTCGGTGACGGTGGGGACACCGAAACGGTCGTCAGCGAACTCGTCCGCGCGCAGCTTCCGCAGGGTCGTGGTGTTGCCGAGCAGTTCGCGGACGCTGCTGCCCGTCCGGTCGACGATACGCCGCACCACCGGATACGCCTCGGGGTGCACCGCGGACGCGTCGAGCGGGTCGTCACCGTTGGGGATCCGTAGGAAGCCCGCGCACTGCTCGAAGGCCTTCGGGCCGAGTCGCGGGACGTCCTTGAGCGCGGTGCGCGCCTGGAACGGACCGTTCTGGTCGCGGTGGGCGACGATGCTCTCCGCAAGCGAGCCGGTGATACCCGAGACGCGCGACAGCAGCGGGACCGACGCCGTGTTGACATCGACACCGACGGCGTTCACCGCGTCCTCGACGACCGCGCCCAGCGACCGCGCGAGCATCGTCTCGGACACGTCGTGCTGGTACTGGCCGACGCCGATCGACTTCGGGTCGATCTTCACCAGTTCGGCGAGCGGATCCTGCAGACGGCGCGCGATGGAGACCGCACCGCGGATGGACACGTCGAGGTCCGGGAGTTCCTTGGTGGCGTACTCGGAGGCCGAGTAGACCGAGGCACCCGCCTCGGACACCACGATCTTCGTCAGCCCGGGCACCTTCGCCAGCGACACGAGATCGGCTGCGAGAGCGTCGGTCTCACGCGACGCCGTGCCGTTGCCGATGGCGATCAATTCGACACCGTGCCGCGCGACCAGGGCGGCGAGCACCGCGAGGGCCTCGTCACGCTTGTTGTGGGGCTGATGCGGATAGATCGTGGTGTGGTCGACGACCTTGCCGGTCGCGTCGACGACCGCGACCTTCGTGCCGGTGCGGTAGCCGGGGTCGAGACCCATCGTCGGGCGAGTGCCGGCCGGTGCGGCGAGCAGCAGGTCCTTGAGATTGGCGGCGAAGACGTCGACCGCATCCTTCTCGGCGGACTGCCGCAGCCGCATCCTGATGTCCAGCGACAGCGACATCTGCAGCTTGGTACGCCACGCCCACCGCACGGTGTCGAGCAGCCACTTGTCGGCGGGGCGACCCTGGTCGGCGATGCCGAAGCGCGTCGCGATCCGGCCCTCGTAGTAGCTGCGCTCGCCGGGCACCGGCTCGTCGATCTCGGGATCGAACGACAGCGACAGCACCTCCTCCTTCTCGCCGCGCAGGAGGGCGAGGATGCGGTGCGAGGGCAGCTGGGTGAACGGTTCCGAGAACTCGAAGTAGTCGGAGAACTTCGCGCCGTCGTTCTCCTTGCCGGACCGCACGGTGGAGGTCACCTTGCCGCGCGTCCACATCGCCTCCCGGAGCTCGCCGACGAGGTCCGCATCCTCGGCGAAGCGTTCGACGAGGATGGCGCGCGCACCATCGAGCTGCTCGGAGGTGTACCCGGCAGGATCGGTGGTGGGGTCGCCGATGAGCGCGTCGGCGACGGGCTCGTGACCGGCCTCGCGGGCGATCTGCGCCTTGGTGCGCCGCTTCGGCTTGAACGGCAGGTAGATGTCCTCGAGCCGCGCCTTGGTGTCGGCGAGCATGATCTGGCCGCGCAGCGTGTCGTCGAGCTTGCCCTGCGCCTCGATCGATTCGAGGATCGCGACGCGGCGCTCGTCGAGTTCGCGCAGGTAGCGGAGACGTTCCTCGAGAGTGCGCAGCTGGGCGTCGTCGAGACCGCCGGTCGCCTCCTTACGGTAACGCGCGACGAACGGCACGGTCGCGCCGCCGTCGAGCAGTCCCACGGCCGCGGCCACCTGGTCTTCGCGGACGTCGAGTTCCTGGGCGATCCGCCGGTTCACGGTGTCGAGTTCGGTCGTCACGTCGAACGACCCTACAGTTGCCGCCCTCGCCACGCGCCTGTGCCTGCGTAGGCGCCCGCACCTGTGCCTGCGTAGGCGCCCGCACCTGTGACCGCGTAGGCGCCCGCGCCTGTGACCGTGCGCGCTCACGCGCGGGGTCCGTGCAGGCTGTCGGGTGGACCGGCGCTATCGTCCACAGCACAATGGAATGCAGGAACCGGAAATGAAGCACGGGCGCGGACGCGCACGATCGGGCGCGATGATGCTGTGCGTGACCACCGCACTGGCCGTATCCGGCTGCGATTCGATGGACACCCACCCGCTCCCGCACGAAGCCCTCGGTCTCGCCTCGGTGGCGGACACCGATTCCGACGAGCCGACCGTGACGCTGTCGACGGCCGAGCTCCCCCGGCAGATCGACGCGGCCGTCGCACTCGCCGACAGCCGCGGAGCGCGCCTGACCGTCGCCGTGCTCGACCGCGAATCCGGGACCCGCGTGCTCGGCGGCACGGACGAACCCTTCGAGACCGCCTCGACCGTCAAGCTGTTCATCGCCGAGGAAGTCCTGTACCGCGAGGTGACGGGCGAGGCGACGCTCGCCGACGAGGACCACGAACTGATCCGGTCGATGCTGCGCTCCTCCGACGACAACGCTGCCACGCTGCTGTGGGAGACCTACGGCGGTCCCGAGATCGTCGAGCACGTCGTGGAGCGGCACAACCTGACCGGCACGACTCCCCCGGATCCGGGGTCCTGGTGGTGGAACACGACCACGACGGCATCGGACCTGCTGACCTGGTACGACGATCTGCTCGGCGACAGCGCCTCCGGTGACGAGAGTGCGGCCCGGATCGTCGGCCACCTGGTGGAGTTCACCGACGACGGCGTCGACGGATACGACCAGCGTTTCGGGCTTCCCGAGGGTCTCGGCGACTCCACGGATCTGGGTGTCAAGCAGGGGTGGATGTGCTGCCTGGCCGGTGAATGGTTGCACCTGTCCACCGGATTCTTCGGCGACGACCACCGGTACGTGGCCGTGGTCACGGCACGGGAGACCGTCACCTACGACGAGTCGGGTCCCTTCTACGACACCGGTTTCCTGCCCGACACGGCGATGTACGACGCGACGGACGACGGGAGCGCGCAGCACGCGCGCGAGACCGTCACGCTGGCGGTCGAGACGACGCTCGGAAGCGCGCACCGGCCCTGAGGGCCGTCCGGCGCGGCGTCAGTCGTCGGACGGCAGCAGATCGGGTCGTCGGTCCCGGGTGCGTTCGAGCGACTGCTCGTGGCGCCAGCGAGCAACCTTGCCGTGGTCGCCGGACAACAGCACCGGCGGCACCTCGAGGTCGCGCCACACCGCAGGCCGGGTGTAGCTCGGGCCCTCGAGCAGTCCGTCGGAGAACGAATCCTCCTGGTGCGACTGCTGATTGCCGAGCACACCGGGTAGCAGCCGGACGACGGCCTCGACCATGACGAGAACGGCGACCTCCCCACCGATGAGGACGTAGTCGCCGATGCTCACCTCCTCGACGCGCACGCGCCTCGCGGCATCGTCGAAGACGCGCTGGTCGATTCCTTCGTAGCGACCGCACGCGAAGACGATCCGCTTCTCCTTCGACCAGCGTTGTGCGGTGGCCTGATCGAAGCGGCGACCAGCGGGCGTCGGGACGACGAGCAGCACGTCGGGGTCGGTTCCACCATCGGGTCCGGCGAGCACGTCGTCGAGCGCCGGTCCCCACACGGTGGGTTTCATGACCATGCCCGGCCCGCCACCGTAGGGCGCATCGTCGACGGCCTTGTGCACGTCGTGCGTCCAGTCGCGCAGGTTGTGCACACCGACGGAGATGAGCCCCTTGTCGATTGCTTTGCCGAGCAGGGCGACCCGCAGGGGTTCGAGATATTCGGGGAAGATGGTGACGACGTCGAGCCGCACGGACTACTGCTTCCCCTCGGTCGACTTCTTCTTCTTGGACGGCGGTTCCCCGAAATCGGGGTCGAGGAGCCCGTCGGGCGGATCGATCTCGATCACGCCGTCCCGCACCGACACCGTCGGAACGATCTCGGTGACGAACGGGACGAGCAGCTCTCCACGTTCCTGGCCTGTCGGCCGGATCGACAGCAGTTCGCCGGCGGCCGTGTGCAGGACCTCGCGGACGGTGCCGACCTCGTTTCCGCCGTCGGGGCGACCTGCGACGATCCGCACCGTCAGCCCTTCGAGTTCGTGGTCGTAGAACTCGTCCGGATCGTCGGACGGCGGAAGGTCGGCACTGTCGACGACGAACAGCACCCCGCGCAGCGCGTCTGCGGCGTCGCGACCGTCGATGCCCTGCAGGCGCAGCAGAAGCCGCCCGGAGTGTTCCCGGGCGGCTTCCACTGTGTACTCGTGCAGGTGCTTGTCGCGAGGCTTGCGTCCACGCAGAACCGCGCCGACGGCGAAGCGCTCCTCGGGTTCGTCGGTGCGAACCTCGACGACGACTTCGCCTCGGATGCCGTGCGACTTGGCCACACGGCCCACGACGAGCTCCATCGACGCTCGCCTAGCGGTCGGTGTCGACGACGTCGACACGGATACCCCGGCCACCGATTCCGGTGACGAGGGTCCGCAGTGCGGTCGCGGTGCGACCGCCGCGGCCGATGACCTTGCCGAGGTCGTCGGGATTGACATGCACCTCGACGGTGCGGCCCCGACGGCCCGCGATCAGGTCGACGCGGACGTCGTCGGGATGGGCGACGATTCCACGAACGAGATGCTCGACGGCATCGGCGACCACGGCGCTCATTACTCGGCGGCCTCGGTGGACTCGGCCTCGGTGGACGCCTCGGCGGACTCTTCCTTGGCAGCCTTCTTCTTCTTGGGCGTGACAGCCTCGGCAGCCGGCTCGTTCTCGGCCTGCGCGAGGGCGGCCTGGAACAGCTCGAGCTTGGACGGCTTCGCCTCCGCCTTCTTCAGCGTGCCCTCGGCACCCGGCAGGCCCTTGAACTTCTGCCAGTCGCCGGTGATCTTGAGGAGGTTGAGGACCGGCTCGGTCGGCTGCGCGCCGACGTTCAGCCAGTACTGCGCACGCTCCGAATCGACCTCGATCAGCGAAGGCTCTTCCTTCGGGTGGTACTTGCCGATGGTCTCGATGGCCCGGCCGTTGCGGCGGGTGCGCGAGTCCGCGACGACGATGCGGTACTGCGGGTTGCGGATCTTGCCGAGACGGGTGAGCTTGATCTTGACAGCCACTGCTGTGTTCTCCTTCGGGGTGCGCCGAGGCGCGTGTCACGTGCAATTCGGACGACGCGCCCTTCTGGCACGCCCGGTTTTGCCTCTAGCCTGTGACCGCCGCGCGGTACGTAACCGGATGCGACGACAGCGAACCATTCTGCCAGACGCGCGAGCCAGGACGAAACCGGCACCCGGTGACCCCGCGCACCCGCTCTACAGGCGCGCGGGACTACCCGAGACCACCCGGCCGCGGAGAACCACGAGATCGGGACGCGCCGCGGCCGGGTCGCTGCGCGGATCCTCCCGGTACACGACGAAATCGGCCGACGTGCCCGGTTCGAGACTCGGATGCCCGAGCCACGCGCGGGCCTTCCAGCTCGCCGCCGCGTACGCCTCGGTCTGGTCGAGACCCACGCGCACGAGCGCCGCGATCTCATCGGCGATGCGTCCGTGCTGCACCTGACCTCCGGCATCTGTGCCCGCGTAGATCGGGATGCCGGCCTCGTGGGCGGCGCCGATGGTCTCGTCGAGGCGCGCGTACAGAGCGCGCATGTGCGCCGCGTACACAGGGAATCGCGTCGCCGAATCGGCGATGTCCGGAAAGTTCTCGATGTTGACCAGTGTCGGCACGAGCGCGGTGCCGTGGTCCACCATCGTCGCGATGGTCTCGTCGGTCAGGCCCGTGCCGTGTTCGATGCAGTCGATCCCCGCCGCGAGCAGTCCGGGCAGGGCGTCCTCACCGAAGACGTGCGCCGTGACCCGCGCGCCCTCGCGGTGGGCAGCGGCGATCGCCTCGACGAGGATCCCGTCGCTCCACAGCGGAGCGAGGTCGCCGGCCTCGCGGTCGATCCAGTCGCCGATGAGCTTGACCCAGCCGTCACCGGCCCGGGCCTGACGTGCCACTTCCTCGGGCAGCTGCGACTCGTCCTCGAGGTCGACGGGCAGACCGCGGATGTAGCGCTTGGGCAACGCGATGTGCCGGCCCGCCCGGATGATCCGAGGCAGATCCGTCCGCTGGTCGAGGGCCCGGGTGTCGACGGGTGATCCGGCGTCACGGAGCAACAGGACACCCGCGTCGCGTTCGGTGACGGCCTGCGCGAGCAGACCGTCCACGTCCTCCGCTCCCCCGCCGAACCGGATGCCGACGTGGCAGTGCGCGTCGACGAGACCCGGCAGGATCCAGCCGTCGGCGCAGAGCACCTCCGCGTCGGGGTCGGGCTCGGCCGTGAACGATCCGTCGGCCCCGACGTACAGCTCGACGGGTTCGCCGTCGGCCAACGACCGGCCCCGCACGACGAAGGAACGCGCATCACCCTCGGTCACGGTCATCACCCGGCTCGGCTCAGTTCTTGGGGAACTTCAGCTTCGACAGGTCGAAGTTCTCGAGACCCGGAGGCAGCTCGTCGAGGCCCTTCGGCATCTTCGACAGGTCGGGCATCCCGGCCGGCATGCCACCCGGAAGACCGGGGAAGCCACCGGGCATACCGCCCCGCACCTTCGGCGGCGTCGGTCCGCGACCGCCCTTCTTCCCCTTCTTGCCCTTCTTGCGCTGGTTCTTGCGTGCGCCCGGCATGCCCATCTGGCCGGCCATCGCCGTCATCATCTTCCGGGCCTCGAAGAACCGGTCGACGAGCTGGTTGACGTCGGAGACCTTCACACCGGAACCGTTGGCGATGCGCAGTCGCCGCGAGCCGTTGATGATCTTCGGGTTGGCGCGCTCCTCCGGCGTCATGCCGCGGATGATCGCCTGGATGCGGTCGAGCTGCTTCTCGTCGACGTTGGCGAGGGCGTCCTTCATCTGCCCGGCTCCGGGCAGCATGCCCAGGAGATTGGCGATAGGGCCCATCTTCCGCACTGCCATCATCTGCTCGAGGAAGTCCTCGAGGGTGAGCTCACCGGACCCGATCCTGCTGGCGGTGGCCTCGGCCTGCTGGGCGTCGACGACCTGCTCGGCCTGCTCGATCAGGGTGAGCACGTCGCCCATGCCGAGGATGCGGCTGGCCATGCGCTCGGGGTGGAAGACGTCGAAGTCCTCGAGCTTCTCACCGGTGGAGGCGAACATGATCGGCTGGCCGGTGAGCTCGCGGACGCTCAGCGCGGCACCACCGCGGGCGTCGCCGTCGAGCTTGGTGAGCACCACGCCGGTGAAGCCGACGCCCTCGCGGAACGCCTCGGCGGTGCTCACGGCGTCCTGACCGATCATCGCGTCGAGGACGAACAGCACCTCGTCGGGCTGCACCGCGTCGCGGATGCCCGCGGCCTGCGCCATGAGTTCCTGGTCGATGCCGAGACGACCGGCGGTGTCGACGATGACCACGTCGTACTGCTTGTTGCGTGCCTCGGCGATGCCCTGCTCTGCCACGGCGATCGGGTCGGCGGCGGTGACGCCGAGCTCGTTCTCGCCACCGCCGATGGAGGTGCCGGGATGCGGAGCGAAGACCGTCACGCCGGCACGCTCACCGACCACCTGCAGCTGGGTCACCGCGCCGGGGCGCTGGAGGTCGCAGGCGACCAGCATCGGGGTGTGCCCCTGCGCCTTGAGCCACTTCGCGAGCTTGCCCGCGAGGGTGGTCTTACCGGCGCCCTGCAGACCGGCGAGCATGATGACCGTCGGCGGGGTCTTCGCGAACTGCAGCCGACGGGTCTCGCCACCGAGGATCCCGACGAGTTCCTCGTTGACGATCTTGACGACCTGCTGGGCCGGGTTGAGCGCGCCGTGCACCTCGGCGCCCTTGGCGCGCACCTTGATCTTCTTGATGAACTCGCGCACCACGGGCAGTGCGACGTCGGCCTCGAGCAGGGCGAGGCGGATCTCACGGCAGGTCGCGTCGATGTCCGCGTCGGACAGCCGCCCCTTGCCGCGCAGGTCCTTCAGGACCCCTGTCAACCTGTCGGAAAGGGATTCGAACACCGAATGCGCTCCTGAGCTCTGACGAAGATGCGGACATTGCTGCGAACCAGGGTAACCGCTCCCGATCCGTCGCGATCGCGGGTGGCCACGCCACAGGGCGGGCCACCCGCGCGGTCACGATCCGTCGGTCACGATCCGTCGGCGGGTGCAGGCGGCTCGGGAGCAGGCAGGACCGACAGCAGTTCCTTCTCGAGATGTTCCCGCGAGACACGGGTGTGAGCTCCCGCGAGATCGACACAGAACGAGTCGACGACCGTCGAACCCAGCGTGCTCACCCGCGCCCACCGCACGTCGGCTCCGACGCGCTCGAAGACGTCCGCGAGACGGCACAGCAGACCGATCCGGTCCTCCGACCGGATCTCGAGCACGACCTGCTCCGCTTCGGATCCTTCGAACCAGATGATCCGCGGTGGCGCGAGCGCAGTGCTGACGGGTACCGCCCGGGCCGTGCGCTCGGGGAGCCTGCTCTCACGTTCGGCGCGATCCTTGGCCTCGAGGGCATCGAGGAGGTCCAGGTCGCCGGAGCGCGCCCGCACGAGTTCCTGCCGGAGCAGGGCCGCTTCGGGCGGTGAGCCGAATCTCGGGGCCACCACGAATGTGTTGACCGTGCTGCCGGCGTGGCTGCCGATGGACGCCGACAACACCCGCAGACCGTGCAGCGAGAGCACGCCGGCCTCGTCGGAGAGCACACCCCGCTCGTCGGGCGCGACGAAGGTTGCGGTGAAGCTGCGGCCGTCCTCGCGCGGTTCGAGCGCGACGTGCAGGGCACCGTCCTCGGCGAGGCTCGCGAGTGCGGGATCGATCGGATCCGGCGCCGGCAACTCGTCCCCCGCCATCATCATGCGGCAGCGGCGCACGAGTTCCCGGATCAGCGACGCCTTCCAGTCCCCCCAGACCCCCGGGCCGGTCGCCTGCGAATCCGCTTCGGCCAACGCGTGGAGCAGGTCGAGCAGTACCGGATCGCCGTCGAGGGCGTCGACCACCGCCGCCACCGTCTCCGGATCGTCGAGGTCGCGGCGGGTCGCGGTGTGCGGCAGCAGCAGGTGGTGTCGCACCATCGAGGTGAGCAGCGCCAGATCCGAGGGCCACAGGCCCATCCGCCGCCCGATCTGCAGGGCCAGTTCGGCACCGACCACGCTGTGGTCGCCGCCGCGCCCCTTGCCGATGTCGTGCAGCAACGCGCCCAGTACGAGCAGGTCCGGACGGGCGACCCGCGTCGTCAACTCGCTCGCGTACACGGCGGTCTCGACGAGGTGCCGGTCCACGGTCCACGTGTGGACGGCGTCGCGCGGCGGCAGGTCGCGCACCGCGCCCCATTCGGGGAGCAACCGCCCCCACAGACCTGTGCGATCCAGCGACTCGATGACGTCGACCGCGCGACGTCCCGAACCGAGCAGCACCAGGAAGTCGTCGAGAGCTTCGCGGGGCCAGGGTTCGCGCAGTTCCGGGGCATGATCGGCGAGCCGGGTGAGCGTGGCCGCCGAGACCGGCAGTCCCGCCTGCGCGGCGGCCGCCGCGACCCGCGTGATCAGGCCCGGGTCGCGACGCGGATGGGCGTCGCGCGCGAGGGCGACCTCTCCCCCGTGCTCGACGACCCCTTCGTCGAGGGGACGCCGCACCGGTCCGCGGCGCAGACGTGACAGGCCCTTGCGCGGCAGCGAATTGGCCGCAGTGCGCAGGCCGACGTCGACAGAGTAGCTGATCGTGCGTGCCGATTCGGTGAGCACCCGTGCGAGGTCGAAACGGTCGCCGATCCGCAGCGCCGCGGCGATCTCGTCGGCGTCCTGGGCGCGCAGCTGGTCGCGGGAGCGGCCGGCGACGCGGTGCAGCTCGGTGCGTACGTCGAGCAATCGCCGGTGGGCGGCCGCGAGACCGCCGCCCGGGACGTCGGGTCCGAGTCCAGGCATGCCGTCGGTGAGCTGCGCAACGGACAGGGCATTGAGCAACTGCACGTCCCGCAACCCGCCGCGACCGCTCTTGAGGTCGGGTTCGGCTCGGTGGGCGATCTGCCCGCTGCGCTGCCACCGCACCTCGGTCATCTCGATGAGTTCGTCGAAGCGGGACCGGATGCCGGTGCGCCACTGACGTCGCACACCGCCGATGAGCAGATTGCTCAGCTGGGCGTCGCCCGCGATGTGCCGGGCCTCGAGCATTCCCAGCGCGGCCGTCAGATCGGAGGAGAACACCTGGAGGGCCTGGGGCACCGTCCGGACACTGTGGTCGAGCTTGATGTGTGCGTCCCACAGCGGGTACCAGAGCTCGTCGGCGACCTTCGACACGACGGACGGCGCCATGTCGTCGTGGAGGAGGATGAGATCGAGATCGGAGTACGGGAGCATCTCGCGGCGTCCGAGACCCCCGACGGCGACGATGGCGAAGCCGCCCTCGCGCTTGATGCCGAGTTCGGAGCCCTTGGTAGTCAACCAGAATTCGTGCAGGTCGACGAGGGCGTGACGCAGAGCCACGGTGTCGAGGCGGCGGCTGCGGGGGCCGCCGGAGAGCAGGGTGTCGCGGGCTGCCGCGAGATCGGCGGCGCCCGCCGGTGCGGTTGTGCGGGCCGAGGACACCGAAGGCCCCGACCCCGCTGCCGAAGCAGCGGGATCAGGGCCTCGAGTGCCGGACCCCTGGGGGTCAGAGCGCATCCGAACCTCGTTCTCCGGTGCGGACCCGGACCACGGCTTCCACGGGCGTGACCCACACCTTGCCGTCGCCGATCTTCCCGGTACGGGAGGCCTCGACGATGGTCTCGACGACCTTGTCGACAGCGGAATCGTCGACGACGACCTCGACCCGGACCTTCGGCACGAAGTCGACGGAGTACTCCGCTCCGCGGTAGACCTCGGTGTGGCCCTTCTGGCGGCCGTACCCCTGCACCTCGCTGACTGTCATTCCGAGCACTCCGGCCTGTTCCAGGCCGGCCTTGACGTCCTCGAGCGTGAACGGCTTGATGATCGCCGTGATCAGCTTCATATCCTCATCCTTCCCAGAGCCCGCTGGCCGCTGTCATCCCTGCTCGCTGTCGTGGTCTTCTTATCACTTGAGAGCCGGCGCGAAGTCGTATGCGGATTCCGCATGTTCGGCTTCGTCGATACCGCGGGCCTCTTCCTCGTCGCTCACACGCCAGCCCATGGGCTTGAGTGCGAAGGCGATCACTGCGGTGACGACTGCGGTGAACACCAGGGCGACGACTGCGATGACGATCTGGATGACGAGCTGCTTGTAATCGCCACCGTAGAACAATCCGGTCTCGGTGCCGAGGAAGCCGATGGCGACCGTGCCCCACAGGCCCGACACGAGGTGCACACCCACGACGTCGAGCGAGTCGTCGTAACCGAACTTGTACTTCAGACCCACGGCGAGGGCGGACAGGATGCCGGCGATGACGCCGAGGGCGATC
>Ga0182744_1003358_pt1 | contig 12513 bp, 21 predicted proteins | sample eDN3rd30CKraftMG_FD_128525 | JGI IMG/M metagenome (GOLD analysis project Ga0182744, IMG submission 128525) | Enriched Miracle-Growth compost microbial communities from Emeryville, California, USA - eDNA 3rd pass 30_C Kraft MG (version 2) (version 2) ...
CGGTGGTCGCCGTATCATTGCCGCGGTCGTCTCGGGCTGATACGCGGCAACATCGGCGGCGAACTGCTTCCAGCCGGCGATCAGCGCCTCGGCTCGACCAGGCACGGCGCGGTACTCGCAGGACTCGAATCGCTCGCCCGACTCGTCGCACGTCGCGAAGACGATGCAATCCGCGCCGGATACCAAAAGCTGCGCTTCGAGCTGCCAGTAATAGTGCGGCTCCAGCTCGCCGGCAATAACCTGCGCCGCGAGCGCGGTCGACCACAGCTTGCACTCGAATCCAATACCTTCGAGCGTCAAGCCGTCCATGCTCGCCGACAGCGGCAGGCCGTCGACATCACGCGAGAGCGTGACCGAGTAGAGCTCGTCCCCAAGCTTGGCCTCGACGATCTGTCGAGCAACAGCTTCGGCCGCATGGCCGCGATCGAACAGCTTCTGCTGATCGGCGGAAACCTCGGGGCAGATGCCGGTCGCGCGCTCGCGGATCAGATCCGACCGCAAGCGGTATTTGCTCGCGCCCATCATCGTCGGCGCCTCGGAAGCGCCGTAGTGCTCGGCGCGGAACTTGTGCCACGAATCCGATCCTTGGATCAGGTCATGCAGGACGGGGGCGTTCATTCCGCACCGCCTTCTGCCACTTCTGCGAAGTCAGCATCCATTGGTTCCGGAGGCGCCGATGTGCCCCGAATAGCCGCGATCTGTTCTGCCGACAGCGCGCCTTTCGTACTGACCAGAGCCACGATCTCATCCGATGTTTTCTTGCCGGACTCGATCGCCGCGAGCCACCGTGGCAGGTTCGCGGCGAAGTCAGCAGCTGGGTAGGGTTGCAGCTCAGGGCGGCCGGCGGGCGCGGACGACACAACCGTTGCGCGCACCGGCTCGTCCTCCATCTCATCCGGCGTGTAGACGCCAAGCAGCGCCTCGGGCGCGTAGCGTCGTGCCCACTGGCGCGTGCCGCGATAGACGAGCATGTCGTCTGGCGACTTCTTCCACATGTCGTTCGCGGTCGCCCAGTCCGCAACGGTGCCGGACACGGATTGATCCATGTCCATGCCGCGCGGCCGTCCCGTGACAGTGATGCGGCGCTGTTGGCCGGAGCCGGCGAACTCGTAGCGCAATCGTCCTTCGATCGCGCCCATGCTGTAGAGCACAGCGGCGACCAGCTTGCCCTCGTAGCAGAGCTTGCCGCGCACGATCGATGTGCACTGCGCGACGCTGAGCGCGTCCATTCCCCAGCGCTGCGCCTGCATGACGACGAGCAGGCAATCACCGGGCTTGTTGCGAAGATGCTCGGGCACGAGTGACGCCTTCGCGAATGTCTCCGCAAGCTGCACAGCTTCGGGCACAGAGCGCGGCACAAGTGCCTGCATGTTCTGCGACGGGTTGTAGGTTGCCACTGCGTTCATCGTGATCTCCTATGCAAAGAGCCGATCACTGACTGGCGCGCGCGACGGAGCGCACGGCCCGAACGGCGAACCGGTAGTGGCGGCTGCTGAGGTCGACGTAGCCGTGGTAGAAATGGACGACGAACACGTAGGCCGGATCGGAAGGATCGGGAGACGAGGTGAGATACCAGTCGCTGCGGCAATCCGGGAAAGACTCGGTGTCGATCGCGGGGCCATATTTCGTGCGATCGGCAAGCAGGAACAGCTCTTCGACGGTCGGCAGGCGCCAATCTGTGAAGCCGCCAAGGTCGAGTTTCGCGACATGCTTCTCTGCATCTCCCGCAGTCATGCGGCCGAGGTCATGCGACCACTGCAAATCGGTATCGCCCGGCTTGGTCTGTTGCACGATGAAACCGTTGTCGAACTTCGAGACGACGGTGAATTGATTCGCTTTCACTTGCCTGCTCCTTTCGTTAGCGTGGATGGCCTGCGCGCGAGCGCGACCTGGAATTCGATGCCGCGACGTGCGCGGTGCTCGACAACGAGGTGGTCGTAGTCGGTGCGTCGGGCGAGGTTCATGCGGTATTCCTGCTTGCGCTCGACTTCCGTCGGCGCGCGGATGGATTGCGTGACGATCATGCGAGCGTTCCCTTGCTCATCCACTTAGCGGTGGCGTGAGCATCCGCAACGGAGCGCGCCGGACTCGCGCCATGCGCATAGTCGTTGCGAGCCTTCCGAATGATGGCTTCGCACTGGATCGGCGAGAGTCCGCGCGATTTCGCCGCGAGGTAAGCGGTGACGCCGACGCCGCGCGACTTCGCCGCGCGCGTGACGTGGATGGGGATGACGGCGCCCATCACCACAACTCCCGATCGGCCAGCCGCTCAACCAGTTCTTCGATGCGCGGCGTCAGAATGTTGCGGAGCCGATCGCAGGCGCGAATGTCGTCGCCTTCGAGCGCGAGCCTGATGATGCCTGCGACGGCGCGGCAGTTGTCGCAGGCTAAGTCGTCGAGCAGGCAAAGCAGTTCGGTGTCGTCGGCGAGGACGCTCGTCCGGGCGCGCTCGACTGCGCTCGCGCGATGCCGTTCATAGGCGCGCTCTTCGCTGGCCGTAGGAGCGCAATCGGCGTAGCTGTCGGCGTAGTTCATGCCGCACCTCCCGCGCGCTTCGCGATGCGCCTGTCGCTGTGGGTCTTCGCCGCGTCGGCCGCGGCCTTCACGGCCGGGTAGAGCGGATGCTGCGGGACGACGTGGATGCGATCGCTATCGAAATAGTCGATCATCGTGTCGGTGTCGTTCTTGACGACAAAGAACTCGCGGACCAGTTTGCTGAATCGGCCGTGGTCGCGCGCGTAGATCGCGATGGTTCCCTCGGGGCACCCGGTCACGCTACCGCCGGTGCTGTACCAGCACCGCTGCAACTTCTCGCCTTTCGCATCCTTGATGCCGTTCCAGTAGAACAGTGGCGCGTGCTCGATCATGCGAGCGGCTTCGCTGCGCAGGAACCGGTCTTCGGCCTGCGCCTTGGCAACGACCGCGTCGGCCTCGCGCTTCGCTGCGGCTCGCTTCGCGACTTCGATCAACTTGGGGCCGTGAACGCGATCGAGCAGCTTGATGCCGATGCCTGGCGAGCCGATGCCGTGTTGCCAGATGCCATCGAGCGTGCGGCCGTCGAACAGAATCACGTCGACCGTGCGGTCGCTCTTCTCGTTCCGTACCGCGACGATCAGGCCGTCGCCGTCAATGTCACCGTAGCCGGCGGCGTAGTGGACGCGACGCCCAACTTCGATCGCTGGTAGAACTTGCTGTCCCATGTCGATCTCCCATGCCGGCCCGAACCGGCGATGAGAGGCAAATTACCAAACAGTAATTTATGCGTCAATACCAAACGGTAAATAGTTGAGATTGATATTCCAAATCACCGATCATCTACTGATAGGCGGAGGCTATGGATAGATGCGCTACTATGAAGCTTGATCTGTAGCAAGGATCAGCGCTTTCCTACACGCTAACGCGCCCTTCGCCCATAGCTACAAGCCGGGCAGGGCGCGACACTATCTCTGCGCCGCACGTCAGCGACATGCGCTCCGCATGATGCGGTTCGCCTGGTACGGATCCTAGCGACGGCGGCGCGACTTCTACAAATCGTTCGGCGACCCCTGCCATTCGATTTCGTACAGACAGCCTTCGCGGAACGATCGCGACGGGCTCGCGCAGCGGGTTGGATCGTCAATGTCGTGCTCGCGCGCCCAGTCGAATCCGGCCCAATGGCCATCGCATGCTGAGGTGTGGCACTGCCACGCCGGCGGCGGAACACGGGCACCGACACCGGTGAATCGCCCGAGGATACTGAGCGTCAGCAGTACGGCGGCAATTGCAGCAATCGGTTTCAGCACCGTCAGGCCGAGTCGCCTCCATTCCTCGCGCCGACGTTCGTTCGGCGTGCGCCATCCGAGCAGGCGGAGAGTTTCGATTTGGTCGTCGGTGAGGTCGTCACGCACGTCACTTCCTAGGCGATGGCGGATCCCAACGGATGCCATCTTCGGAGATTGCTTGGATCGGGAACATCGACCGACACGTTTGCGCGATGATCCTCGCGCTTGCATCGCTCTGGGCCGACTTCACGTTGCGTAGGATGCAATCCTCAAAGCTGTGCGGCACGGAGAACCACCACATGATCGCCATAGCCGCGATGATCGCTGCAAGAACGGCGCCAGATCGCAAGATAAATCCTTTCGACATTGCTCAATCCTCCGTGTGCGGCTGGTTCGTATCTCTCATGTTGCGCTGAAGATTGCGCGTCATGCTACTCGTTAGAACGGAGCCTCATCCGCACGGTTCTCGGACTTGATTTGGCCGACCTTCCGCATCCGCTCGACAGCCATCTCCGCGATCTCCGCCTGTTGCACCATCTTCCGTGATGGCGGTAGCACATCGCTGTCGTGGCGCTGCCCAACGGAACGCACAAGTCCTGCGTCTTCTAAGCTCACGCCGTCAGCGATGCACTCCCGCGCTCGCTCTAGGAGCGCGACCAAGCGGATGAGGTCGCAATCCTCCAAGCAGGACAGTGACGCGACATTGAACGTCTCTTGGTCGACAAGCCATTGCAGCCGGTATGCACGCTGCAAGTGCAAGACACGCTTGATGTGAGCGTCACGGAAGATCGGGTCTAGGAGTTTCGGGGACGGCGGTGTTACCAGGCGAAGCTTCGGCCGCTCACTTCTTCCCAGCCCGGCGCGGGCGTTGAGGATGTTTGCCAGCTCCCGAATCTCGTCTCTGCTCAGTCCCATCATGATCTCCTTCGTTCCGACGTCGATCGGCGATGTCAGACGCCGAAAGAGATTTCAGTCTTTCGTATTCGTCCGCGAGCGCGTCCGCATCGACATAGCCGCCGACACTTACCTTCTCGATTGCCACGCTCAGTATCTCTAGGTCGAATCTCCGAACATGAGACGCGCCGCCGGATGGCGCCGGGACCGCGCCGGGTAAAGGGTTCACGAGGTAGCCCGGCGGCATGCCCGCTTGAACCTCAAGCGCAGCTGCTTTCTTCTCGCCGAATGACTTCGATTTTAGAAGTCCGGACAGTTCTCCTTGGTTGATGCCGGTGGCCGCAACAAAGTTGGCTTGCACGCCGTTGAAGTGCTTGTCGATCCAAGCCTTCAGACGTATGCGGCGCGCGTCTACCGTTGCCGTAGTTGTGCTCATGCACTCAAGTTTCCATTACCTTGTGGTACATGACCAAACGGTATTGACATCGAATTACCGTTTGGTAAAGTTCGCGTATGGAAACTCTCCGCGCGTACCTCTTGACTCTCCCAGTTCCCGAGCAGACGGCCTTCGCGGCCCGCGCGGGGACGACCATCGGCTATCTCCGCAAGGCGCTTTCGACAAAGCCGCGACTTGACGGCGCGCTCGTTCGACGACTCGACGAAGAGAGCAATGGCGCCGTCTCCCGCCACGACCTGCGCGAAGACATCTTCGGGCCGGCTCCTACGGGTAAGGAGTCGTTGCCCGCTCGTGCCCGCAAGTCCGCGCCCAAGCGCAAGGCGGCCTGACGCCATGCGCGCCGACCCCTCAATCAGTTTCGCGCCGTCTCCCCCTGTGCGGCGCGAACCGCTGCCCGCCACCGGACTCCCCACCGGGTTCGGCGGGCAGCACCTCTCCTCCGCGGTCGATTCATCGCCGGCCGCCTTTGTCGCCAGCCGTGCGCTTGCGCTGCGCTGGCGACCCTTTTCTTTGTTGTCTGTCGCGTTGCTCTTCATGGGCTTTCAGCTTGCCCGTGCGAGGACCGGCAAAGGGAGTCAAACGTAATGCCGTCGAATGACGAACCCCGTCTGCCGCTGCGCCTGCGACGCGTCGATCAAGCTGTCGACGTGGCCATCGTGGTTGCACAGCCGACGTTCCTCGCGGCAATCAAGCTGTGCATCACGATCGCCGGCTTCGAGTCTGAAAAGCAGGTTTACACGTCGCTGGACATCGACGCTGGGCACTGGTCCAGGATTATGCGCGGCGAGGCACATTTCCCGGTCGACAAACTGACGACCCTGATGGACCTGTGCGGCAACGAAGCGCCCTTGATCTGGCTGACGAACGCAAGGGGATATGACGCCCGCAGCCTGCGCAAACTGGAATCCGAAACAGAGAAGAAGCTGCGCGAGGCTGAGGAACGCATCGCGAACCTCGAGCACGAGCGCGACATCGAGCGTCGCGCCATCCGCGACATTCTTGGCGGAAGGGCTGCGGCATGAGCTCGCCTGATCTCGATTTCAACGGCCCCTGGCGCGACGACATGCTGCAACAGCAGCGGATCAAGTTCCTCGCCGCGGAGACGCACGAAGAGCGCCGCGCCGCCGCGGAACTGTCGGGAATGCTGCGTGAGTGGAAGGACCTCGCGGAGAAGCCGGCATGATCGTGCACCAAGCCATACCGAGCGGGTGGGGCTGGACGTCGCCACCCCCGGTCAAGCCTGTATCTCCGAGACCCGCAAAGCCCGACGCATCGCGAGACGATTTGATCGTCACGGAACACCTGCGGGGGCGCAGCATGCGCGACATCGGCGTGGAGTTCGGTGTCACCGGTGCTCGCATCCATCAGATCATCGCGCGCGCGCGCGATCGTGAGCGGGGCGCATCATGACGCACGTCGGTTACGGCTGCCTGATCGATGGCAAGCCTGCGGGTATCTGGCCAATGCCGCGCGCGGAAGTCGAGCGCACCGCCAAGTGCTATCGCGAGCGCGACAAGACGGTTGAGATCGTTTCGGTCTACGCCGACATGTCTGTCGCGCCGCGCGTCGCCGCTCCAATGATGGGAGGGCGCAGCGCATGAACGACCAACTGGTCATGTTCGACGGATTCTCGAACGCGCTCGGCTTCCGTCGTGTCGAGACGCCGGCGGCGCGCAACAGCGATCCGGTCACGTCGCACCTTGCCGCCGAAGAAATCACCGCGAGCGGCAAACGCGCGCATCAGCAGCATCAAGCCGTCGCGGCAGTTCGCGCGAATCCAGGCTGCACGTCGTTCGAGCTTGCGCTGAAGTGTGACCTCGATCGCTACATGCTCGCGCGCAGGCTGCCTGAAGTCGTTCTCGCTGGTCTTGTGCGCAAGGGCGAGCCAAAGCATTGCAGCGTGACGGGCAGGCTGGCGTTGTCGTGGTGGCCAGCATGAGCGCAATGATCGCTCTGCTGCCGCCACGCATCGCCAAGTTCCGTCCAAGTCCGGTCTACCCGATCGCGCGCTCGAAGCCCTTCGCTGAATCCGGCGGCGGTCGTTACGCGCACCGGGTGCGTAGCGCATCGCTGCATACCTGCCTCGGTAAGTCGCATATCGCCGTGCATTTGTGGTGCGGGATGGTCATCTGCATCGGCGGCAGGAACCGAGGTAGCCGCTTTGTCGAAGAACCGACTGGCCGGGCGATCTGCGCGACGTGCGAAGGCCGGGCGATCGGTGCCGGCCAGCTTGGCGCCCGCGAGATTGCCGGGCGCGCCGTTATGTTCTCGCCGCGTCATGTCGCCGCGACGATGAGCGCGGAAAACTCAGTAGGGGAATCCAATGCCTGACATCGCCGACACAGCCGACGATCACATCGAAGCCGAGCGCATGCGCGCCATCGCGTATCGCAAGACCGTTCCGACGCGCTGCGAATGCGGCGAACCGTGTGCGGTGCTGCCGAATGGTGCGCGGGCGCGGTTTTGCTCGGACTGCCTTGCCGAATACCAAGGTGCCGGCAATGGCTGACGGATCGCTCCCTCTCGATCTTGGTCACGAGCTCGTGGTCGACCTTTTCGCTGGTGGCGGCGGCGCCTCGATGGGCATCGGCGCGGCTTACCGCGAGCCCGACATCGCAGTGAACCACAACGCGATCGCCGTAGCGGTGCATCGCGCGAATCACCCGAACACGAAGCATTTCATCGAGGACGTGTTCGACGTCGATCCGATCACGGTGACGCGTGGCAGGCCAGTGGGGCTGCTATGGATGTCGCCGGACTGCCGCCATCATTCCAAAGCCAAGGGCGCCGCACCCCGTAACAAGCGAATTCGCGGCCTCGCATGGATCGGCGTGCGCTGGGCGCTGGACGTGGTGCCGCGCCGGATTGACCTGGAGAACGTGGAAGAGTTTGTCGATTGGGGTCCGCTCGACGAAGACGGTCATCCGATCAAGGACCGCAAGGGGGAAACCTTCCGCGCCTTTATCGCAGCCATGACGACGGGCCTTCCCGCTGACCACCCGGCGATGGACGAAATCATCGAGTTCCTCGGTACGGACGTGCATGTTCCCGCGTTGGTGCGCGGCCTCGGCTATCAGGCGGACTGGCGCGAAATCCGGGCCTGCAACAAGGGGGCACCGACGATCCGCAAGCGGCTGCTCGTGAAGTTCAGCCGCACCGGCAAGATCACGTGGTCGCCGGACTCTCATTCGAAGGATGGTGCTGGCGGGCTCAAGCCGTGGCGCACTGCCGCGCAGTGCATCGACTTCACCCTGCCATCGCGCTCGATTTTCGAGCGCCCTCGGCCGATCGTGCGCAACACTTGCCGTCGCGTGGCGAAAGGCCTTTGGCGTTTCGTGCTGGCGACGAATACGCCATACATCGTGGGCGGGCAGGCAGCGTTCCTGACCGAGCACGCCAACGCGAGTAACCAGCGCGTGTTCGCCATAGGCGAACCATTGCGCACGCAGATGGCGCAGGTGAAGGGCGGGCATTTTTCGCTGGTAGCTGCACATCTTGCGCCGCTGCGCGGTACGTCGGAATCGCACTTGCATGGCGCTCGCATCGATGCGCCAGCCGGCACGATCAGCGCACAGGGTACGCATCACGCGCTGGTGCAAGCGCAGTTCCTCGAACAGGCCAATGGCGGCTTCTACGACGGCGACGGCCGCGACGCACGCGAACCGTTGTCCACGATCTGCCAGAGCGGCGCGAATCAGCGACTCGTCTCAGCCTACCTCGTGAAGTACTACGGCAATGAGCGCGATGGCGTCTCGCTGCTGGAACCGATGCACACCCTGCCGGCCAAGGACCGCATGGGACTGGTGCAGGTGGTCAAGACTCGCGCGGACATTCTGCCGCCCGAACTATTGTCCAAGGCAAAGCGATGCGCGGACTTCCTGCGCGAACACCTGCCGGAGCATTTCCCGGAACCGGTCGACATGGTGCTGGTGGGCGACTACGTGCTCATCGACATCACGCTGCGCATGCTCGTTCCAGCGGAGCTCGCGCGTGCACAGGGCTTCCACGCGGGCTACATCATCGACCGTGGCCTGTTCGAGACGTTTCCCGGCAGCGGCCAGTTCGAGTGGCGCCCAATCAGCAAGACGGACCAGGTGAAGTTGATTGGCAATAGCGTCTGCCCCGACATGGCCGAGGTCGAGACGCGCGAAGATCTGGCGGACCTCATCAACCTCTACGCGAGGGCAGCATGACCGCTGTCTGGCGCAAGACCGAAACCGGCCGCGTGCTCGTGCATCCGTGCGACGAGTGTGGCAACGATGTCGCGCCGTTCGGATTCCGGAAGAAGGGCGAGCCCTCTCGGTGGTACTGCCGAGAGCATCGCGAGATTGGCGAGGTGTGGCTGTGGGGTGAGGCATGAGCGGCGATCCGTATCTCGATTTCGTCGCGGCGAAGGTGAAGATGGCCGAGAAGGTCGGCTTCGACGTGCCCGACACTGCCGTGCATCCGATCCTCAAGCCGCATCAGCGCGACGCTGTTCGCTGGGCGTGCGCCGGCGGTCGTCGCGCGCTGTTCGAGGCGTTTGGCCTCGGCAAGTCTGTCCAGCAGATCGAAATCCTTCGTCTTTGCCGCGCGCACGCGGGCGGCCCGGCGCTGATCGTCTGTCCGCTGGGCGTGCGGCAGGAGTTCCGCCGCGACGCCGAAATGCTCGGTGTCGCGACACGCTTCATCCGCACCGATGCCGAGGTCGACGTTGACTTCGACGGCATCCATCTGACCAACTACGAGAGCGTGCGCGACGGTCGCCTTGATCCGAACCAGTTCGCCGCGGCGAGCCTTGACGAGGCGAGCGTGTTGCGCAGCTTCGGCAGCAAGACCTACCAGACGTTCCTGACCCTGTTCGATCGCGTGCGCTTTCGCTTCGTCGCGACTGCGACGCCTTCGCCGAACCGCTTCAAGGAGCTGATCCACTACGCTGGTTTCCTCGGCGTGATGGACACGGGCCAGGCGCTCACCCGTTGGTTTAAGCGCGATTCGACCAAGGCGAACAACCTGACGCTGTACCCGCACAAGGAACGCGAGTTCTGGCTGTGGGTCGCGAGCTGGGCGCTGTTCCTGCAACGGCCGTCCGATCTCGGTTACGACGACACCGGCTACGATTTGCCGGAGCTCAAGGTCATCTACCACGAGGTCAAGGTCGACCACGGCGGCGCGCAACCGGATCGCGACGGGCAAGGCAACCTGTTCCGCGACGCGGCGCTCGGTGTCGTCGACGCGGCGCGCGAGAAGCGCGACACGCTGCCGGCGCGCGTCGCCGCCGTGCGGTCGATCCTCGATGCCGACCCGGACAGCCACTACCTGATCTGGCACGACCTCGAAGCGGAGCGGCATGCGTTGCAGGCCGCCGTCCCCGGCGCCGTCAGCGTGTACGGCGATCAGGACCTCGACGAGCGCGAGGAAGCCGTGATCGCATTCAGCGAGGGCCGCATCCAGTACCTCAGCGCCAAGCCGGTGCTCGCCGGCAGCGGCTGCAACTTCCAGCGGCATTGCCACAAGGCGATCTACGCCGGCGTCGGCTTCAAATTCAACGACTTCATTCAGTCGGTTCACAGAGTCCAGCGGTTCCTGCAACAGCACCCGGTCGAGATTCACATCGTGCACGCCGAGAGCGAGCGCGAGGTGCTGCGCACGCTGCAAGCGAAGTGGACCCAGCACAACGAATTGGTGGCGAAGATGAGCGAGATCATCCGGGAACACGGCTTGAGCGCGGAGGCAATGGCGAGCGTCCTGCAACGCGCGATCGGCGTCGAACGTATCGAGGCGAGCGGCAAAGGCTGGCTCGTCGCGAACAACGACTGCGTCGCCGAGGCGCGCATGATGGACGAGAACAGCGTCGATCTGGTCGTGACTTCGATCCCGTTCGCGAATCACTACGAGTACAGCCCGAGCTACAACGACTTCGGCCACACCAAAGACAACGGCCACTTCTGGCGGCAGATGGATTTCCTGACGCCGGAACTGCTGCGCGTCCTGAAACCCGGTCGACTGGCCTGCATCCACGTCAAGGACCGGATCCAGTTCGGCGCGGTGACCGGCGCCGGCGCGCCGACGGTATCGCCGTTCCACGCCGAAGCGATCTTCCACTACCGCTCGCACGGCTTCGACTACATGGGCCTGATCACGGTCGTCACCGACGTCGTGCGCGAGAACAACCAGACCTATCGGCTCGGCTGGTCGGAGCAGTGCAAGGACGGCACAAAGATGGGCGTCGGGTCGCCGGAGTACATCGTGCTGGTGCGCAAGCCGCAGACGGATCGCACGCGCGGCTATGCCGACGAGCCGGTGCGCAAGGACAAGCCGGCGTACAGCCGCGCGCGCTGGCAGGTCGACGCGCATGCGATGTGGCGTTCGAGCGGCAATCGCCAGCTGACGGCCGGCGAACTCGCCGGGCTTGGTCCCGACGCGCTGGCGAAGCTGTTCACCGAGTACAGCCTGCAGAACGTCTACGACTTCGCGACGCACGTGCGCATCGGAGAGGCCCTGGACGCGCGCGGCGCGCTGCCGTCGACGTTCATGTCGCTCGCGCCCGGCAGCCATCGGGAAGACGTCTGGCACGACGTGAACCGCATGCTCACGCTGAACGGCGAGCAGACGAAGCGCGGCCTCGAGAATCACATCTGCCCGTTGCAGTTCGACATCGTCGATCGCCTGATCGAGCGATACAGCAACGCCGGCGAACTCGTGTTCGATCCCTTCGGCGGGCTGTTCACGGTGCCATACCGCGCGCTGCTGCTCGGCCGGCGCGGCCGCGCATCGGAGCTGTCGACGTCCTATTTCTTCGACGGCGTGCAGTACATGCAGGCCGCCGAGGCGAAGGTCTCGATGCCGGATCTTTTCGACGCGATCGATGGAAACGAAGCTCCCAGAGCCGTCGTTTCCGATGCTTCAACATCTCGTACGTCGGTGAAGATTGCAGCATGAGCTTTGCCAAACTCGACTCCGGAATTGTGAACAGCACGCTGTGGGTACAGCCTGACGACGTGCTGCGCGTGTGGATTTGGCTGCTGTCCCAAGCCGATGCCAACGGTGAAGTCAGGACGGCTGCTCCTGCGCTCGCTTTGATCTGCATGAAGTCGGTGGATCGGATCCGGGAAATCCTGACCTTGCTCGAATCGCCGGATCCGGACTCACGCTCAGAGGTTGAGGATGGCCGTCGAATCCGCCGCATTTCGGGCGGCTGGCAGATCATCAACTATCGCGCCTACAGAGAGCGCGTGGCCGCTGACGAGAAGCGGGAAAACGATCGAGTCCGCATCGCGGAGAAACGCGCTGCAGCTCGGTCTGGGGTGAAAAATGTCGCGGCATGTAGCGAGGTGTCGCGAGGTGTCGCGAATGTCGCACAGGCAGAGGCAGAGGTAGAAGAAGAGGCAGAAGCAGAGAAGCAACAGCAACAGCAAAAGC
>Ga0182744_1003359_pt1 | contig 12513 bp, 11 predicted proteins | sample eDN3rd30CKraftMG_FD_128525 | JGI IMG/M metagenome (GOLD analysis project Ga0182744, IMG submission 128525) | Enriched Miracle-Growth compost microbial communities from Emeryville, California, USA - eDNA 3rd pass 30_C Kraft MG (version 2) (version 2) ...
ATCGCCGACGCCGAGATTTTCGTTACCCAGCTGGCGCCCCTGTCGCGGGCCATGTTCGCCCGCCTGCCGGCGCTGCGGCTGGTCGCCGTGTCGCGCGGCGGCCCGGTCAATATCGACATGGCGGCAGCCCGCGAGGCCGGCGTCACCGTCGTCAACACACCCGGCCGCAACGCCGGGGCTGTCGCCGAGTTCACCCTCGGCGCGATTCTCGCCGAAACCCGGCTCATCCGCACCGGCCATGAATCGCTGCGCAAGGGCGAGTGGCGCGGCGATCTCTACCGCGCCGACAGGACCGGCCGTGAGCTGCGCGAAATGACGGTGGGTGTCGTCGGCTACGGCAATATCGGCACGCGGGTGGTGCGGCTGCTGCGCGCCTTCGGCGCCAAGGTCCTCGTTCACGATCCCTATGTCCAGCTTTCTGCCGAGGACCGCAACGACGGCGTCGAGCTTGTCGCGCTGGACGATCTTCTGGCGCGCGCCGATGTCGTCACGCTGCATCCGCGCGTCAGCGAGGAGACGCGCCACATGATGAACGCCGAGACCTTCGCCAAGATGAAGCCGGGCGCGCTGTTCGTGAACACCGCGCGCGGGCCGCTGTGCGACTACGACGCGCTCTATGCGGCGCTGACCGAAGGCCAACTCGGCGGGGCGATGCTGGAGACCTTCGGCATCGAGCCGGTGCCGGCCGACTGGCCGCTGCTGCAACTGCCCAACGTGACGCTGACGCCGCATATCGCGGGCGCCTCGGTGCGCACCGTGACCTATGCCGCCGAAATGGCGGCAGAGGAAGTGCGCCGCTACATTGCCGGCCTGCCGCCGGTCAATCCCTGCTGAACCCTGATTTTCGAGGAAACGAAATGAGTGAAACCGCCATCCGCCAGTCGATCATCGACCACTGCTGCGCCATGAACGCCTCCGGCCTCAACCAGGGCACGTCGGGCAACATCAGCGTACGCCAGGGCGGGCGCATGCTGATCACGCCCTCCGGCATTCCCTATGACAAGACGACGCCCGACATGATCGTGTCGCTGTCGCTGGACAGCGACGGCGCCTATGATGGGCCGAAGAAGCCGTCCGTGGAATGGCGCTTCCATCTCGACATCATGAAGTCGCGGCCGGATGTCGGCGCGGTGGTGCATACCCATTCCATGTATGCGACTACGCTCGCCATCGCCCGCAAGCCGATCCCCGCGTGCCACTACATGATCGCGATGTTCGGCGGCGACGACGTGCGCGTCGCCGATTACGCCCGCTACGGCACGCCGGAACTTTCGCGCAACGTGCTGGCGGCCATGGAAGGGCGCAGCGCCTGCCTGCTCGCCAACCACGGCATGATCGCCACCGGCCCCACCCTGGAGAAGGCCATGGCGGCGGCGGTCGAGCTGGAGACGATTTCCCGGCAATATTTCAATTCGTTGCTGATCGGCGGCCCGGTTCTGCTCGACCAGGAAGAGATCGCCGGCGTCATCAAGGGCTTTGCCAGCTACGGCCGGCAGGACGACGAGAAGGCGGCCTGAGCAAGGTCTGGCGACGGAGAAGCAAAGTGACGGCGCAGTCCTCCCCCATCTACGACCTGCTCGTCATCGGCGGCGGTGTGAACGGCGCCGGCATCGCACGCGATGCCGCCGGCCGGGGGCTTTCGGTGCTGCTGTGCGAGAAGGGCGATCTCGCCGAAGGCACCAGCTCGCGCTCGGGCAAGCTGGTGCATGGCGGACTGCGCTATCTCGAGCACTATGAGTTCCGGCTGGTGCGCGAGGCGCTGATCGAGCGCGAGGTGCTGTTGAAGGCCGCGCCGCACATCATCTGGCCGATGCGGTTCGTGCTGCCGCACAACCCGGCGGACCGGCCGGCCTGGCTGGTCCGGCTCGGCCTGTTTCTTTACGACCATCTCGGCGGCCGCCAGCGCCTTCCCGGCACGCGCGTGCTCGACCTCGCCACCACGCTGGAAGGCGCGCCGATCGCCCGGCAATACCGCAAGGCCTTCGAATATTCCGACTGCTGGGTGGATGACGCCCGCCTCGTGGTTCTCAATGCGCTGGACGCGGCGGCGAAAGGCGCGGAGGTCGCCGTGCGCACTGCCTGTTCCGCCGTGCGCCGCGAGGGCGCGCTGTGGAGCGCCGAACTCACCGACGCCGTCAGCGGCACCACGCGCACCGTGCAGGCGCGCTGCCTGGTCAACACGGCGGGGCCTTGGGTCAACGACGTGATCGACCGCGTCGCCGGCCTGCGCTCGAACCGGCATGTGCGCCTCGTCAAGGGCAGCCATATCGTCGTGCCGAAGTTCTGGGAGGGCAGGCAGGCCTATCTGGTGCAGAACCCGGACAAGCGCGTCATCTTCATCAATCCCTACCAGAACGACCTCGCCCTCATCGGCACCACCGACATTCCCTATGACGGCCGGCCGGAGGATGTCGCCATCGACGGCGACGAGATCGCCTATCTGCTGAAATCGGTGAACCGCTATTTCAAGCGGCAACTGGCGGCCAGCGACATCGTGCACGCCTTTTCCGGCGTGCGACCGCTTTATGACGACCATTCCGCCAATCCGAGCGCGGTGACGCGCGACTATATCTTCGAGATCGACGCCGGGGAGCAGGGCGGGCAGGCTCCCCTGCTTTCGGTGTTCGGCGGCAAGATCACGACATTCCGCAAGCTTTCCGAACATGCGCTGGAAAAGCTCAAGCCGTTCTTCCCGGCGATGGGGCCGGGCTGGACCGGCAAGGCGACGCTTCCAGGCGGCGACATGCCGGAGGCGGATTTCGACCTGTTCCTCGGGGAACTGCATGCGCGCTATCGCTGGCTTCCGGCGGCACTGGCGAAGCATTATGCGAGGCTCTACGGCACGCGCGCCCATGCGCTGTTGGGGGATGCCGCCTCGCTGGACGACCTCGGCCCTGCCTTCGGCCCGCGTCTTTATGCCCGCGAGGCGGAATTCCTCATCGCCACCGAATGGGCGCTTAGCGCCGAAGACATCCTGGAGCGGCGCACCAAGCACGGCCTCTACATGAGCGACGCCGAAAAGAGGGCCTTTGCCCGGTGGCTCGAAGGCCCGGCAACGACGACACGAAAGACCGCATGATGACGCGCAGTCCCGAATATGACGCCCTTCTTTCCCTGTCGGCCCGCGTCGGCGCCGATCCGGCGCTGGTGCAGGGCGCGGGCGGCAACACCTCCATCAAGGAGGAGGGCACGCTGTGGATCAAGGCCTCGGGCTTGTGGCTGCGCGATGCGCTGACGCGCGAGCTGATGGTGCCGGTGGCGCTGGAGCCGCTGCTCGACGCGCTGCGGCGCGGCGATCCGTCGACGGAGAAGCCGCAAGCCTTTGTGATGGACGACAGCAACCCCGGCGGGCTACGGCCGTCCATCGAGACCACGATGCATGCGCTGCTTGCGCCGAAGGTCGTGGTGCATGTCCATTGCGTCGACACCATCGCCCATGCCGTGCAGGCGGAGGGCGAAGCACTGGTCGCCGAGCGCCTTGCCGGCCTGCCTTACGCCTTCGTGCCCTATGCGCGCCCCGGCCTGCCCCTGACGCAGGCGATCATGCGCCGCATCGATGCGGGCACCCGTATCCTCGTTCTCGGCAATCACGGGCTGACGGTTGCCGGCGAGACGGTGGCCGACGCCGAAGCCCTGCTGGCCGAAGTGCGCCGCCGCCTGGCCCTGGCCGCGCGGGCTTTCGTTGCGCCGGACCTCGGGTCGCTGGAACGGCTCGCCGTCGGCAGCGCCTATCGTCTGCCCTCCGATCCGGCGGTCCATGGCGTTGCCACCGACGCCGTCTCCTGCCGCCATGCCGGCGGCGGCAGCCTCTATCCCGACCATGTCATCTTTCTCGGCGAGGGTTCGGTGATCGCGCAGCCGGGCGAAAGCGCGCTCGACGTCGAGCGGCGCTTCGGCGCGGCCGGCCTGCCGCTGCCGCCCACCATCCTTTTCCCCGGCAAGGGCGTGCTCGTTTCCACGACGATAAGCGAAGGCGCACTGGCCATGGCGCGCTGCCTGTCCGACGTGACCGCCCGCCTCCCGGAAACGGCACGGCTACGCTACTTCACCGATCCGGAGAATGCCGAACTGCTCGGCTGGGACGCCGAAAAATACCGGCAGGCGCTGAACGCCTCCCTGAACGGAAAGCGGCAGTAAGCGCCAGGTAAAGCGAGGCGCTCGCTGGCTATCCGGGCGGGTGCCGTGGTATGCGGCCTCGAAACAGAGACCGTGATCATGACCCCTGCCATCCACCCCGCCCTTGCCTCATCCCTCGAGGCGAGGGGATACGCCCAGTTGACGCCGGTCCAGATGGAGATGGCGAGCGGGCATCACGGCGATGCCGACCTTCTGGTGTCGGCGCAGACCGGGTCGGGCAAGACCGTCGCCTTCGGAATCGCGATCGCCTCGACGCTGCTCGGCGATGCCGACCGGTTCGAGACGGCCGGGCGGCCGCTCGGGCTGGTCATCGCGCCGACGCGGGAACTCGCGATCCAGGTGCAGCGCGAACTCGACTGGCTCTACGCGGCGGCGAAGATCGAGACCACGACCTGCGTCGGCGGCATGGACATGCGCAAGGAGCGCCGAGCGCTGGAGCGCGGCGCCCATCTCGTCGTCGGCACGCCGGGGCGCCTGCGCGACCACATCACCAAGGGCGCGCTCGACCTCGGCGCGATCCGCGTCGTGGTGCTCGACGAGGCCGACGAAATGCTGGACCTCGGCTTTCGCGAGGACCTTGAATTCATCCTCGGTGCGGCTCCCCGCCAGCGCCGGACGCTGCTGTTCTCGGCGACGGTGCCGCGCGGCATCGCCGAACTCGCCAAGGATTTTCAGAAGGACGCGGTGCGCATCGCCGTATCCGCTTCCACCGAGCAGCATGCCGACATCGAGTATCAGATGATGCTGGTGCGGCGCGACGAGCGCGAACATGCCGTCATCAATACGTTGCTCGACACCGACAGCACGAGCGCCCTGGTGTTCTGCCATACGCGCGAGGCGGTGCGGCACCTGACGGCGCGGCTCGCCAATCGCGGATTCTCGGTCGTTTCGCTGTCGGGCGAGATGGCGCAGCCGGAACGCTCGAACGCGCTGCAATCCATGCGCGACGGCCGCGCGCATGTCTGCGTGGCGACCGACGTCGCGGCGCGCGGCATCGATCTGCCGCACCTCGACCTCGTGATCCATGCGGACGTGCCGAGCAATCCCGCGACGCTGCTCCACCGTTCCGGCCGAACGGGCCGCGCGGGGCGCAAGGGCGTCTGCGTTCTCATCGTTCCCGAAAACAGGCGGGGTGCCGCGCAGCGCGTGCTGGCGATGGCCAAGTTGTCTGCCACCGTGCGTGCCGCCCCCGGCATCGCGGAGATCGAGAAACGCAACCACAGACAGATCCTCGATGCCGTTCTCTCGACCGCCGAACCAGACGAAGCGGAAGCGACGTTCGTGGCCGAACTGCTGGCGCAGGCAACGCCGCAGCGCATCGCCGCCGCCTTCCTGCGCCAGCAACTGGCCGCCCGTCCGGTGCCGGAGGACCTGCTGCCGTTGCCGGTGGCCGAGATGCAGGCGCGGAAGCCCAGGCGCGACAGGCGGGCCGAGGACGACCATGGTCCGATGCCTGTGCGGGAACCGCGCAAGCCGGACATGGAGGGCGGCGTCTGGTTCACGCTGTCGCTCGGCCGAGCGCAGCGTGCCGACCCGAAATGGCTGCTGCCGATGATCTGCAAGGCCGGCGGCGTCTCGAAGCGTGACGTCGGCTCGATCCGGATCGACGACAGGGAAACGCGCTTCGAGATCGCCGCCGACAAGGCGGCCGGTTTCGCGAAGCAGATCGGCCGGCCGGGCAGCGTCGAAAGAGGGATCGTCATCGCCCCGGCGGGAGAGGTGCGGGGAGCGCCGCGGCGCTCAAAGCCGAAATTCGACAAGGGTGCGAAGCCGGGAAAGAAGCCGGCACACCGGGGCAAAGCCCCGGCAGGCGATCACGCCCGCAAGCCCAAGGACAGGAAGCGCCCGAAGTAAAAGGGCGCGAGCCTTATATCCAGGCCTTGGTGCTGCGCGGTGTCGCCAGGAGCAGGCTCGTCTCGCTGCCGGTGATGCCGGGAATGAGGCGGATGCGGCGCAGCACCGCGTCGAATTCGGTGAGGCCCGCCGTGCCGAGTTCGACCACGAGGTCCCAGCGCCCGTTGGTGGTGTGGATGGTCGAAACCTCGGAGAAGCCGCCCAGCGCGCGCACCACCCGGTCGGCGGCGTGGCCCTCGATCTCGATCATCATGACGCCGCGTATCCGCTGGTCCACTGCATCGGCGCGCAGGATCACCGTGTAGCCGACGATGTCGCCCGATTTCTCCAGCCGCTCCATGCGCGCCTTGACCGTGGCGCGGGAGACGCCGAGGTCGACTGCAAGGTCGGAAACGCTGCGGCGGGCATTGTGGCGAAGCAGCGCGATGAGTTTCCGGTCCAGGGCGTCCATTGTGCCATAATGGCAGGATTGCTTACCATTTTGCAAGAATTGCCGTTCGAATAGACAAAATCATGCGTTCAAATCGGCATCGCTCCGTGGTCGATTATCCCGGGCATGACGGGGGTCGAAACGATGCGATGCAGGATAATCGGGGCGCCGGTGCAGGAGGGAAACTCCTATCCCGGCTGTGACATGGGGCCGAGCAGCCTGCGGGCCGCAGGCATCGTGTCGACGCTGCGGCAACTGGGACACGACGTCGAGGATCTCGGCGTCGTCGTGCCGGGGCCGGCACGGCCGCAGGCGCATGGGAATGCGGCGGTGAAGGCGCTGCCGGAAATCTCGGCCTGGACGGCGGCGATCGCCGAGGCGGCCTTCAGGGCCAGCGACGAGGCGATGCCGATCTTTCTCGGCGGCGACCATTCCATGGCGGCGGGTACGCTCTCCGGCGTTGCCCGGCGCGCGGCCGAGCTGAAACGGCCGCTGTTCGTGCTGTGGCTGGACGCGCATCCCGATTTCCACACGCTGGACACGACGGAAAGCGGCAATCTGCATGGCGTGCCGCTGGCCTATGCCACCGGCCTGCCAGGCTTCGAGGGCTATTTCCCGGAACTGGCCGCGACGGTCGATCCCAGGCGTGTCTGCACGCTCGGCCTGCGCAGCGTCGATCCGGCCGAGCGCAGGGCGCTCAGCGAGGCCGGCGTCACCGTGCACGACATGCGCGCGATCGACGAGCACGGCATCGGCACGCTGCTCAGGGCCTTCCTTGACCGGGTGACGAAGGCCAACGGCATGTTGCATGTCAGCCTCGACGTCGATTTCCTCGACCCATCCATCGCGCCCGCCGTCGGCACCACCGTTCCCGGCGGCGCCACCTTCCGCGAGGCGCACCTGGCGATGGAGATGTTGAGCGACAGCGGGTTGGTCACCAGCCTCGACATCGTCGAACTCAACCCTTTTCTCGACGAGCGCGGGCGCACCGCCATTCTGCTGGTGGACCTGGCGGCGAGCCTGATGGGCCGCCGCATCATGGACCGACCGACAAGGAGTTTCTGACCATGACCGCAGCGAAGCTGAACATCGTTCCTTTCGTCAGCGTCGATTCGATGATGAAACTGGTGCTGGCGGTGGGGATCGAGCGATTCCTGACCGAACTCGCCGGCTATGTCGAGGAGGATTTCCGTCGCTGGGAAGCCTTCGACAAGACGCCGCGCGTCGCCTCGCACAGCCATGACGGCGTCATAGAACTGATGCCGACCTCGGACGGCACGCTCTACGGCTTCAAATATGTCAACGGCCACCCCAAGAACATGAGGCAGGGGCTGCAGACGGTGACCGCCTTCGGCATGCTGGCCGATGTCGGCTCCGGCTATCCGATGCTGCTGACCGAAATGACTATCCTGACGGCGCTGCGCACGGCGGCGACTTCCGTGGTGGCGGCGAAATACCTGGCGCCGAAGGGCGCGCGCACCATGGCGCTGATCGGCAATGGCGCGCAGTCGGAGTTCCAGGCGACCGCCTTCAAGGCGCTGCTCGGCATCGAGCGCATCCGGCTCTACGACATCGACCGCTCCGCCTCGGAAAAGGTCGTGCGCAACCTCGCCGGCCTCGGGCTGGAAACGACCATCTGCGCGTCGGCCGAGCAGGCGGTGGAGGGCGCCGAGATCATCACCACGGTGACGGCGGACAAGCAGTACGCCACCATCCTCACCGACAACATGGTGGGGGCGGGCGTGCACATCAACGCGGTCGGCGGCGACTGCCCCGGCAAGACCGAGCTGCACCGGGATATCCTGCTGCGCTCCGACATCTTCGTGGAGTATCCGCCGCAGACGCGCATCGAGGGCGAGATCCAGCAGCTCGCGCCGGACCATCCGGTGACCGAGCTGTGGCAGGTGATGACCGGCAAGGCCGAGGGCCGGCGAGGGCCCAAGCAGATCACGCTGTTCGATTCCGTCGGCTTCGCCACCGAGGATTTTTCGGCCCTGCGCTACGTTCGCGACAAGCTGGCCTCGACCGGTCTCTACGAGGAACTAGACCTGCTCGCCGACCCCGACGAGCCGCGCGACCTGTTCGGCATGCTGCTCAGGGCGGCGAAGGCCTGACGGGGGCAAACCCAGACCTCCGTTAGTACCGGCTGCATTACAAAATCTTCGCGAGGAAGCTTTTCGTCCGGTTGTGCTGCGGGTTCGAGAATAGCTCCTTCGGCGGGCCTTCCTCGAGGATGAGGCCGTCGTCCATGAAGATCACCCGGTGACCCACCTCGCGGGCGAATCCCATCTCGTGGGTGACGACCACCATGGTCATTCCCTCGACCGCGAGCGCCTTCATGACCTGGAGCACCTCGCCGACCATCTCCGGGTCGAGCGCGGAGGTCGGCTCGTCGAAGAGCATGACGGCCGGCTCCATGGCGAGCGCCCGGGCGATGGCCACGCGCTGCTGCTGGCCGCCGGAAAGCTCGTCCGGATAGCTCGCTTCCTTGCCGACGAGGCCGACCTTGGCGAGAAGCCCGCGCGCCACGTCGTCGGCCTGTCCGGCCGGGATTTTCTTCACCTTGCGCGGCCCGATGGTGATGTTTTCCAGGATGGTCAGGTGCTTGAACAGGTTGAACTGCTGGAAAACCATGCCGACGTGCTGGCGCAACTGGTGGATGTTCGTCCTCGGGTCGGTCAGCGTCATCCCGGCGATCTCGATCTCGCCGCTGGTCGCCGTCTCCAGCCCGTTCAGGCAACGCAGGAAGGTGCTCTTGCCGCTGCCCGAAGGGCCGATGACGACGACGACCTCCTGTTCGTCCACATGGGTGGTGATCCCCTTGAGGATTTCGGTGGCGCCGAAGGATTTGTGCAGGTCTTTAACGTTTATCAACCTGAAGCCTCCTCTCCAGATAGGCCGAGAACTTCGACAGCGAGAAGATGAGGATGAAATACAGCACCGCGATCAGCCCCCAGATCGCGAAGGACGCGAAGGTTTCGGCGATCACGATCTCGCCCTTGTAGACAAGTTCGGCGATGCCGACGGGGGCGAGCAGCGAGGTATCCTTGATCGTCTGGGCCGCCTGGTTGACCAGCGGCGGGATCATGCGCTTGAACGCCTGCGGCAGGACGATGTAGCGCATCGTCTGCAGGCCGTTCATGCCGATGCTCTGCGCGGCTTCCTTCTGGCCCCGGTCGACGCCCAGGATGCCGGCGCGAATGATCTCGGTGACGTAGGCGCCCTCGTTGAGGCTGAGCGTCAGCGCGGCGGCAAGGATCGGATAGAGCAACTGCCCGAACCACTGGTTGACCGGCAGGATGGCCGGCAGGCCCAGCACGATGAAGAAGAGCTGCACCAGAAGCGGCGTCGAGCGGAAAATCTCGACATAGGCGGTAGCGATCCAGCGCAGCGGCGCGAATTTCGACAGCCGCATCAGCGCCGCGATCAGGCCGATGATCACCATCAGCACGATGGCGACGATCGAATACTGGATGGTCAGGCGAAGCCCGACCAGGATGACGGGTAGGTTTTGCCAGATGACGTCCATGAAGCCTGCCCCCGATTATCCTTCTCTCGCATCGATGGACGGGAAGGCGCGCCAGACCGCTTTCAGGCAGCACGCCTTCCAGGGCCGAGCAGCCGCCGGCCACGCGCTCAGTCCTTGACGGCGATGTCCGTCGGCTTGACCACGCCCTCGACGGCGCCGCTCACATCGCCGCCGAAATATTTCTCGAACAGCTTCTTGTACTCGCCGTTCTCCTTGATCTTGGCGAGGCCGTCGTTGAGCTTGGCGGCCAGCTCGGGTTTCTTCTTGCTGACGGCGATGCCGTAATACTCGCCTGTCAGCAGCGGCCCGACCGTCTTCACGCCCTTGTGCTTGGTCTTGAAGTCGATATTGACCGGATTGTCGAAGATGACGGCGTCGGCGCCGCCGGTCATCAGCGCCTGGTAGGCGGCGTCGATGTTCTGGAACTGCTTGATGTAATCGGCCGAGAACTGGTGCTCGGTGAGGTAATCGACCGAGGAGGTGGCCTTCTTGGTCGCGACCACATGGCCTTTCAGGTCGTCGAAGCCCTTGATGTCGGAGTCCTCCTTGACCAAGATCGAAAGGCCGGACTTGTAATAGGCGTCGCTGAAATCGACGTTCTGCAGCCGGCTCGTCTTGATCGTGATGCCGGCCACCGCCGCGTCGATCGAACCGGCCTGCAGGCTCGGGATAATGCCGTTGAACGGCAGCGTCTTCAGGGTGACTGTCATGTCCTCGGCCTTGGCGATCGCCTGGATCATGTCGATATCGAAGCCGGTGACCTCGCCGTTCGTCTCGGACTCGAAGGGTGGGAAGGTGGTGTCGGCGCCGACGACGAGGTTGGTGCCGCCCGCCGCCATTGCCGAGAGCGGTGCTGCGAAGGAAAGCATGAGCCCGCAGGCAAGGGATGCGCCCAGCGCGATAAGCGATTTATTCTTCACGATTAACTCCTTTCGGCGGGCATTCATCGGTTGGATCGCGATAAGAAGTGCGGTGGCGTGTCGTTCAACCCACCCCTGGCCCGTGCGGAAATATCTGGAGCGGCCGGTTCCAGCGTCAAGTTCCCGCGAAAGGCCTCACGAAATCGGCAAGGATCCCGGACGCGCAGGGCCGGGCCGTCGAACCAGTGCGGGGAAGATGCGTGTCAGCCGAGGAGGTTTCGCAAGGTGCGCATGAAGATCCTCGAGCCGATCGGGATCAGGTCGTCGGGAAAGTCATAGTCCGGATTATGCAAGGCGGGGTGTCCTTCCCCGGCGCCGAGAAAGAACATCGCCGACGGCGCGCCATGGCCGAAAATGCCGAAATCCTCCGAAGCGCGCATGGGCAGGCCGTCTTCGCCATGCGCGATTCCTTCGTCGTCGAGAGCCTGCCGCAGGTGCCCGACCGCTTCCGGCGCGTTGACGCTGGCGACGAAGATCTCGTGATAGTCGTGGCGGACGGAAAGGCCATGCCGGCTGCCGATGTCGGCGGCCAGCGCTTCGACGGCGGCGCACAGTTCCGCCATGTGCTCGTCGCGGCGGGTGCGCAGCGTCGCCCAGACCTCGGCGTAGCTCGGTGCGATGCCGAACACGGCCTCGCCCATCGCGGCATGGGTAACGGTCACCATGGCGAACGCGTCGTCGGCGAAGGTTCCGCGGCCGAGCGCCGGCAGCGCCGGCATGATCCGGCTGACGGCCGGCATCGGCGAGACGCCGGTTTCCGGCATCGAGGAATGAGCCGTCTTGCCCTCCAGCATGATGCGGATGCCGCGCGAGGCGCAGTTGACCACGCCGGTCCTGATCCGGACCTCGCCGAACGGAACGCCGGGCAGGTTATGCAGCGAAAAGGCGAAATCGGGCGCGATCTCCTTGAAGCGGGGATCGGCGACGACGCCGGCCGCGCCATTGCCGGTTTCTTCCGCCGGCTGGAACATCAGCACCGCGCGGCCTCGCGCCGGCGTCTGCCGCCCCAACTGGCGGCCCAGAGCCGCCAGGATCGCCGTGTGCCCGTCATGGCCGCACATATGCGATTTGCCGGGCACCAGAGAGGCATGCGCGACCTCCGTGAGTTCCTGGATGGGCAGCGCGTCGAGTTCCGAGCGGAACAACACCGTCGGCCCCGCCACCCCGCTGTCGTAGACCACCGCCACGCCATGCCCGCCGAGCCCGGCCAGCACTCCGTCAGGGTTCGTACCGGAAAGGAAATCAACGACTTCGCCAGCCGTCTTCGCCTCCTCGTTGGAAAGCTCAGGCTGCCGGTGCAGCTTGCGCCGCCATGCCGTCAGTTCCACCAGGTCGCGATTGGTAAGGGTCAACGCTGCTCGCCTCCGCTTGACGCTGCCTTCCATAGCATGGCCGGCCGGCATGGCACATGATCGAAGCGGCAATTCCCTCGCCCTGCGAAACAGGCTAGGCTTTCGGCTGGAAGCCTGGATGCCGGCCGCAGGAGGCCGGAGAGAGTAGAACGATGGATATCCGCAATTTCACCGGGTTCGTGACCGCGGCCGAGCTGATGAACTTCACGCTGGCGGCGCGGCGGCTGAACATCACGCAGTCCGCCCTGTCGCGGCAGATCCGGACGCTCGAAACCTATCTCGGGGTCGAGC